>Ga0102962_1000075_pt1 | contig 61034 bp, 52 predicted proteins | sample SalPonF2_C_D2_MG_FD_84519 | JGI IMG/M metagenome (GOLD analysis project Ga0102962, IMG submission 84519) | Salt pond soil microbial communities from South San Francisco under conditions of wetland restoration - Salt Pond MetaG SF2_C_D2_MG ...
TGCCGATCGAGCCGCTCTCCCGGGAGCGCTACGTGCTGGAGCTCTTCCACGGACCCACGCTGGCGTTCAAGGACGTCGGAGCGAGGTCGATGGCCCGTCTCATGGCCGGCGCCGCCGACCGCCGGGGCCGGCGCGCGACCGTGCTGGTCGCTACCTCGGGCGATACCGGAAGCGCAGTCGCCGACGCGTTCAAGGGCTTCGACGCCGTGCGCGTGGTGCTCCTGTACCCCGAAGGGAGGATCAGCGAGATGCAGGAACGGCAGCTCGCGGCCGCCCGCCCCGGGGTGCAGGCGTTCCGTGTCCGGGGATCGTTCGACGACTGCCAGCGCCTGGTCAAGGGGGCGTTCGCCGATCCCGCACTGGCGCCTCTCGGGCTCAGCAGCGCCAACTCCATCAATGTGGGGCGGCTGTTGCCGCAGGCCCTGTACTACCTCTGGGGGGCGCTTCAGATCGAGCGGTTGCGCGGCCGCCACGAGGAGCTCGACGTCTGCGTCCCCAGCGGCAATCTCGGCAACGTCACGGCGGGCGTGCTGGCGGCAGGGATGGGCTGGGCCGCGGGGCGCTTCCTGGTAGCGCACAACGTCAACGATTTCTTCCCCGACTTCCTGCGCTCGCGCGCCGAGGCGTACGCCTTCCGTCCGACGCGGGCGACGCTCTCCAACGCCATGGACGTGGGCGCGCCGTCGAACTTCGAGCGCCTGCTGGCGCTCGCGGGCGAAGAGCTCCCACGGATGATGTGGGGCGCGAGCGTCGACGACGCCGCGACGCTCGAGCGCATGCGCACGAGCGACCGGGAGGACGGCTACCTGCCGTGCCCGCACACGGCGGTGGGCCTGGAGGCGGTGGAACGCTACCGGCGGGAGTCCGGCGAGGTCAAGCCGGTGATGGTCCTCGCCACCGCGCACCCTTCCAAGTTCCCGGATGCCGTTCGGCGTGCGACCGGTCGCGAAGCTCCGCGCAGCGAGGCGCTCGACCGGCTCGCGTCGGTGCCGCGCAACGCTCTCCCCCTGGCGCCCGAGCCGGGGGCGCTGCGCGACGCACTCCTGGCCCTGGATGACGTCAGCCCATGAACGGTGCGGGCGGGGCCGGGTCTAGCGCCGCAGGGCGTAGGGCCCGGACACGTCCTCGCCGAGGTGCACCACCCTCATCTCGCGCATGAGCTTGGCCAGGTGCGCGAGCAGGCTGCCTTCGACCAGGGTGACGGCGCTGTCGGGGAGCGAAGGATAGATCTTCCGGCGGAGCTCGCTCAGGGTCTCGGGGCCGCCTGCGAGGGCGGTCAAGACCTGGCGCTCGCGCTCGAGGCGGTGCGCGGCGCTGTCGGCGAGCTTGCGGTCGGCGTCGCGGACGACCGGCCCGTGGCCGGGTCCGAGCAGGCGCGGTCTCAGCCCACGCAGACGCGCCAGCGATGCGAGGTAGGCGCTCACGTCACCTTCCGGCAGCCCGACCCAGGTCGAGCCTTCGCCTGCGATCAGGTCGCCCAGCAGCAGCACGCCCTCCTCCGGCAGGAGGTAGCTCAGATGGCCGGGGCTGTGCCCCGGCGTGTGCAGCGCGCGGACAACGACGTCCCCCACGGTGATGCGGCGGTCGTCGCCGAGGGGAACGATGCCGGTCGTTCCCTGCAGGCGGTCCGCCTCGAGCGGGTGCACGTAGACGGCGAGCGGGCCCTCGGCCTCCAGCAGAGTCTGCAGGCCGCCGGTGTGGTCGCGGTGGGTGTGGGTGAGGAAGACGGCCTTGAGCAGCCGCACGCCGGCCGCGGCGAGCGCAGCGCGCGTGGCAGACAGTGCACCGGCGTCAAAGGAGCCGGGATCGACCAGCGCGCCCACGCCACTCGACGCGATGAGATAGGTGTTGACGTGGTCGTACGGCGGCAACGTGTCGCTCGGCAGCGCCAGGCGCCAGACGTGCTCGGAGATGCGTTCCGCTTCGCCCACGTCAGGGCCGTCCGGCCGACGGTTGGCGGTGCAGCCAGGCGGTGGCGGCGTCCAGGGCGTCGGCGGGGGCGGCGGGCCGGTCGGGAACGACGCCGCGGCCCTCCCAGGTGGGGCCGCCGATCGGCGCGAGCACGCCGGTGGCGATCCAGGCCTGCGACCCGTCGGCGAGGCAGAACGGCAGCACGGCCTCGACGTTGCCCGCGCTGGTGGCACCGAACACGGTGGCGCGGCCGCGCATCTGGAGCGCTCCGGCGAGCCCTTCGGCGGCGCTGTTGACCTCTCCGTCGATCAGCACGGCCAGGGGGAGCTGCGTCGCGACCGGGCCGATGGCGGGATAGGGCAGCGGCAATGCCCAGCGCGTGACCACGCGCCACAGGAAGCCGCGCGTGAAGATCCCGGCGACCTGCATCATGTTGACGAGGCGTCCTCCCGGATTGCCCCGCAGATCGAGGATCAGCGCGCGGGCGCCGGCCGCCTGCAGCACCTTGACCGCGCTGCGCACGTCCCCCACGACGCCGTCCGAGGCCAGATCGGGGAGACGCACGTAGCCGATGGAGCCGTCGAGCATCCGGTACGTGACGTGGCCGTGCGTCGGGTCGGCCTGCGCCATGCCGAAGACCCCGAGGCAGGGGAGGTCGCCGTAGAGGCGATGGATCTCGGCCACGCGTGCGGGCGGAACGAAGACCGAGTGGCCGTCCTGGATGCGACCGTACATGGCGACGAGCACGGCGTAGAAGGCGCCGTCGTCCGGGGCGGCGAGCGCCTGGGGCTCGTACTCCCGGCGCATCTGCTGCCAGTCGACCTTCAGGCCCCCTACGTCCCAGTAGCGCTGCTCGACGAGCGTCCAGGCGACATCGAAGCGCTGCGCGTAGTCGTGCGGGGAGGCCGCCAGCGCCGCCGCTCCCAACGCCAGCCAGAGCAGGCCGGCGCCCAGGAGGGCGGCCGCGCGGCCGCGTTCAGAGACCCGCACCGGCGAAGGCCGAGGCGTGGCGCTCCAGCGTGTCGGCGTCGATCACCACGCTCTGGGCACCGACCTGGGTGGTGTTGAGGGCGCCGGCGACGTTCCCGAGGCGGGCGGCGTCGAGCAGGTCGTAGCCCTTCATGATGGCGTGTGCGAAGGCGGCGGTGTAGTAGTCGCCTGCGCCGGTCGAATCGATGACGCCATCGATGTCGTAGGCCTCCACCAGCTCCGTGAGCTCGGGCGTGATGACGATGCTGCCCATGGCGCCGACCTTGACGATGAGGCGCTCGATGCCGTGCCGGTTGAGCCCGGAGACGGCGTCGGAGATCGAGGACTCGCCCGTGAGGGTGTAGAGCTCCTGCTCGTTCATGAGCAGGTAGTCGACGTCGCGCACCACCGTGATGAGGCGGTCGCGCAGGGCGTTCACGGCGCCGCTGCCCAGGTCGACGAAGGTGGTGACCTTGGCGTCGCGCGCGAACTCGAGAGCCTGCACGGCGTACTCGCGCTGCCGTCCGCCCACCAGGCTGTACGCGCTCATGACGAGGGCGTCCACCGAGCCGATGTCGTCCTTGCGGATCTCGGCGGAATCCAGGTGACGGCTGGCGCCGGCCGCGCTGATCATGGTGCGCTGCGCGTCCGGCGTGATGATGAGGGTCACGCTGCTGGTCTGGAGGTGCTCGTCGACCTGGACCAGCGCGTCGTCCACGCCCGCCTCGCGGACGTGCTTGAGGGCGAGCTCGGAGAAGGGCCCGGTGCCGACACGGGTGGCGATGCGCACCTCGTTGCCGAGGCGGCCCAGGACGGCGGCGATGGTGCCGCCCGCCCCCCCGGGCTCCATCACGGCGCGCAAGGCGTTGACCTCGCCCCCTGGCTCAGGGAAGTCCTTCACGAAGTACATCTGGTCGACGGTCGCATCGCCGACCACAACAAATCGTCCCATAACTCTCCAGATCCATCGCTCGGATGGAGTCCCTTGTTCGCTTAGCGCAGTATACCGAATCGACTCACTGCGGGTCCTCCCCCTCTTGCATCACGTGCAGGAGCTCGCGAAAGGCGTCCAGACCGAGAGCTTCGGCCCGGACGCGGTCGTCCAGGCCGAGCCGTTGGAGCGCCGCCTCCACCCGGTGTCGCGCACGCCCCGCCATGGTGAGGTTCTTCACCAGCGTCTTGCGCCGGTGGGCGAAGCAGGTGCGGATGAACGCGAACAGCTCGGGGTCGGGGCGCGTCCCGGTCCGAACGTCGATGCGCACGACGCTGGAGGTGACCTTGGGAGGCGGGAGGAAGGCCCCGGGCGGGACCCGCCGGACCTGCCGGGCACTCCCGAAGTGGTGCACCAGCAGGCTCAACGAGCCGTAGGCGGGCGTTCCGGGCCCGGCCGTCAGGCGTTCGGCGACCTCACGCTGCACCAGGAACACCAGGCGCCGGAAGCGGGCGGACTCCAGCGCACGCGTCAGCACCGCGGTGCCCGCGTTGTAGGGCAGGTTGGCGACCAGCAGCGCCCCTTCCGGCAGCGCCGCGAAATCGAAGCGTGCGGCATCTCCTTCGACGAGATCCACGTTGTCGAGCCCGGCGAGCGTCTCCGTCAGCACCGGCTTCAGCCGCCGGTCGAGCTCCACGCTGACGACCCGACGGGCGCGCCGCGCCAGCGCCCGGGTGAGCACGCCCAGCCCCGGACCGGCTTCGAACACGGTATCGCCCGGCCCGATCTCGGCGGCATCGACGATGACGCGCAAGGCGGAGGCGTCGACGAGGAAGTTCTGCCCGAAGCCCTTGTCGGGGGTGATGCCGTGGCGCCGAAGCAGCTCTTGGACGCGCGAGGGGGCCGTGAGGGCGCTCTCGTCACCGGCAGCGGTATCGCCGCCGGTCACGGGGTCTTCGCGGTCACAGGCTGGGCAGGCTCACGCGATGCGATCGGCGATGAACGCGTCGAGCTGGCTCGAGGCGTCGGCGAGCGAGAGCTTCTGGACCACCGCGAGCTCGCTCGAGAGCATGTTCTTGGCGCTCTCCAGGACCTCGCGCTCGGTGGCCGCCAGGCCCTTCTCGATGTCGCGTTTCGAGAGGACGCCGATCAGCCGCGCAAGGTCGTAGGCGCTGCCGCCCGCGAGGATGTCCTGCTCGGCCCGGTAGCGGGGCGGCCACTGCGTCGGCAGGGAGAGGTCGGCCTTGGCGAGCGACTCGTACACCTGATCGATCTCGTCGCGACCGACGGTATGCCTCAGCCCCACCTCCTGCCCCTTGCGAAGGGGCACCAGGACCTCCATGTCGCCCCGAACGAAGACGATCTTCAGGTACTTCTGGGTTTCCCCGAGGACTTCCCGCGTCGTCATCTCCTCGACGACGCCCGCCCCCTGCGAGGGGTAGACCACGTTGTCACCGACCTGGAATGTCACAGTGGCACAACGTTACCATAGCCGCTTCGGAGCCGGAGTCCGGGACTGCGCGGCCGGCCGGGCGGGCCTCAGGCGCGCGCGGGCCCCGCCCTGCCGGGCAGCGTGGCGACACGCACGCGCTTCCCCTCGAGGCGGGCCTCGATCTCGTGGATGCGGTCGCGGATCTGCGCGGCCCGCTCGAAGTCGAGGTCCTCGGAGGCCTTCCACATCTCGGTCTCGAGTTGTGCCAGCTCCTGCTTGAGGTCGTCGAAGAGCAACTCGCGCTCCCATGGATCGAGCTCGGGCGCCTTGCCCTCGTCGTCCTGCTCCTCGCCTCGGATCACCTGGTGGATGCGCTTGCGGATCGTCTCCGGCGTGATGCCATGCGCTTCGTTGAACGCGAGCTGCTTCTCGCGGCGGCGGTTGGTCTCGTCGATCGCGCCGCGCATCGCGTCGCTGACCTCGTCGGCGTAGAGGAAGACCTCGCCGTTGACGTTGCGGGCCGCCCGCCCGATGGTCTGGATGAGCGAGCGCTCGCTCCGCAGGAAGCCCGTCTTGTCCGCGTCGAGGATGGTCACGAGGCTGACCTCGGGCAGATCGAGCCCCTCGCGAAGCAGGTTGATGCCCACCAGCACGTCGAAGTGCCCCAGCCGCAGGTCGCGGATGATCACCTGGCGTTCGACCGCATCGATGTCGGAGTGCATGTAGCGTACGCGCACACCCTGCTCGGCCAGGTACTCGGTGAGGTCCTCGGCCATCTTCTTGGTCAGGGTGGTGACGAGCACCCGTTCGGAGGCCTTGGCGCGCTCGCGTACGGCGAACACCAGGTCGTCGATCTGCCCGCGGCTGGGTTTGACGGTGACCCTGGGGTCGACCAGGCCGGTCGGGCGGATGACCTGCTCGACCGTCTTGTCGCTGAGGCGCCCCTCCTGATCGGCGGGGGTGGCGGAGACGAACACCACCTGCCCGACCCGCGCGAAGAACTCCTCCTCCTTCAGCGGCCGGTTGTCCAGCGCGGCGGGGAGCCGGAAGCCGTAGTCCACCAGCGTCTGCTTGCGGGCGCGGTCGCCGTTGTACATGCCGCGGATCTGCGGCACCATCACGTGCGATTCGTCCATGAAGGTGACGAAATCGTCCGGGAAGTAGTCGAGCAGCGTGTTCGGCGGCGTGCCGGGCTTGCGCCCCTCGAGGTAGCGCGAGTAGTTCTCGATCCCGCTGCAGTAGCCGAGCGTGCGAAGCATCTCCAGGTCGTAGAGCGTGCGCTCGCGCAGCCGCTGCGCCTCGATGAGCTTGCCCGCCTTCTCGAACAGGGCCAGGCGCGCGTGCAGGTCGGCCTCGATCTGCTCCACGGCCGGCTGGAGCTTCTCGAACGGGGTCACGTAGTGCTTGGCCGGGAACACCATCGTGCTGTCGAGCTCGCCCGTTTCGTCTCCCGTGACCGGGTCGAGCATGGTGAGCCGATCGATCTCGTCGCCCCACAGCTCGACGCGGAGGGGTTGCTCCTCGTACGCGGCCCACACCTCGATGACGTCGCCCCGCGCGCGGAAGCGGCCGGGAGCGAGCTCGATGTCGTTGCGCTCGTACTGCTGGGTGACCAGCGTCTCCAGGATGGCGTCGCGGCCGGTGTCCCTGCCGACCTCCAGGATGAGATGGAGCCGCTGGTACTCCTCGGGAGAGCCCAGGCCGTAGATCGCCGACACGGACGCCACCACGATGACGTCGTTGCGGGTCAGCAGACTGCGGGTGGTGGAGTGGCGCAAGCGCTCCAGCTCCATGTTGATGTTGGCGTCCTTCTCGATGAACAGGTCGCGCGCCGGGACGTACGCCTCGGGCTGGTAGTAGTCGTAGTAGCTGATGAAGAACTCGACCGCCGCGGTGGGGAAGTAGTCCCGGAACTCGGCGGCGAGCTGGGCGGTGAGGATCTTGTTGGGGGCCAGGATCAGCGCCGGGCGCTGGACACGCTCGATGATCTTGGCCATGGAGAAGGTCTTGCCGGTGCCGGTCGCTCCCAACAGCGTCTGGAAACGAAGCCCGTCGCCCAGGCCCTCGGTGATCCCTTCGATGGCCTGCGGCTGGTCGCCCCGCGGTTCGTAGGGGGAGTGCACGTCGAGCGGCATATCCCAACAGTCTAAGGTACGGCCCGGACCGTTGAGCGCGCCGGGCCGACGTGCCGCCGCAGCGGCCGTGGGCGCCGCTCTCAGGCGACGGCCGGCGCCACGCCGAACGAGCGGAACTGGCGTTCGAACAGCTCGCGGTAGAGCCCGCCCTCGGCCAGGAGCGCCTCGTGCGTGCCGCGCTGCACGATGCGCCCCCCGTCCATGACCAGCAGCGTGTCGGCCCCCTGCACGGTGGAGAGCCGGTGCGCGATCACGAACGTGGTGCGTCCCACCATGAGCCGTTCCAGCGCCGCCTGGACGAGCGCCTCCGACTCGCTGTCGAGCGAGCTGGTGGCCTCGTCCAAAATCAGGATGCGCGGATCCTTCAGCAGCGCCCGGGCGATGGCCACGCGCTGACGCTGGCCGCCCGACAGCTTCACGCCGCGCTCGCCGACGAGCGTGGCGTACCCGTCGGGGAAGGCGGTGATGAACCCTTCGGCGTTGGCGGCGCGGGCGGCCCGTGCCACCTCCGCGTCGTTCGCGCCCGGACGACCGTAGCGGATGTTGTCGGCGATGGTCCCCGAGAAGAGCTGGGTCTCCTGCGGCACGATGCCGATGTGGCCGCGGAGCTCGTGGGTCGACAGACTCCGGAGATCGATGTCGTCCAGCAGGATCCGCCCCTCGACGGGGTCGAAGAAGCGGGGGATCAGCGAGACCATGGTGCTCTTGCCGGCGCCGCTGGGACCGACCAGCGCCACCACCCTGCCGGGCTCGGCGGCGAGATCGATCCCGTCCAGCACCGGCGCGTCGCCCCGGTCGCCGTAACGGAACCGCACGCCCTCGAAGCGCACCGCGCCGGCGGGCGCCGCGAGATGGACCGGGTTCGCGGGCTGGGGCAGGTCGCTGTCGGCGTCGAGCAGCTCGAAGATGCGCTTGGAGGCCCCGAGGGCCTCCTGGAGCTGCGAGTAGAGACCGGTGAAGGTGCCGATGGAGCCCGCCACGAACACCGTGATGAGCAGGAAGGCGATGAGGTCGCCGCCCTGCAGCGAGCCCTGCAGCACCAGGTGCCCTCCGTACCACAGCACCACGCCGATGCCCGTGAACATCGCCAGGATCACCGTCGGCACGAACAGCGCGCGGACGCGCAGACGCTCGAGCGCCAGAGCGTAGGAGCGATCGATGCCGGCGCCGTAGCGCGCGCGCTCGACATCCTCGGCGGTGAAGGACTTCACCACCCGCACGCCTTGAATCGCTTCCTCGGCGCTGGCGTTGGCGTCGCCCACGGCGTCCTGGAATCGGGTGCTGATGCGCCGGAGCTGGCGGCCGAAGTAGGCGGCGGCCAGCACCACGGCGGGCACGATGGCGAGCATGACGAGCGTGAGCTTGAAGTTGAGCACCAGGAGCACGATCACGCCGCCCACCAGCGTGATGAGCTGGTTGACGAACTGCGCCAGGGCCTGCGACACCGCGTTCTGGACGGTACTGATGTCGGAGGTCAGACGCGAGGTGATCTCGCCGGTCTTGCGTTCTTCGAAGAAGCGGACAGACAGGTCGATCAGGTGACCGAAGAGCGTCTTGCGCAGATCCGCGACCAGCGCCTCGCCCACCAGCCCCAGGTTGTACGTGCGCACGTAGTTGAACACCGCCTGCAACGCGAACAGACCGAACAACAGCGCGGCGATGCCGTTGAGGCCGGCGGCGCTGCGCTGCCCACCGAAGGCGGTGTTGAACAGGTCGCGGATCAGCAGCGGGAAGGCGAGGCCGAAGGCGCTGGAGATGCCGACCGCGACGATCCCGACGATGAGCCGCACGCGGTAGGGGCGGGTGAAGCCCAGGAGGCGGCGGAGCTGGGACAGCTCGAGCCCGGCCGCATCCCGGCCGGACCCCGCACGACGACCCGAACGGAAGACGCTTCGCACACCCCGAGTGTACTCGGGCCGGCCACCCCGCCCAGGCTCCGGCGCGGGCGGTACAGTGACGGCACATCCCGGCGACGGACCTTTCCTCGAGGTGACGACCATGAGCCAAGCGATGCCCCGCGAGCCCCTGTGGACGCCGTCTGCGGCGCGCGTGCAAGAGGCCGCCATGACCTCCTTCCGGCTACGGGCCGAGCGGGCGGCCGGCCGCCCGCTGCCGGACTACGATGCCCTCCACGCCTGGAGCGTCGAGGACGTGGCACGGTTCTGGCGCTTCTACGCCGAGGACGCCGGCATCCGTTTCGACACCCCGCCGAGCCGCATCCTGTCGGACGACCCCATGCCCCACGCGCGCTGGTTCGAGGGCGCGAGCCTGAGCTACACGCGCGAGATGCTCTTCCCGCGGGCGCTGGACGACCCTTCCCGGACCGCCGTCATCGGCGTGACCGAGGCCGGCGCCGAGGTGCGGCTCGACTACCGCGAGCTCAGGGCGCTCGTCCGGCGCGTGCAGGACGCGCTGCGCCGCGCGGGGGTGGGCCGCGGCGACGCCGTCGCCGCCTACGCGGCCAACGTCCCCGAGACGCTTGCCGTGCTGCTCGCGTGCGCAGGGGAGGGCGTCGTGTTCTCCTCGGCCTCGCCCGATTTCGGCGCCCAGGCGGCGGCGGCACGCTTCGCGCAACTCGCGCCGAAGGTGCTGTTCGCGTCGCCCATCTACCGCTACGGCGGACGGCGTTTCGAGACGGCGGAGGCCGTGGCCTCGCTGGCGGCCGCCCTGCCGGAGCTGGAGGCGCTGGTGGCGCTGCCCTACCCGGGCGAGGGGGTTCCCGGCGACGCGCCCGGGACTCCCTGGTCGGCGTGGCTCGGGGCCGGCGATGCGGCGGGGGAGCCTCGGTGCGCCGCCCTGCCCTTCGACGCGCCCCTGTACGTGCTCTACTCGTCGGGCACCACCGGCCTGCCCAAGGCGATGGTCCACGGCGCCGGCGGCGCGCTCCTCACCCACCACAAGGAACACCGCCTCCACAGCGACATCCGTGCCGGGGACGTGGTCTTCTACTACACCACCTGCGGCTGGATGATGTGGAACTGGCTCGTCTCGGCCCTGGCGCAGGCCGCGACCGTCGTTCTCTACGACGGTTCCCCGGCACATCCCGACCTGGGTGCGTTGTGGCGGCTGGCGGAGCGCCTGAAGGTCACCCTGTTCGGGACCAGCGCCCGCTTCCTGCACAGCCTGCAGGCGCAGGGCGTGCGGCCGGGACGGAGCGTCGACCTGGGTGCGCTGCGCACCGTGGCTTCGACCGGCTCACCGCTGTCGCCGTCGGGCTTCCACTACGTCTACCAGCACGTCAAGCCGGACGTGCACCTCGCCAGCATCTCGGGCGGCACCGACATCGTGAGCTGCTTCATGCTGGGCGTGCCGACGCTCCCCGTCCATGCCGGGCAGATCCAGCGGCCCGGCCTCGGGGTCGACCTGGCGGTGCTCGACGAGGCAGGGCGCGAAGTGGTCGAGGCGCCCGGGGAGCTGGTGTGCCGCCAACCGTTGCCCTCGATGCCGCTGCGCTTCCTGAACGACCCGGACTTCGAGCGCTACCGCGACGCCTACTTCGCGGCGTACCCGGGCGTGTGGCGTCACGGTGACCTCGTGGAACGCACTCGCGAGGGGGGGATCGTCGCCCACGGCCGCAGCGACGCCACCCTCAACCCCGGCGGGGTGCGCATCGGGACGGCGGAGGTGTACCGGCCGCTCGAGCGCGTCCCCGAGGTTCTCGAGGCCGCGGCGGCCGGGCGAAGGTCGCCCGAGGGCGACGAGGAGATCTGGCTGCTGGTGGTGTTGCGGCCCGGCGCGCAGCTCGACCGCGAGCTGGAGAGCGCTATCCGCAGCGCCATCCGCGAGGGCGCCTCGCCGCGCCACGTGCCGCGCCGCATCCTGCAGGTGGCCGAGCTCCCCCGCACGCGCAGCGGCAAGTCGATGGAGATGGCGGTTGCCCGGCTCGTCAACGGCATGGAGGTGCCCAACGCGGCGGTGGTGGCCAACCCGCGGGCGCTCGAGGCGATCCGCCGCGCGCTGGAGGACGAGCGCTCCTGACGCCGAGCACGCGCGCCGGCCCGCAACGACGAAGCGGGGCGCGCCGCGATGGGCGCGCCCCGCTCGATGTGCGGCGCTCGTAGGCGGACCGCGCGTGCCCGCTGTCAGCCCTTGACGGCCCCCGCGGTGAGCCCGGCGACGATGCGCTGCTGGAAGACCAGCACCAGGATGATGAGCGGCACGGTCACGACGACCGACGCGGCCATGATCTGGGCCCACGGCAGCTCGTACTGGCTGGCGCCGCTGAACAGGGCGATGGCGACCGGCACGGTGCGCGCCTTGTTGTCGACGGTGAAGGTCAGGGCGAACAGGAACTCGTTCCAGGCCTGGATGAACGCCAGCAGGCCGGCGGTCACGAGGCCCGGCGCCATGACCGGCAGCAAAACGCGCGTGAGCGACTGCACCGGGGTGGCGCCGTCGACGAAGGCCGCCTCCTCGAGCTCACGTGGGATCTCGCGCACGAAGCTGGTCAGCACCCACACCGTGAACGGCAGCGTGAACACCATGTAGGACAGGATCAGCCCCCACCAGGTGTTGTAGAAGTGGAGCGTCCGGATGAGCACGAACATGCCGCCCAGGATGGCGATCTGCGGGAACATCGAGACGCCGAGGATGCCGTAGAAGACCGCGCGCTTGCCACGGAAGCGGATGCGGCCGAGCGCGTAGGCGGCGGTCCCGCCGATGAGCAACGACAGGAGCGTCGTGAGACCGGCGACGATGAGGGAGTTCAGGAGGTTGTGGGCGAAGGGCTGGCCCGTGAACACCTCGGCGTAGTTCTTCCACTGCGGCACCGGGGGCCAGTAGACGAGTGGCGTCTGGAACAACTCATTGGGCGTCTTCAACGACGACGAGATCGCCCAGAAGAACGGGAACACGAGATAGAAGAACACCAGGACCACGAGGATGGCGAACGCCACCTGGCCCAGGTAGTAACCGACACCGCGACGGCGCATCAGTCGACCTCCACGCCGAGGCTGACGACGTAGGCCACGACGAACAGTCCGATGATCACGAAGATGCCGACCGACATCGCCGAGCCGTAGCCGAGCAGGCCGAAGTCGACGAGCTGCTGGCGGGCGTACACGGCCATGGACATGGTGTTGGGGGTGGTGCCGGTCATGACGTAGATGGCGTCGAACACGCGGAGAGCGTCGAGCGTCCGGAAGATCAGGGCGACCAGCAGGGCCGGCCGCAGGAGCGGCAGCGTGACGCGCACGAAGTTCTGCCAGGGCGTCGCGCCGTCGACGCGGGCGGCTTCATAGAGCTCGGTGGGGATCGATTGCAGCCCGGCCAGCAGGAGGAGCGCCATGAACGGCGTGGTCTTCCACACGTCGACCGAGATGACCGCGGGCAGCATCAGCCTGGGGTTCGCCAGCCAGGCGTACGCCTTGTCCGTCAGGTGGAGCTTCATCAGCATGTCGTTGATGACGCCGTAGACGTCGTTGTACATCCAGCGCCACATCTGGGCCGAGACCACCGTAGGGATCGCCCAGGGGATGAGCATGGCGGTGCGCATGGCGCCGCGGCCCGGGAACTTGGCGTTGACCAGCATGGCGATGCCGAGACCGAGCAGCGTCTCCGCAGCGACCGAGACCACCGTGAACACCACGGTGTTCTGGACCGAACGCCACCACTGCGCGTCCTGCACCAGGAACTTGAAGTTCAGCAGGCCCACGAAGTTCGACTTCAGGGGGAACTGCAGCAGGTTGGTCTGGGTCAGGCTGAGCTGGATCGTCCGGAACAGCGGGTAGCCGGCGACCAGCGCGATGACGATCAGGGAAGGGGCCAGGAAAAGCCAGGCGGTACGCGCCCGCCGCGATTCCAGCGAGATCCCTCCCTTGGCGCTGCGCTTCTTGACGGCGGTCTCTTGCATCGATCACCTCGGGCCGAGCGGGGCCGCGAGGCGTGCTCGGCCTAGTGAAGGGCGGCCCCTCCCGACGTTCCGGGAGGGGCCGCGACGGAGCCCGGGATTACCAGCCCGTGCCCTTGATGCGGGTGAGCTGGCTCTTCAGGCCGGCGAGGGCCTGGTTGGCCTGCGCCTGACCGGTCAGCACGTTGTGGACCGCGGTCCAGAAGGCGCTGGAGACCTGGTTGTACTTCTGCTTGGTGGCCGTCGCGGGGCGGGCGACCGCGCTCGCGAAGACCGGCTTCAGCTGGTGGATGAAGTTGTTCTGCTGGATGACCTGCGGGTCGTCGTAGACCGCGAGGCGCGACGGCAGGAAGCTTCCCTTGACGGCGCGCTCGGTCTCGACCTGGGGGCTCGTCAGGTACTTCACGAGGTCGGCGGCTTCGGCCTGGTGCTTGCTGAAGCGCGAGACCGCGAGCTGCCAGCCGCCCAGCGTGGCGGCGTTCTGCCCGTCCGGCGTGGAGGCCTTCGGGAGCGCCGCGACGCCGAACTTGTCCTTGATCGGGCTGTCGGCGCTCTGGCCCGGGTTGTAGGCGTAGGGCCAGTTGCGCATGAAGGCGGCGTTGCCCGCCTGCCAGACGCCGCGGGCGTCCTCTTCCTGGTAGCTGGTGACGCCCGGAGGCGAGATGGTGCCGACCCAGCCGGCCGCCATGTTGATGGCCGCCGCGGCCTTGGCGTTGTCGATGGTGATGTTGCCCTGCGGGTCGACGATGGTGCCGCCGCCGTAGGAGTAGACCCATTCCAGCGCGTCACAGGTCAGGCCTTCGTAGGCGTTGCCCTGCCACACGTAACCCCAGAACTTGTCGTTGCCGGCCGCGCGCTCGCCGGCCTGGATCTTCTGGGCCATCTGCGTGAGCTGGTCCCAGGTAGTGGGGGGGCCGTCGAAGCCGTACTTCTTGAGCAGGTCCGTGCGGTAGTACAGCAGGCCCGCGTCGTTGAACCACGGGATCGCCACCTGCTTGCCCTCGTACTGGTCGTTGGTGACCAGCGCCGGGATGTAGCCGCTCAGGTCGCTCTGGTTGAAGTACTTGCCGAGGTCGATGAAGTAGCTCCCCAGGATGCCCGGCCACACCACGTCGATCTGATAGACGTCGATGCTGTCGGACTGGGCGCCGAGCTGCTGCTGGTAGAGCGCCAGGCGGTCGGTCGACGAGTTCGGCGTCGAGACCACCACGACGGTGTTGCCCGTCTGTTGCGCCCACGCCTGCGATTCGTCCTTGCAAAGGGTGAGCTCGTTGCCGACGGCACCACAGGAGATGTGCAGCGTCACGCCTTGCGCGAGCGCGGCACCTCCGAAGAGACCGCCGACCAGGACCAGAAGGGCCAGCCAGATTCGTTTCATGGGACACCTCATTTCCGTAAGTACCCCGAAGCCGTGAACGTTCGGCTGCGGGGATGAACCCAGAACGACCTACGGAGAGCCCACCGCACGCGCATTGTTGCGGCCATGTCCGGCATGCCTCCGATTCCCCCCGGATGGTCGTCTGCTTGGCATGAACGATAGCACGTGCCCGTCGGCGTCGCAACCGGTATACGCCCTTGTATGCGGCGTTTCGCGAAGGTACAAGCTCCTTCGAGGAGCCTCAGGCCATGGGCCGGCCGACCATGCGGGTGATCATCTGCTGGAACTCGATCTCGTGGAAGGGCTTGAGGAGCACCTCGGCGCGCGGGCGTCGCGCCCGGCCGAAGAGGCCGCCCTTGGGCGCCTCGTCGACGAGCATCAGCACCGGCAGGTGGCTCTGCCCGGTCTGTCGGCGCAGCTCCTTGACCAGCTCCCAGCCGGCTCCCTCCTGGTCGTCGACCACCAGCGCGGACGGATGGATGTCCGGGAGGATCTTGAGCGCGTCCTCGTAGTCGAGGGCGACCTCCGCACGCAGCCGGGCCCGCTGCAACGACAGCCGCAGGAGCCGCTGCAGGGCGCTGCTGGGCGACACGGCGAGCACCAGCGGGTCCTCGACGTGGAAGGGCTGAGCCTCGATGACGCTGGCTCGCTCGAGCTCGAAAAGGATGTGCATCACGTGGCGCTCGGTGAGGTCCAGCTCGGAGGCGATGGACCGCGCCGTACGCTTGCCGTCGACGTAGCCCAGGACCTCCCACGCCCCGGCCGGCATCGTCACCTTGGTGGGGTCGCCGCTGCGCAAGAAGATGGTGTCGGGCTCGACGACGCCCCCCTCGAACTCGTGCAGCCGCTGCGCCACGGACATGAGCAGCGCCATGGCATCGACCGCGTGGTGGGTGGGGGCCTGGGAGGCCCAACCGGAACGCTCGGCGAAGTTGAACTGGCCGTCGGACCAGCTCATCAGTTCCGACACCACCTCCAGCACCTGACGTTCCAGCGCGCGGCGCAGGTCGTCCTCGTCGATCAGGTGCATCTCCACGGCCATGAGCCCGAGCGGCGTGCCGGCGTTCTCGACGTGCTGGCGCCGAAGGATCTCCTGGACCTCGTGCGTGGTGAGCAGGTCCATGCGCACCAGGATCTCGCCGAGGTGGACGCCGGGCGAGATGTGCGCGTACTGGATGCCGCCCTGCTCGAAGTAGATGCGTGCGCGGGCCTGGCCGCGCATGACGGTGAGGATGCCCGCCTTCTGGCCGGTGGCGATGATCTGGAACACGTCCGAGAGCGGGACGTTGCGCAGGCTGCCCTCGATCATGCCGCGCTCATCCGCCCTCGTCGAACAGGGCGGCCGGCACGGCTGCGACGGGGAGGCCGAGGTGGAGGTACGCCGCTTCCGTGGCGACCCTGCCCCGCGTGGTGCGCTTCAGCAGCCCCCGTTGGATGAGGAAGGGCTCGTAGACCTCCTCGAGCGTCGCCCGGTCCTCGCCGACCGCGGTCGCCAGCGTGTCCAGGCCCACCGGGCCGCCGGCGAACTTCTCCACCAGCGCCCGCAGGATGGTGCGGTCGCGGCGGTCGAGCCCGGCGTCGTCGATGCCGAGCGCGCCCAGCGCCACGCCGGTGCGCTCCAGCGTGATGCGCGGCTCGCCGGCGACGTCGGCGAAGTCGCGCACGCGCCGCAGAAGCCGCTTGGCGATACGCATGGTGCCGCGTGCACGCCGCCCGATCTCGAGCGCCGCCCCGGGCTCGAGCACAAACCCGAACAGCTCGGCGTCGCGCACCACCGCCTCGGCGAGCTCCCGGTCGGCGTAGTAGTCCAGGTGCTCGATGATGCCGAAACGACTGCGCAGCGGTCCCGTGATGAGGCCCGGGCGCGTCGTCGCACCGACCAGGGTGAAGCGCGGAAGGTCGAGCCGGATCGAGCGCGCCGCCGGCCCCTGCCCCAGCACGATGTCGATCTTGAAGTCCTCCATGGCGGGATACAGGTGCTCCTCGGCCACGCGGCCCAGCCGGTGGATCTCGTCGATGAAGAGCACGTCACCGTCCTCGAGCGCGTTGGTGAGGATGGCGGCCAGATCACCGGGTTTCTCGATGGCAGGTCCGCTCGTGACGCGGATACCCACGCCCAGCTCGGCGGCGATGATGTGGGCGAGGGTGGTCTTGCCGAGCCCCGGAGGGCCATAGAGCAGCACATGGTCGAGCGGCTCCTCGCGATTGCGAGCCGCCTCCAGATAGACCTCGAGCTTCTTCTTGAGCCGTCCCTGCCCGACGTATTCGGAGAGCGAAGCCGGCCGCAATCGCGCGTCGTCCACGCAAACACAGTAGCATGCGCGTTCGCCGGCCCGACATGCGGAACCTTACGGTGGCGGGCGCCCGACGGACCCTGCTCCGGACGACGTCGAGCGTGGCGCGTGACCCTCCCTTAGGGCGTCGACGCCGGCGACCGTTTCCAGCGTGTCGAGCCCCTCCAGCACGCGCAACGCGGGCTGGAAAGCGATGCGCACCGGCCCGTGCCCTGCGACCAGGTACACCGCCCCCGCCTCGTCCACCAGCTCGCGACTGCCCGCGAGCGCCAGCAACGGCCGACGCACCGCGTCCAGGAAGCGCTCGCGCTCCTCGCGCGCCAGCGCGACCAGATGGAGGCGGAACAGCAACTGGCGCGACAGCGCCACGTCCGGCCAGGCGCCCGCGAACCAGCGCCGTGCTACCCAGGCCGCCTGCACCAGGGTGCCCGCCGCCATGGCCCACCAGGCGCCGTCGACCCCCAGCGGCGTCCGCAGCGCCAGCAGCCAGGCCACCGGCAGGGTGACCAGCCAGCGTCCCGTGAACGTGCCCCACAGGGCGGGCCGCGTGTCGCCGGCGCCCCGGAGCGCCCCGGAGAGCACCATGAACACCGCCAGGACCGGCTGGGCCAGGGCGTTGATGCGCAGGTAGCTGATCCCCGCCCGGACCACCACCGCGTTGCCGCTGGGATCGAACAGTCGGATCCACAGCGGCGCGCCGACGAGAAGCACCAGTCCCACCGAAGACATCACCGCCAGGCCGACGAACAGCGCCGCGTGGCCGCGGCGCCACGCCTGGGCCACCTGCCACGCGCCCAGCGCGCGACCCACCAGGCTGGTGGCCGCCACGCTGAGCGCGACGCCCGGCATGTAGGCCAGCGACTCGATCTGGATCCCGATGGCCAGCGCGGCCGCGCCGAGGGTCCCCGCCGGGGTGGAGGTCACCACGCGCAGCAGCAGGAGCCGGGAGAGGGCGTAGGCCAGCCCCTGCAGGCCCGCCGGCGTGCCGATGGTGAGGATGGTGCCGAACCGGCGCAGGTCCGGCCGGAGCGGCCCGCGACCGCGGCGCAGCACGGTGCCGCCGCGCAAGAACAGGACCAGCCCCAGGGTGGCGCCGATGGCCCAGGCGGCGACCGTTCCGAGTCCGGCGCCCGGCACGCCGAGCGCGGGCAGCGGGCCGGGTCCGAACATGAAGAGGTAGTCGAAGAGCACGTTCAGGAGGTTCACGCTGCCGCCCAGCAGAAGCGGCGTCAGCGTGTCCCCCGCACCCTGCCACAGGCTCGCCAGGCCGAGGTTGAGGAACAGGGCGGCCGTGCCCAGGAAGAGGATACGCAGGTAACCCACGCCCAGGGTCACCGCCCCGGTGTCACCGGAGGAGTTCATGAACGCGAGCAGCGGATGCGCCGCGAACCAGCCGAGCGCGCCGATGGCCAGCGCCGCCAGCACTCCCAACAGGAGCGTCTGGCGGGCGACCTCGGCGAGCTCGTCGTCGTCGTTGGCCCCGCGCGCCTGGGCGGCGAGGGCCATGCCGCCCGCCGTCACCATCTGCGCCACGAGCGTGACGAGCAGCGCCACGCTGCTGGCGAAGCCCACGGCGGCGACCGGGACCGCGCCCAGACGCCCCGCCATGAAGACGTCCACGACGTTGACGAGCGTCTGGAGAAGGTTCGTGGCGATGACGGGCAGCGCCAGCCGGGCGACCGGGCGCAGCAGCGATTCCAGGGACGCGGAGCCCGTCATCTGCGCCATGCTACGGCGTGCCCGGCCCGGCCCGGCGGTGCTAGCGTGCACTCCATGGACGTCCAAGGCTCGGCTCCGGACGGCCCGGCGGGGAAGGCCGCACGGGCCCGCCTGCTCGTCTCCTGTCCCGACAGGCCAGGGATCGTCGCCGCCGTCGCGAGCTTCCTCGCCGATCGCGGTGCCAACATCCTCGACGCCGACCAGCACAGTAGCGATCCTCGCGGTGGCGGGACGTTCTCCATGCGTATGGCGTTCGAGCTGCCCCGGTCCGCCGGAGCGCTGGAGGCGCTGCGCGAAGCGTTCCACCCCGCTGTGGGCGGACCCTTCGCCATGCGCTGGCGCCTGGCCGATGCGCGCCGACCCAAGCGCATCGCGGTGCTGGTGTCGAACGTCGAGCACTGCCTGCTGGAGCTTCTGTGGCGGCGGCGAGCCGGCGACTTCGAGGACGACATCGCCCTGGTGGTGTCGAACCACGATGGGCTTCGCACCTTGGTGGAGCCCTTCGGGGTGCCCTTCCACCACCTGCCCATCGTCGACGGCGACAAGCGCTCGCAGGAGGAGCGCGTGCTGGAACTCCTCGAAGGGTCGGTCGACGTCGTCGTGCTGGCGCGTTACATGCAGATCCTCGGCCCGGCGTTCGTGGCGCGCTACCGGGAACGGATCATCAACATCCACCACTCCTTCCTGCCGGCGTTCAGCGGTGGGAGGCCCTACCACCGGGCCTACGAGCGCGGCGTCAAGCTCATCGGCGCCACCGCCCACTACGTCACCGACGAGCTCGACGAGGGGCCGATCATCGAGCAGGACGTGGTGCGCGTGACGCACCGGCAGTCGGTGCGCGACCTGCGGCGGCTCGGCCGCGAGATCGAACGGACGGTGCTGGCGCGCGCGGTCTCCCTCCACCTGGAGGACCGCATCCTGGTCGAGGGGAACAAGACCATCGTGTTCGCCTGACAGGGCGGCGCTGCGGTACGCTTGGGGGTGGCGTCGCGGCGGAGTCCAGGCGACGGCAGTGTGCCGCTCTCGTGCGGCAGGGCTCCGACCGGGGCCGCCCGGGCGCCGGAGGTAAGCGCATGCAGACGCATCGAGTACGCATCGGAGACCAGGAGCGCGATCTCCAGGTAGTGAACGTCGGAGCGGTGTCGGTGGCCCTTCTGAACCTTCTGGGGGACACGACGCTCACGGAGGCCGCTGCCGCGGAGCTGGCCAGGCGCATCCCGCCCGACGTCGAGACGCTGGTGACGCCCGAGGTCAAGGCCGTGCCCCTCGCCCACGCCATCAGCGTGCGGACGGGCATCCCCTACGTGGTCGCCCGCAAGACCGAGAAGCCCTACATGGTCGGCGCCGTGAAGAAGACGGTCACCAGCATCACGACCGGCAAGCCGCAGGAGCTCGTGATCGACGGCGCCGATATCGAGCGCCTGCGTTCCAAGCGCGTGGCGATCGTCGACGACGTCGTGAGCACCGGCGGTACCTTGCAGGGCCTGCGCGACCTGCTGACCGAGGTGGGCGCGCAGGTGGTGGCGACGCTGGCGGTGTTCACGGAGGGGAGCGAGCGCTCCGACGTGGTGGCTCTGGGCCACCTGCCGCTCTACCCCCCGCAGCCGGGCGCCTAGGACCCACCGGACCGGCGCCCGCGCCCGCCCCCGTGCTTTCCTGAAGCCCGGCCCAGACGGCATCTACGCAGCCTCCGGGGACGTGATATGGTGGCTCCTGACGACGAGCGAACCCCAGCCACGGAAGGTCGGACCCGATGCCCCCTGATCCCAAGGAGCTGATCCGCGAGCGGCTCAACATCGCGGACGTGATCGGCGAGCTGGTGGTGCTGAAGCCCGCCGGCCGGGGGCAGATGAAGGGCCTGTGCCCGTTCCACAGCGAGAAGACGCCTTCGTTCCACGTCCACCTCGATCGCGGCTTCTACTACTGCTTCGGCTGCCACGCCAAGGGGGACGTCTTCGACTTCGTGATGCAGACGCAGGGCGTGGAGTTCGGCGACGCCCTGCGCCTTCTCGGTGAGCGCTCCGGCGTCGAGGTGGGGCGCACCGCACCCAAGGACGGTCGCCGGCGCGACCTGTTCGACGTCAACGCGCTGGCGCTCGCCTACTTCCGCGCGCAGCTCACGGGCGAGGCGCTCGGCTACCTGCGGCGTCGTGGCCTGTCGGACGCCAGCATCGAGAGCTTCGAGCTCGGTTTCGCCCCGGACGGCTGGGACGGCTTGCTGCGCCACGCCCTGACCAAGGGCGTGCGCGACGAGGACCTGCTGGCCGTCGGGCTGCTGAGCGAGAACGAGCGGGGGAGACGCTACGACCGTTTCCGCAACCGCGTCATCTTCCCCATCAAGGACGGGATGGGGCGCGTGGTGGGCTTCGCGGGCCGGGTGCTCGACGACAGCCTCCCCAAGTACCTGAACACACCCGAGACGGAGCTGTTCCGCAAGGCGGAGCTGCTCTACGGCCTCGATCGCGCCCGGCCCGCCATCCGCAAGAGCGGCGAGGCCATCGTGGTGGAGGGCTACATGGACGTCATCGCGCTGCACCAGACCGGCTTCGACAACGCCGTTGCCGCGCTGGGCGCGGCCCTGACCGAGCGCCAGGCCGAACAGCTCGCGCGGCTCGACGCCAGGCGCGTGTATCTGGCGTTCGATGCCGACGAGGCGGGACAGCGTGCGGTGTTGTCCGGGCTCGACCAGGCCGTGGGACGCCGATTGCTGGTCCGCGCGGTCCAGGTGCCGCACGGCAAGGACCCGGCCGACGCCGTGCTCGACGGGCATGCCGATGCCTTCCGCGAGGCGCTCGGGACGGGCCTCTCGGAGGTGGAGTTCCGCTTCCGCCGGGTGCTGGAGCGCTTCGACGCGAGCGCCATCGAGGGGCAGCGCGGCATCCTGCAGGAGCTCGCGCCGGTGCTGGTGCCGCGCGATGTGTTCGACCCCGTCGCGGCCGAGATGCGCCGGCTGGTCATCGATCACCTGGGGATGGACGAGGGCCGCCTCGACGCCTGGATCCAGGCGAACCAGCGGCACCAGCGGCCGCTGTCGGCCACGCAGGTTCGCGGGATGCGACGCCGGCACGTCGAGGTGTCGCAGGTGCGCGCGCTGGAGCTCGAGGTGGTGGCGCTGCTGCTCAGCCGGAGCGGGGCCCTGCGCGAGCGCCTCGACGCGGCCCTGTCCGCGCTCCCCAACGAGCTCGAGGACTCGGCCCTGCGCCAGCTCGCGGCGCTGGTCGACGAGCATCAGGACGACGCCGAACGGGTGCTGCTCGCGTACCGCGAGCGTGAGGACGGCGCGCTGGTGTTCGAACGCGTGCTGGAGCTGTCGCGCGACGAAGGGGCGCGCTTCGACGCCGACGCGGCGCTGCGGCAGGCGCTGTCCCGCCTGCGCGAGCTTCACCTGGAAGGGCAGAAGGAGAGCTCGCGCGCGCTGCTGCTCGAGCGGCGCGAAGAGCTGGGCCGGCTGCTCGAGGCGCCCGATACCCACAGCGAGCGCCTGCCCGCGCTCTACGCCGAGCTCAAGCAGATCCACGCCATGCTCTCGGCGCGCGAAGCGGAGCGGCGCACGCGCGTCCCCGCCCGGCGCACGCGCAGCAGGCGTCGTCGCTAGGGTGAGGCCTCCCGGCCCGGCCCGCCTCCAGGCGTCGGGGAGGCGCGTGGCTCCGGGGCCGAGGGGCTCCCGCGGGCGCCGCGCCGCAACGACCGCAGCCGCTCGGCCGCGCTCGCCAGCGCGTCGGCGTCGGCTTCCGTCATGCCGCAGGCTCCGATCCACAGCGCCCGATCTGCGAGGCGCCGGGCCTCGGCGGGCTCGCCGGCGCGCAGCGCCCGATCCGCAGCGTGTGCGACGGCCCGCAGCCCTGGACCGAAGGTCGGTCTCTCGCCGCCGGCGTCCCGGCGGGGCAGCGGGAGTACCCACCGCAGCGCCTCGGAGGGCTCGATCTTCAGCAGCCCACCTCCCAACGCATGGCCTTCGAGCTCGGCGCTGAGCTCGCTCAGCGAGGTCAACGCTGCCAGGGCGAGAAGGTCGGCCGAGCCGGGCGGCAGCCCCGGACGCAAGCGGACGGCGTGCAGGGTGTTGCACACGGCGGCGCCGGCGCTGTTCACCGCCAGCCGTGGCGCTCCGCCGCTCATGGCGGTGAGGACCAGGTCGGGCGGCTCCGTGCGGGTCACGCGGTACCACGGTCGCCGGTGACGGACCTTGGCGCGCTCCTGCACGGCGCGCTCGGCGCCCGTGGCGAGATAAGCGGCCACGGCGCCGTCGTCGGCGCTCCGTGGCGCCAGAAGGTAACCGCTCAGGCCGCGCTCGGCGCCGCGGCGCCAGTCGTCGTCGGTGACCCGCAGGCCGCGCAGGGCCCGGCTCCGGAAGAGCGACCGGAGGAGGTGCTCCGGCGCCAGGCCCAGCGATGCGGCGCGTGCCGGGGACAGGTGGAAGAAGTCGTTGTGGCCCGTCACGTAGCCGATGCTGACGCTTGCCCAGGCGCCCAGGCGGCGACCGTCGACCTCGGTGGCGAATCCATCGAGCAGGCCGCGCGCCGCGGAGGGGAGCCAGGCGTGGTGGAGCTTCGCCGAGCCGCGGACCAGGGCGTCGGCGTCGAGGCGGAAGCGGGGCGTGCGCTCGAGGCCCGCCGCGAGGGCGTCCACCGAGGTGAGCCGGGCGGCGCTGAAGCCGCGGAAGGGCTCTCCGCGGCCGTCGGCCAGGAGCAGCACCGTACCCTGGTCCAGCGAAGGGAAGAGCGCCGACTCGAAGAGCACGAACGTCACGGTTCCGAAGCGGGCGCGCAGGTGCTCGAGGACCGGGCGCGCGTAGCGCGCATGCCCGATCTCGCTGGGAACGACCAGCGCCAGGCGCCCCCCGGGCCGCAGGAAGGCGCCGGCGTGGAGCACGAACGCCGCCCAGCTCGACGCCATGCTGTCGAGTCGCACCCCGGCTCGGGCCGCCACGGCCGACGCCCGCTCGCGCCGCGCACGCTCCATGCGCTGGAAGCGCACGAAGGGGGGGTTGCCCAGCACCGCGTCGAAGGCGGGCCCGGCGGCCGGTTCCATGCCGAGGAAGTCCGCGACATGGACGGTGGCCGCCTCGGCGCCGATCGCCCGCAGCCGGCGTGCTGCCTCGCCCGCGGCCTCCGGGCGCATCTCCACGCCGCGGACGTCGCCGGCGCAGCCCCCGAGCTCCCGCGCGCGGCGTGCGGCCTCCGCCAGGAAGACCCCGTCCCCGGCGGCGGGGTCGAGCGCCCGCTCGCCGGGGCGACGCAGTGCCCAGTCGCTGAGCGCTCGAGCCACCGGCGTGGGGGTATAGTATGCGCCGACGGACTTCGGTCCGTTCGGTGATCCGTAGGAGGGGTCCCGGCTCACGCCGGAGTCTACCCGAGCCGCCGCCGCGAGGCGGGTGCCGAGGGGGCTGCGGGGGAGTTGTGTCCCGATTGACACGCAAAGTTGGCGGTTGTTATGGTTGGTCGGAAACGCCAAAGGGGTAGAATGTACCGCGTTCGACGCGGTTTTTTGTGCCTCGCACAGCGGTCCGGAACCATTCTCGACAGCCTGTCGTAACTCGCGGTGACGCGGGGCGGAAGGAGGGCTGGTTGGAAGCTCAGGGTGAACGACTCCTGCAAGACCTCGTGACCCAGGAGAAGAGCCTGGTGGCCAAGGTCGAGGACGCGCGCAAGCAGGCTTCGGAGATCGTTGCCGATGCCCAGGAGGAGGCGCGCCGCATCCTCGAGGAGGCCCGAGGGAAGGCCGAGACCCTCGCCAAGCAGGAAGCCGACCGGGGCGCCAAGGAAGCGGAGTCCGCGCGGGAGGACATCGTCCACTCGGCGCGGGAGACCGCGGGCAGGCTCGAGGCGCAGGCGCGTGCCGGCAAGGAGGACGCGGTGGCGCTGGTGATGGAGCGGGTCTTGCCATGATCGCCAAGATGGAGCAGCTCCTGGTCGTCGGGCGTCGCTCGGCGGCCACGGACGTGCTCGTCAGCCTCCAGAGCCTGGGCGTGGTCCAGGTGGAACCGCTCAGGGCCGAGGGCGAGGAAACCCTCCGCCCCGTCAAGCTCGAAGGGGAGGATCTGCGCCGCAAGGAGCTGTGGGACTACCTGGTCTCCCGCTCCGAGGCCTTGTTGGACGCGCTGGAGGTCCACGAGGACGGTCCGGTGCCGCGCGGCGAAGCGGGCAACGACCCCGAGGAGCTCACCAAGGAGCTCGCGCCCGTCGGCGACCAGGTCGACAGGCTGGTGGCCGAGCGGGCGGACGCGCGGGACGAGCTCGAGCTCACGCAGGCCTACCTGGCCGTGTTCCGGCAGCTCGCGCCGATGATGGCGCAGCTCGAGGAGTCGACCTACCTCGCCGGCGCCGCCTTCCTGGTCGCCGACGAGGACTACGGGGCTCTCGAAGAAGCGCTCGACGAAGAGCTCGACGGCGGCTACGCTCTCTCCTGGCAACGCCACGGCGCGGAGCGCATGGTGGTGGCGGCGGCACTGGTCCGCGACCTGCCCCGCCTGCGCGCGACGTTCACGCGGCTGGGGCACTCCGAGATCGCCCTGCCGGACCGCTACCAGGACCTCGGCATCGCCAAGGCGGCGCACGTGATGGAGGAGCGTTCGCAGACGCTCCCGCGGCGCATCGCATCGATCCACGAGGAGCTCGGCAAGCTTGCCGGGCAGTACGGCCGCCGCTTGCGGGCGATCGCCCAGGTGGCGCACAACCATCAGGCGCGCTACGAGCGGCTCCTGGACCTGCTGGAGGGACGCTACGGCTTCGCCCTCTCGGGCTGGGTGCCCGCCGACGACAGCGGCCGCGTGGTCGATGCGCTGCGCAAGCAGTTCGCCGAGCAGATCCGCGTGACGGCCCGGCCCGCCGACGAGCACCACGACCGAGGGGTGCCCGTCAAGCTCGACAACCCCGCCTGGGTGCGCCCCTTCCAGGGGCTGCTGGCGCTGTTCGAGCCGCCGCGGTACGGCAGCTTCGATCCGAGCTGGACGCTGGCGGTGTTCTTCCCGCTGTTCTTCGGGCTCCAGGTCGGCGACATCGGTTACGGCCTGCTGTTCGCGAGCATCGGCCTGTGGTTGCGGCGCCGCGGCGCGGCCGGCAAGAACGTCGACACCGGCCCCATCCACATCATCATCCCCGCGCGCATCCTGCGGCCGCTCAGCACCGTGATCTTCTGGCTGGCCGGCTGGACGATCCTGTTCGGCTTCGTCTACGGGGAGTTCTTCGGGAACCTGTTCGAGCGTTTCCCGGCGGGGCACCCGCTCTTCTACACGCTGGCGCACGGCAGCGGGCATCACGAGGGCGTGATCCCCATCCTGCTCCTGCGCGTCGAGGTGTTCGGCCCACTGCTGCTCGCCTCCACGCTGTTCGGCGTGCTGCAGGTGCTGGGCGGCTGGCTCATCCGCATCATCTACGCCGTGCGGCACGGGGAGAGCCTGCACCTGTACGAGGCGCTGGGCATGCTGACCGGCCTGGTGGCGGTGGTCGTGTTCGCGACGGCCTACCAGACCCACACCGTCAACGCGGCCGTGGTCGTTGTCACGCTGGCGCTGCTGGTCGGTTTCGCGGTGTTCACGGTGCTGGCCAAGAACGGCCTGATGGTGCTCGAGCTCATCTCCAACGGCGGGCACATCCTCAGCTACTTGCGAATCTTCGCCGTCGGGTTGGCCTCTGCCCTGATCGCCAACCTGTCGATCGACCTGGGCTACTCGCTGGGCGGCGTCCTGCCGATCATCGGCCCCATCCTGGGCATCCTGGTGGGCGGCGTCGTCATCCTCATCGCGCTCGCCCTGACCATCATCAGCGACACGCTCCAGCCGCTCCGACTCCACTACGTCGAGTTCTTCACCAAGTTCGGTTTCTACGATGAGAGTGGTCGTCCCTACCGACCCTTCCGTCTCCTAGGAGGAAAGTCATGAACAAGCTCGCCAAGGTTCTGGGAGCCCTCGCCCTCTTCGCCGTCTTCGCCGGGACCGCCTTCGCGCAGGGAGCGGCCGCTTCGGGCGGCGACATCGGCATGGGCCTGTTGGGTGTGGGCGCGGGTCTGGCCATCGGCCTCGCAGGCATCGGCGTCGGGATCGCGCAGGGGTACATCGGCAGCGCCGGCCTGGGCACCATCACGGAGAAGCCCGAGGCGTTCGGCCAGGTGCTGATCTTCCTTGTGATCCCTGAGACCATCATCATCTTCGGCTTCGTGATCGCCTTCTTCCTGTACGGCAAGATGGGCTGAGCACGTGTCCGATCTGGCTGCTCTGCTCGAGAAGGAAGCGAGCACGGAGATCGAGTCCATCCTCTCCGAGGCGCGGAGCCGCGCCTCGGAGGTGGTTGCGGAAGCGCGCCAGGAGGCCGACGCGTTGGTGGCCGCGCGGGAGCGTCAGGCCGCCTCGCAGCGGAGCGCCGCCCTCACGCGCGCCCGTTCGAGCGCTCAGCTCGAGGCGTCGTCACTGCAACTCCGTGCCCAGCACGACGGTGTCGAGGCGGTCTTCCGGCAGGTGCGTGAGCGCCTCGAGGCGGTGGTCGCCGACGCCGATGCGTACCCGGCCGTGCTGAAGAAGCTGTTGGAAGAGGCCGTCGAGGGCCTCGACGCGGACGAGGTGAAGGCCATCGTCGTCCACCCGGACGAACGCTCCTTCGCCGAGAGCGCCGCCAAGGAGCTGTCGATGTCGGTGGGGTTCGAGACCGACGAAGGCATCCGGGGGGGCGTGCGGTTGCGCCTCGAGGGCAACAACACCATCGAGAACTCGCTCTACGAGCGCTTGGAGGTGCTGCGGGCCGAGCTCGCGTCGGAGGTCTCCGAGGCGCTCTTCGGTGCGTCGCGGGAGCGCTAGGATGTCGACCGACTACGGCTACATCAACGCGCGGGTGCGCGGCATGAAGACCAAGCTGCTGGGCCCGGAGTTCTTCTCCGAGGCGCTGGACGCCACGGACTTCCGCGCGTTCCTGTCGGTTCTGGGTCAGTCGCGCTACATGCGGGGGTTGGAGGAGGCGCAGTCGCGCTACGAAGGCCTTCGTGCGGTCGACGATGCTCTCGCCCGCGACTTCTTCGGCCTGACGCGCAGTCTGCTCGGTGCCGCCGACGGCGCTCCCGGCGAGCTGATGGAGCTGCTGCTGCTGCGCTACGACCGCGAGAACATCAAGACCATCGCGCGCGCCAAGCACGCGGGCAAGACGGTCGAGGAGGTCCTCGGCTCGCTGTTCCCGGCCGGTCCGCTCAAGCCGGCGGTGCTGGAGGAGGTCGCCGCGGCGCCCGACATGGCCGCAGCGGCCCAGGGGCTGGCGGTCACCAAGACGCCGCTGAAGGGGGCGTTCTCGCGAGCGGTGGCGCGCTATCAGTCCGACGGCGACCTCTACGCCCTGGAGCTCGCGATCGACCGCGCGTACTACCAGGTGCTGATGCAGCGCCTTCGCAGGGCCAACGCCCCGACGAGCTTCATGCGCCACATCGTGCGTGAGATCGACGCCACCAACCTCCGTACCGCCCTGAAGCTGCGGGGAGGCGAGGAGGGCCCGGAGGAGGTCTTCATCCCGGGCGGGCGGGAGATCGACCGCGGCTTGTTCGAGAGCATCCGCACGGACGTTTCGAAGGGCGCGTTGCAGGCGCTGTCCGCTACGGCCTTCGCCGAGGTCGCCGAGACCGAGACCCTGGCCGAGGCCGAGCAGAAGGTGCGGGAGGTGCTGGACGCAAGCGCCCGTGCCGCCGCCTCCGACCCCCTGGGGCCGGGGGTGGTGGTGCGCTTCCTTCGCTTGAAGGAGGCCGAGGTCGCGAGGCTCCGACTGCTCGCCCGCGGCGCCTTCTACGGGGTGCCGCGCGGAGCGCTGGAGAGGGAGCTCGGACATGCCTAAGATGGTCGTGTTGACCGACAGCGAGACGGCGGTGGGCTTCCGGTTGGCCGGCGTCGAGGTCCGTGAGGTGGGTGACGACGGGGCGCAGGACGCCCTGGAAGATCTCATCGGCTCCGACGACTACGGCCTGGTGGTCGTGGACGAAGGGTTGATCCCCGATCCGATCGCGGCGAGCGAACGGGCCATGCGGGGTCGCGAGCTGCCGGTGGTGCTGCCCCTGCCCAGCCTGGGCGGCGCGTTCGGCGAGGGCGACGACGCGGTCGCCTACATGAAATCCCTGGTGCGCGACGCCATCGGGTTCGATATCAAGCTGGAGTGAGAGCAGGAGGGCTTACGTGGCCATTGAAGGGAAGATTCAACGCATCTCCGGCCCGGCGGTGATCGCCCAGGGGATGATGGGCGCGCGGATGTACGACATCGTCCGGGTCGGGCAGGAGAAGCTGGTCGGAGAGATCATCCGGCTCGACGGCGACAACGCCTTCGTCCAGGTCTACGAGGACACGGGCGGGTTGACCGTCGGGGAGCCGGTCGTATCGACCGGTCTGCCTCTTGCGGTCGAGCTCGGACCGGGGATGCTCAACGGCATCTTCGATGGGATCCAGCGTCCGCTCGACAAGCTGCACGAGAGCTCGGGGACCTACATCGACCGCGGCCTGGTGGTGAACGCCCTGTCGCAGGATGCCAAGTGGACGTTCACGCCGCAGGTCGCGAAGGGCGACGAGGTGAAGCAGGGGCAGGTCCTCGGGACCGTGCCCGAGTTCGCCTTCACGCACAAGATCCTGGTGCCCCCCGGCAAGGGCGGCGTGATCAAGAGCATCGCGAGCGAGGGTGAGTACACCGTTCAGGACACCATCGCCACGCTGGAGGACGGCAGCGAGCTGCGTCTCGCCCACACCTGGCCGGTACGGCAGGCCCGTCCGGTCGAGCGCAAGCTCGACCCGGTGACCCCGTTCCTCACGGGGATGCGCATCCTCGACGTGCTCTTCCCGCTCACCATGGGAGGGACCGCCGCCATCCCCGGGCCCTTCGGGTCCGGGAAGACGGTCACGCAGCAGTCGGTCGCGAAGTACGGCAACGCCGACATCGTGGTCTACGTCGGCTGCGGCGAGCGCGGCAACGAGATGACCGACGTGCTGGTCGAGTTCCCGGAGCTCGAGGACCCGCAGACCGGCAACCCCCTCATGCACCGGACGGTGCTCATCGCCAACACCTCGAACATGCCGGTGGCGGCGCGCGAAGCGAGCATCTACACCGGCATCACGCTGGCGGAGTACTTCCGCGACCAGGGCTACTCGGTGTCGATCATGGCCGACTCGACCAGCCGCTGGGCCGAGGCGCTGCGCGAGATCTCCTCGCGCCTCGAGGAGATGCCGGCCGAAGAGGGCTACCCGCCCTACCTGGCCTCGCGCCTGGCGGCGTTCTACGAGCGCGGCGGCCGCGTCGATACCCTCGCCGGGGACCAGGGGGCCGTTTCGATCATCGGTGCGGTCAGCCCGGCGGGCGGCGACTTCTCCGAGCCGGTGACCCAGGCCACCTTGCGGATCACGGGGTGCTTCTGGGCCCTGGACGCCTCGCTGGCGCGGCGCCGTCACTTCCCGGCCATCAACTGGAACCGCTCCTACTCGCTGTTCACCGACATCCTCGACGACTGGTACGCCGACAACGTGGCCGAGGACTACACCGAGCTGCGGAGCCGGGCCGTCGATCTGCTGCAGCGCGAGAGCGATCTGCAGGAGGTCGTGCAGCTCGTGGGCCCCGACGCCCTGCAGGACCAGGAGCGGCTCGTCATCGAGGCCGGGCGTATCCTCCGCCAGAACTTCCTGCAGCAGAACGGCTTCGACCCGGTCGACGCCTCCTGCACGCTGCACAAGGCCTACGGCATGCTCCAGATGATGCTGCGCTTCTACGAGGACGCCCAGCAGGCCCTGCAGTCCGGGGCGACCGTCGACGAGGTGCTGCAGGCCCCGGTGATCGAGAAGATCAATCGCTCGCGCTACGTGGCCGAGGACGAGTTCGATGCCTACAAGGACGGCGTGATGAGTGAGCTGTCCCAGGGCTTCGGCGTGGCCGCCTGAGGCCGGAGAGGGAGCATGAGCAAGAACCTGTTGAAGAAGGAGTACACCGAGGTCAGTTACGTCTCCGGGCCGCTTCTGTACCTGCAGAACGCGCCGGACCTGAGCTACAACGCCATCGTGCGCATCATGGACGGTAGCGGGCGTGCGCGCGGCGGCCAGGTGATCGAGGTTTCGAACGAGTACACGGTGCTGCAGGTGTTCGAGGAGACCTCCGGCATCGACCTCTCGACCACCACTGTCAGCCTGGTCGAGAACGTCGCCCGCCTCGGCGTGTCGAGGGAGATGATCGGGCGGCGTTTCAACGGCGCCGGGGAGCCCGTCGACGGTCTGCCGGCGGTGGTGGCGGACAAGCGGCTTCCCATCGGTGGAGCGCCCATCAACCCGGTTGCGCGGCGCAAGCCCGAGGAGTTCATCCAGACCGGCATCTCCACCATCGACACGCTGATCAGCCTGGTGCGCGGGCAGAAGCTGCCCATCTTCTCCGGCTCCGGTCTGCCCGCCAATCAGCTCGCCGCGCAGATCGCCCGGCAGGCGACGGTGATCGGCGAGGAGAGCGAGTTCGCGGTGGTGTTCGCGGCCATGGGCGTGACCCAGCGCGAGCTGACCTACTTCACCCAGGAGTTCGAGCGCACCGGCGCCCTGGCGCGCAGCGTGCTCTTCCTCAACAAGGCCGACGATCCGGCCGTCGAGCGGCTGCTGACGCCCAAGATGGCGCTCACCGCCGCCGAGTACCTGGCTTTCGAGCACGATTACCACGTGCTGGTGATCCTCACGGACATGACCAACTACTGCGAGGCATTGCGCGAGATCGGCGGAGCCCGCGAGGAGATCCCGGGGCGCCGCGGCTACCCGGGGTACATGTACACCGACCTGGCGTCGATCTACGAGCGCGCCGGCGTGGTGGAAGGCAGGGCCGGATCGGTCACCCAGCTGCCGATCCTGAGCATGCCCGACGACGACGTCACCCACCCGATCCCCGACCTCACCGGTTACATCACCGAGGGGCAGATCTACCTGGCGCGCGACCTTCACAACAAGGGGGTGTACCCGCCGATCAACCCCGGCCCCAGCCTGAGCCGGCTCATGAACAACGGCATCGGCGAAGGGAAGACGCGCAAGGACCACAAGAACGTCTCCGACCAGCTCCAGGCCGCCTACGCCAACGGCCTCGACCTGCGCCGGCTGGTGGCCATCACGGGCGAGGACGCCCTGTCGGACAACGACAAGCTCTACCTGGCGTTCGCCGATGAGTTCGAGAAGAACTTCATCCACCAGGGGCAGGCCGAGCGCACCATCGAGGAGTCGTTGAACATCGCCTGGGCGACGCTCTCGAAGCTCCCCAAGAGCGAGCTCACCCGGCTGGCGACCGACCAGATCGACAAGTACTACGGCGCCAAGATGGAGGAGCTCTGGGGAGCGGCCACCAAGGACCGGCTCTAGGGAGGGGATGAGCGCGTGGCCGAGCAGATCGCCCCAACCCGTTCGAACCTGCTGCAGCGGCGGGATCAACGCAAGCTCGCCGTCCGTGGGGCCGACCTCCTGAAGCGCAAGCGAGACGCGCTGGTGGCCGAGTTCTTCGATCTCGTCAAGACCTCGCTCGAGGCGCGCCGCCGGCTCGCCGAGGCGAGCCGCGAAGCGTACTTCGCGTTGTTCCTCGCCAACGCCTGGGACGGGCCCGAGGCCGTGTCCAGCCTGGGCCTGGCCGAGGGCCGCTCGCTCGACGTGCCGGTGACGGTCGAGAACATCTTCGGCGTCAAGGTCCCGCAGGTGCAGCCGCCCGCGTTCGAGGCGCAGTTGCCGTTCTCGCCGATCGGTGCCGGCGCGCAGACGCTGGCCGCGGCGCGCGAGTTCCGCAAGCTCACCGAGGCGATCGTCAACGTGGCTGCAACGGAGACCCGTCTCCGGCGCATCGGCGAGGAGATCAAGAAGACCAACCGTCGCGTGAACGCCCTGGAGCAGCTCGTCATCCCCAACATCAACGGCGAGATCCGTCAGATCCGCAGCGTGCTCGATCAGCGAGCGCTCGAGGAGGTCACGGTGCTCAAGCGCATCAAGGCCAAGCTCGAGGCGCGGGAGCAGGCGCGGCAGGCCTAGGCGCCGCGGGCGGCCGACGCCCGCCCGACCGACAAGAAGCACCCGATGGGCCGGCCGTGAGGCCGGCCCATCGCCGTCCGGGCGGCGCGCGGTCGCACGAACGTTGTACTCGCCCGCTTTACAGGGGTCGGCGGGGACGGTAGCATAGCCCACACCACACCGTGGTCACATCTTGGGATTCGAGGGGAAAGAGGTTTGGTATGCGCAAGCTGGCATTGTTCGCAACGCTCGTGGCGCTGGTAGTCGGCAGTACGGCGCTGGCTCAGCAGAGCCTGCTCGACAAGGTCAAGGCACGCGGCACGCTGGTGTGCGGCGTCAACAACCAGCTGCCGGGCTTCGGCAGCGTCGACGCCAACGGCAAGTTCGTCGGCTTCGACGTCGACTTCTGCCGCGCCATCGCCGCCGCCGTCCTGGGCGACGCCACCAAGGTCCAGTTCCGGCCGCTCTCGGCCCAGGAGCGCTTCACCGCCGTGCAGACCGGCGAGGTCGACGTGCTCATCCGCAACACCACCTGGACCAGCAGCCGCGACACCACCGTCGGCATGGAGTTCGCGCCGACCACCTTCTACGACGGCCAGGGCTTCCTGGTGCGCGCCGACTCCGGCATCAACACCCTGCAGGACCTGGAGGGTCGCAAGATCTGCGTGCAGTCCGGCACGACCACCGAGAAGAACCTGGCGGACGTGCTCGGCGCGCTCAACGTGAGCTTCACGCCGGTCATCTACGAGAACCCCGACCAGGCCTCCTCCGCCTACGACAACGGTGCCTGCGACGCCTTCACGTCGGACAAGTCGCAGCTCGCCAGCCGCAAGACCACCTTGGGCGATCCGAGCGCCCACAAGATCCTGGACGCGACGATCTCCAAGGAGCCCCTGGGACCGGCCGTGCTGGACGGCGACGCCACCTGGTTCGACGCCGTCAAGTGGATCGTGTTCGGCGTGATCACCGCCGAGGAGTACGGCATCACCTCGCAGAACGTCGAGAACGTCGCGCAGACCTCGCAGAACCCCACCGTGCGGCGCATGCTGGGCGTGGAGGGCGATAACATCACGGGCCTCGGCCTGCCCGCCGACGGCATCCTGCAGGCGATCAAGCAGGTGGGCAACTACGCCGAGATCTACAACCGCAACCTCGGGCCGGACACGCAGTTCAACATCCCGCGGGGGCTCAACAAGCTCTACACCAACGGCGGCATCCTGTACGCGCCGCCCTTCCGTTGAGCACACCTGCGTGACATGTCGATGCCCATGATGGCACCACGGGGGACGCGCCCGAGCGCGTCCCCCGTGGTCGCGAGACGCGGCGCTCGCAAGCGGCGGCCCCGCTTCGACCGTGGCCGCCATGAAGGCGGCCGCTGTCGATGAGTGCCCGCCCGGGATCGCGCGTTCCGTTCTACCGCAACGTCAAGACCCTCGGTGTCCTGGCACAGGTGGTCTTCGCCGTCGTCGTGGTGCTGGCTGCGGCCCTCATCTATCACAACGTGAGCTCGGCGCTGAGCCGCTCCCACGTCCCCGCGAATTTCTCCTTCCTGGGCGTGCGGGCCGGCATCCCGATCGCCGAGACGCCGATCCCCTACACCCCCAGCGACAGCTACGCGCGGGCGTTCCTGATCGGGGTGCTCAACACCCTCAAGGTGGCCCTGGTGGGCGTCGTGCTGGCTTCGGTGCTGGGCGTGGTCATCGGCGTGATGCGCCTGTCGGCGAACTGGCTGTTGCGACAGCTCGCCAACCTCTATGTGGAGACCATCCGCAACACGCCGCTCGCCGTGCAGATCGTCTTCTGGTACACCGCCATCCTCACCCCCCTGCCGCCCCGCATCCTGAGCGCGGTGCGCTGGCCCGGGGGCGTGCTGGTGAGCAACCAGGGCGTGGCGCTGCCCTGGCCCTATCCCACGCCGGCGTTCCCGACCTGGCTTCCCTACCTGGGCGCAGCCGTCGTGCTCGGCGCGCTCGCCTACGTGGTGCGCCGCGCTCAGCTCAGGCGGGCCGACCGGCCGGGCAGTCCCCTGGTGCCGGCCCTCCTCGTGGCCCTGGTCGTTGCCGTGGCAGGCTATCTCTTCGTCGGAACGACGCCCCTCCCGGCCCACGCGGCCACCAGCTTCCGCCAGGAGAGCGGCATCGCCACGGTCTTCGTGGACGCCAACGGCGACGGCAAGGTCGACCAGGGGGAGCGCAGGTTGGCCTTCACCCCGGTCGTCGCGCACGTGGCCAAGGGCGTACTCACCACACAGACCCAGGACCTGTCGGAGTCGCGACAGATCGACTACGCGCGCTTCCGCTTCCCGCCGATCCAGCGGGGCGAGTACGACAGCGCCACGGTGGTCTTCGCGGACCCGGCCAAGGCCGAAGGGCTCGCGATCGCCTACGTGCACGAGCCCTATCAGGGGATCGTCTACCGCGACGCCAACGGCAACGGGCGCTTCGACGCCGGCGAGGAGCTGTCGTCCAGCGGGGATGCCAAGAGCGGCTACTCGGTGGAGCTGCGCATGACGGTCGAAGGCTTCCGCCGGCGGCTGGTGACCGATCGGGACGGCCAGGCGCGCATCCCGCGCTTCACCACCGGCGCGGCGAAGGCGCCGTCGAGCGGCGGCGGTGCCAACATGAGCCCCGCCCAGCTCTTCGCGCCGCCCTCGCAGGCGCCGGCGCCCAGCGAACAGACCACCCTGCAGGCCCGCTTCGACGCCCAGGCGCCGCGACCGATCATCATCAGCCGTCCGACGATCCCCATCAGCACCTACTTCGGCGGGCTCACATTGTCGAGCAACTATCTCGCGCTGTTGCTGGGACTGGTCATCTATACCGCCAGCTTCATCGCCGAGATCGTACGCGGCGGCATCCAGGCGGTGCCCGGCGGCCAGCGCGAGGCGGCGAAGGCGCTGGGCCTCAGCGACCTGCAGACCTTCCGCCTGGTCGTGTTCCCGCAGGCGCTCCGAATCATCCTTCCACCGATGATCAGCCAGTACCTCAACCTCACCAAGAACTCCTCCCTGGCGCCGTTGGCGGCCTACGTGGAGCTGTTCGCCATCACCACCATCATCGCGTCGCAGACCGGCGCGAGCGTCCCTGTGACGATCATGCTGATCGCGTCGTACATCGCCATCAGTCTGGTCTTCGCTTTCATCCTCAACGCGGTCAACGCCCGCCTGGCGTTGGTGGAGCGCTGACATGACCACGCTTCGAAAGCCGCCCGTCAAGCGCCGGGGCGCCCTCGGCTGGTTGCGGGCCAACCTCTTCTCGAGTTGGGGCAACGCCCTCGCCTCGGTGGCGGCGGTCACCCTCCTCGCCTACCTGGGCGGCGAGCTGGCGCTGTGGATGCTCTCCCAGGCACACTGGGGCCCGGTGTGGGCCAACCTGAAGCTGTTCGCGGTCTACCGTTACCCGGCGGAGCTGTTGTGGCGGCCCTTCGCGGCCTCCGCCGTGGTCCTGCTGCTGCTCGGCGTCACGGCCGGCGTCGGTCGACGGAGCGGTGAGTCGATCGCCGGCGGAGTGTTCTGGTGGTTCTTCGCCCTGTGTGCGGGGCTGACGCTGGTGGGCGCGGTGGCGTGGCCGGTCGCGCGCTGGGGCTGGCTGGCGGCCTCCCTCGCGGGCCTTCTCGGGTACGGCGCGGGACGCCTCCGGCCGCGGCTGGCGCGCGCCCTGCCCTGGTCGTGGGGCGCATCGCTGCTGGTCGTGGTGGTGCTGCTCAACGGCTTCGGCGCCGACGGCGCGTTGCGGTCGGTCAGCACCAAGGAGTGGGGCGGGTTCATGCTGACGCTGATCCTCTCCATCGTCGGCATCGCCATCAGCTTCCCGCTCGGCATCGCGCTGGCGCTGGGACGGCGCAGCAAGCTGCCGGTCATCCGCGGGGTGTGCGTGGGGTTCATCGAGATCGTGCGCGGCGCGCCGCTCATCATGTGGCTATTCATCGCCTCGCTGATGGTCCCGCTGGTGCTCAACGTGAGTCCCAACGCCGTCGGGCCGCTGTCGAGGGCGATGGTCGCCGTCACCCTGTTCTCGGCGGCCTACATGGCCGAGAACGTGCGCGGCGGGCTGCAGGCCGTGCCCAAGGGGCAGTACGAGGCGGCGCAGGCGCTGGGTCTGTCCGGCTGGCAACGCACCCGCCTGATCGTCCTGCCGCAGGCCCTCCGGGCCGTGATCCCCGCCATCGTGGGGCAGGCCATCGCGCTGTTCAAGGACACCTCCCTGGTGTTCATCGTCGGCCTGTTCGACTTCTTCAACGTCGGCAACATCGTGGCCAACCAGAACGCCTCGCTGCTCATCCCGGGCGGCGTGCGGCTCGAGCTGTCGCTGTTCCTGGCGGTGGTGTACTGGTTCTTCGCCTATCGTATGAGCGTCGCGTCGCGGCAGCTCGAGCGCCAGCTCGGCGTCGGCGAGCGGTAGGGTCGTGCGGTGAGGCGATCGGCGCCCGTCGGGGCGGGAGGAGAGATATGACGGACGAAGCCACACTCCGAGAGCCGGTACGGGCGGACGCCCCGGACGGCGGGTCTCGGATCATCGAGGTGGAGGGCCTGAACAAGTGGTTCGGCGACTTCCACGTGCTCAAGGACATCCACCTCTCCATGAACCGGGGGGAGGTCGTCGTCATCATCGGTCCGTCGGGGTCGGGGAAGTCGACGCTGATCCGCTGTATCAATCGCCTCGAGGAGCATCAGGAGGGGCGCATCGTGGTCGACGGCGTGGAGCTCACCGACGACGTCCGCCACATCGATCAGGTGCGGCGCGAGACCGGCATGGTGTTCCAGCAGTTCAACCTCTTCCCGCACCTCACCGTGCTGGAGAACGTGACGCTGGCGCCGGTGCGGGTGCGCAAGTGGCGGAAGTCGCGCGCCGAGGAGCGGGCGATGTACTTCCTGGAGAAGGTGGGCATCCCCGAACAGGCCCGCAAGTACCCGGGTCAGCTCTCGGGCGGGCAGCAGCAGCGCGTGGCGATCGCGCGGGCGTTGACGATGGAGCCGAAGGTGATGCTGTTCGACGAGCCCACCAGCGCCCTCGACCCCGAGGTGATCGGGGAGGTGCTGGAGGTGATGGTGACGCTGGCCAAGGAGGGGATGTCGATGGCCGTGGTCACCCACGAGATGGGGTTCGCGCGCGAGGTGGCCGACCGGGTCATCTTCATGGACGCCGGGCAGATCGTCGAGGTCGGCACGCCCGAGCACTTCTTCGAGAATCCACGTGAGGAACGTACCCGAGCCTTCCTCTCCAAGATCCTGTAGCGGGGGAATCTCACAGCCCCTGAGGGCGGGGCGCGCCTATGCTGGCGGCATGGCGAGCCCTCATGGACGCGAGGTCGAACCGTGACCGACGCACCGCAGGAGACCGGCGCTGGACGCGGCATGCGCATCGCGGACCTGCTCCGCACGATGGTGGCGAAGGGCGCGTCGGACGTGCACCTGCAGGCGGGGGCCCCGCCGCACATGCGCATCGACGGCGAGCTGATGCCCTTCGAGGGGGTGCCCACCCTCACGCCCGAGCAGACCGAGCAGATCGCGCTCGCCATGATGAGCGAGAACCAGCGGGATCTGTTCCGGCACCGCCACGAGGTCGACTTCGCCTTCACCATCCCCAACGTGGCACGCTTCCGCTGCAACGTGCTGCGGCAGCGCGGCTCCATCGGCGTGGTGATGCGCGTCATCGGCGACGCCATCCCGAGCTTCGAGTCGCTGGGGCTGCCGACGAGCGTCGTCACCGAGTTCGCCAGCCAGCCGCGCGGCATGGTGCTGGTCACCGGCCCCACCGGGTCGGGGAAGACCACCACCCTGGCGGCGATGGTCGACTACATCAACCGCCGCTTCGCCCGCAACATCATCACCATCGAGGACCCGATCGAGATCCTCCACAAGAACCACAAGAGCCTGGTCATCCAGCGCGAGATCGGCCTCGACACGGCCGACTTCGTGGGCGCGCTCAAGTACGCCATGCGCCAGGACCCCGACGTCATCATGGTCGGCGAGATGCGCGACAAGGAGACGGTGGAGGCCGCCATCACGGCGGCCCAGACCGGTCACCTGGTGCTCAGCACGCTGCACACGCTCGACGCCATCCGCACCGTCAACCGCATCATCGACTTCTTCCCCCCGCATGAGCGCGGGCAGATCCGCATCATGCTGGCGGAGTCGCTGCTCGGCATCCTCAGCCAGCGGCTGTTGCCGCGCGCCGACGGCCCGGGCCGCGCGCTGACCGTCGAGGTGCTGGTCAACACGCCGCTCATCCGCGATTACATCAAGGACGAGGAGAAGACCCCGCTCATCAAGGAAGCGCTGATGCAGGACAACCTGCGCGGCATGCAGACGTTCGATCAGCACCTCGTCGAGCTCTACCTCGACGGCAGGGTCACGCTCGAAGACGCCACCTTCATGGCGACCAGCCCCCACGAGCTGCGGCTGATGATCACGCAACGGCAGGGCGGCATGGACGAGCGCGAAGAGCAGGAGTTCGACCGGCTCATCCAGAGCCATCGCGGTCCGCTGGGCTGAGCGCGTCCGCTGCGCCGGGCGCCGCCTGCCGTGCCAGGCGCGCGCGGCGGCGCAGGAGCGGCCGCAGCCGGCCCGCAAGGTAGAGCGACCCCGCGACGACCACGCGGGCCGGCGGGCCGCCCGCGCGTCCCGCTGCGCGCGCCGCGGCCAGGGCGAGCGCCCGGTCCAGCGCGCGGGCGGGGTCGGCGTCGAAGCCGCGGCCCGCTCCTGCGGGAAGCGGCCGTTCGCCCGGGGCGGCCTCCGTGAGGATCACCGAGCCGGCTGCGGCCTCCAGAGGCGCCAGCGTCGCGGCCGCCTGCTTGCGTTCCAGGGCGCCGAACAGCAGCACGTAGCCGGGCTCGAGCTCCGCAGCAAGCCTGGCGGCGCCCGCCGGATCGTGGGCGCCGTCCAGGACCACCTCACAGCCGCAGAGCCGGAAGCGCTCGCCGCGGCCCGGCAGAGGCGGCGCGCACACGCCCGCTGCCACGGCCTCCTCGGGCGCCCCCAGGAGCCGGAGCGCGGCCGCGGCGAGACGGGCGTTGGCCGCTCGCGTCGTGCCGGCGCCCGGGTCCTGCGCGGAAGCTTCGAACAACGGGGCGCCCGGCGCCTCGACATGGAGCGGCGCCTGCAGGCGCCGCGCCTGGAATCGCACCACCTCCAGGGCTTCGCCCTGCGCCCCGGTCACCACCGGCACGCCGGGGCGGATCGCCCCTGCCTTGTCCCGCGCGATGGCGGCGAGATCGGGGCCGAGCGTGTCCAGGTGGTCCGGGGTGACGTTGGTGAGGACCACCAGCTCCACGTTCTCCAGGGCTCGCGTGGCGTCGTGCGCGCCCCCGACGCCGGCTTCGGCGACGGCCCAGCGCAGGCGCGCGCGGGCGAAGGCCGCCAGCGCCAGCGCCAGCGTCCACTCGAAGAAGGCGGGTTCCGGCTCGAGGTCGAGCCGCTGCGCCCGAGCGACGAAGCGCCGCACCGTCTCGCGCGATACCGCTCGACCGTTGACGCTCACGCGCTCCCGGAAGTCCTCCACGTGCGGCGACACGAACCGGCCCGACGACCAGCCCCATGCGCGCAGGCCGGTGTCGACCATGGCCGTCACCGTCCCCTTGCCGTTGGTGCCCACCACGTGCACCACGCGTTCGGGCGAGGGCAGCGCGAGGGCGCGCAGGAGCGCCTCCATGCGTGCGGGGTCGCGTGGTGCGCCGCCCCGTCGGCGGGCGTAGAGCCAGCTCAGCGCATCGCGGTAGGAAGGGAGCATTCCCGTGCGTGGCCGCCGGCAGGCTAGCCGTCGCGGCGCTTGCCGCGCCGTGGCCGGCGGCGGCGCGAACGGCGGCGGCGCTTGCCCCCGCCCTTGTTCCCGGAACCGCCCCCGGACGGCGCGTCGAAGTCCTGCAGATCGTCCTCTTCGCCCACCCCGACGAGGAGGGCGTCCACGAAGCCGTCCGCGAGGCGCTGCGTGAGCTTGAGCAGCAGGTGGGGAGGCTCGCGATCGACGTATGCCACGCTGCCGCCGGGGTGGAGCAGGTAGGCGAGTGCGGTGCGGGTCCCGAGGCTGGTGTCGAGTTCGACCTCACCGACGCGTTGGACGGTGACGTCCTTGCCGAGCAGCGGGAGCACGCGGTGCTCGGCATCTCCGAGTTCGCGCAGCTCGAGCAGCAGCGCGAGAGGGTCGCGGTAGGGGAGGAGGTACGGGGTCGTGGCCTGATCGCGCCCCTTGGACGCGGTCACCAGTCCGGCGTCCGCGTCGAAGACCACCTCGAAGCTGCGCTGCCCCGAGCGCTCCTTCCAGTCCTCGCGAAAACGCTGGCTCAGGCGCTCGCCGGCAGCGCAGCGACTGCGCTGCACCACGCTGCCGCTCAGAAGCGGACCCTGGAACTGCGCCCGCGCCTCGAGCAGCGTGGAACGGCCGCGGTGGAGCGTCTTCAGCTCCTCGCTGCCGACCGGCTTGCCCTTGTGCGTCAAGCGGTAGCTGCACACCTCGACGGGCATGCCCCAACCTACCACGACTTCCCCTCGGGAATCGCGTCGGCAGCGTCCCTCACGGCCTGGCCCTGGGTGTACGGGTATCCTGTCGGCGGGCGGCGCGCGGCTGCGCCGTCCGCGAAGGAGGGCGGGCGAGCATGGGCGAGATGGGGTGCCTGCATCGATCGTGGGGCCGGACGGACGGGCGGCAGGCGTCGCTGTACACCCTGCGCAATCGCGCCGGGATGGTGGCGCGCGTCAGCGACTACGGCGGCACCCTGGTCGGACTCGAGCTCCCCGACCCAACGGGCCCCGCCGTCGACGTCGTGCTCGGCTTCGATCGCCTGACGGGAAGGCGGGGCGAGGCGTACGCGCAGGAGCAGCCCTATCTGGGAGCGCTCATCGGGCGCGTGGCGAACCGCATCGCCGGGGCCGCGTTCGAGCTCGCCGGGCGGCGCGTCGTGCTGGAGCCCAACGACGGGCCGAACCTGTTGCACGGCGGCCCGCTGGGGTTCCATACCCGGCTGTGGGCCGCGCGAGCGCTGGACGACCCGGACGCGCCGGGCGTGGCGTTCGCCTACCGGTCGGAGGACGGGGAGGGGGGCTTCCCGGGCGCCGTGTCGGCGGAGGCGGTCTACCGTCTCGGGCCGGGCAGGGTGTTGCGCCTCGAGCTGCGCGCCGTCAGCGACGCCGTGACGCCGGTGAGCCTGACCCACCACCCCTACTTCAACCTGGCCGGCCACGCGGCCGGCAGCGTGTTGCGCCACGAGCTCACGCTCTATGCGGAGCGCTACACGCCGACGGACGCGAGCCTCATCCCGACGGGCGAGGTGCGCGACGTGGCCGGCACCGCCTTCGACTTCCGCGCTCCCAAGGCCCTCGGCCGCGACCTCGCCGACCCGGTTCTCGGGGGTGGTTACGACGTGAACTTCGTGGTGTCGGGCGAACCCGGGACCCTTCGGCCCGCGGCGCGCCTGCGCGACCCCGCATCGGGGCGGACGCTGGAGATCCACACCACACAGCCCGGCCTGCAGCTCTACACCGGCAACGGCCTCGACGGCAGCCTCGTGGGCAAGGGGGGCGTCCGCTACGGGCGCCACGCCGGGGTTGCGCTCGAGGCACAGGCGTTTCCCAACGCCGTCAACACGCCAGGCTTCCCGCCGGTGTTGCTGCGCCCCGGCGAGACCTACCGGCAGGCGGTCGAGTACCGGTTCGCGTCGGGCGCGGGGCAGGGCCTCTAGAAGGGCAGGTCGCTCTCTTCGAGCCGGGACAGATCGGTGGTCGACTTGCCCTGCCGGAGGATGTTGACGAAGAGCTGCACCAGGGAGGGATCGAGCTCGCGTCCGCTGCGCGCTTCCAGCGCCTTCTCGACCTCGCGCATGGGCATCGCCTGCCCGCGTTCGCTGGAGAGCATGTCGAAGACATCGGCCACCGCCACGATGCGCGCGATGAGCGGGATCTGCTCCTTGCGCAACCCGCCGGGGAAGCCGGAGCCGTCCCAGTTCTCGTGATGGGCGCGGATGCCCTCCGAGGCCGGACGGAGCAGACCGGCCGAGGCCACCAGGTTGGCGCCGCGCTGCGGGTGCTCCATATCCTCGATCGACAGGTCCAGCCCGGCGCCGAGCTTGCCGATGTCGTGGAGCATGGCGGCGAAGTACAGGTCCGCGAGCTCCTGGTTGGCCAGCTCCAGGGTGCGGCCCACCGCCAGCGCGTACGCGGTCACCCGCTCGGCGTGACCGAGCTGGGCGAAGTCCTGAGCCTCCATGGCCTGGACGAACGCCCGGGTGAACTCGACCAGGCTGAGCTTGGTGCGCCGCAGCTCGAAGGCCTGGCTCTGGGTCTCGCCCAGGATCGAGCCCCAGCGGGCGGCCAGGCGCAGTTCGTCGTCGTCGAAGGCCGCACCGGCGTGGCGGTGCAGGACCAGCGAGCCGTAGCGGACGAACCTGCCCACGACCGGCACCACCAGGCTGCTGGTGGCGTTGCGCATGCCCAGCTCGCCGTACGCCGAGCGGACCTCACCCGCGTTGGGCGTGAACAGCTCCGAGACCAGGTTGCCGATGAGGCGCGGGCCGGGCTCGCGCCACGGTCCGTGCTCGGGCGTCAGCGAGAGCATCGAGGGGCTGTAACCCTGCACGGCGTCGAAGGCGTAGCTGCCGCGCTCGGTGCCGCGCACGACGTAGCCGCGCACGTCTCCGGCCAGGGCCCGCGTGAGGGCGCGAAGCGCCTCGGCGCTGCGTTCGTCGGCGCGCGGCAACCGCAGCAGCCGCTCCACGGCCGCGAGCATGTCCGGGCCGCCGTCACCTTCCGAAGAGGAGAAGAGCCGTCTGAACACGTCATCCCTTCGGGCCGGCTCGTCCCGCGCCGGCCGTGCCCGGAGTCTACTCCCGCTTCCAGGAAGCGGACTAAGGAAATGCTTACACGGGCGCGCCTGCGAACCCCCGGCCGCCGCGGTGCGTAAGCTCGGAGGGAGGAGGCCGCATGGACGACGCCGACATCTTCGAGACCGCGCCCCGCACCCCGGGGGCCCTCCGTTCCGTCCGCGCCGCATCGGGCGCGGTCGAGATCGCCTACGAGCATGGCCGTGTCCGTGCCGAGGCGGTGGGTCCCGGCATCGTCCGGGTCCGCCTCGCCGAGACGGGATTCGCGCCGGAGCGCTCATGGGACGTGCTGCAACCGGCACGGCCCCCGGCTGACGCGGTCGCGAGCGAGGTGGACGGCGGCGCCGTGCTCGAGCAGGGCGGGTTGCGGCTGACGCTGCAGGGCGACGAGGCCGCCATGGCGATCGAGGGGGCGGACGGCGCCCGTTGGCTGACCTCGGCCGGCCCCCCTCGCTGGGGCCGCGCCCGCCTCGACCGGCTGGATCTCCCGCACCGTGAGGGGGATGCGCTGCCCCCCGGCGTCGATGGGGTGCTCCTGCGGCAGGCCTGGACGCTCGATCCCCGCGACCGCCTGTGGGGCTTCGGGCAGCGTACCGGCGGGCTCGACCGGCGCGGCCGGGCCCTCACGAACTGGACGTCGGACTCCTTCGGGATCGGCCACCACCGCGGTACCGACAACCTCTACCAGGCGCAGCCGCTGTTCCTGGCCGTCCAGCCGGGACGCGCGTTCGGGGCCTTCCTGCACGTGAGCCACTTCAGTCGCTTCGACGCCGGCGCCCGCCACCCCGACCGCCTGGGCATCGACGCGCTGGGGGGCGAGCTGGACCTGTTCCTGTTCGCCGGCCCCACGCCCGCCGCCGTGGTGGAGCAGCTGACCCGTCTGACGGGGCGCCCCCTGCTGCCGCCCGCCTGGGCGCTGGGCTTCCACCAGTCGCGCTGGGGATACGCCAGCGCCGACGAGGTGGTCGCGCTGGTGGACGGCTTCCGCGAGCGCGGCTTGCCGCTCGACGCCGTCCACCTCGATATCGACTACATGCGCGGCTTCCGCTCCTTCACCTGGGACCCGGAGCGCTTCCCCGACCCCAGGGGCCTCGCCGAGCGGGTGCACGAGCGGGGCGCGCGGCTGGTCGCCATCATCGACCCCGGCGTCAAGGACGAACCGGGCGCCGGCTACCCGGCGGCGGACGAGCTGGTGACGCGAGGGTATGCGCTCCGCAATCCCGACGGCTCGCCCTTCCGCGGTTACGTGTGGCCCGATCGTGCGCTCTTCCCGGATTTCGCGCGTGCCGATGTCCGCGCCTGGTGGGGAGACCGGCACCGGGCGAGCCTCGTGGAGATCGGGATCGATGGCGTCTGGAACGACATGAACGAGCCGACCGTCTTCGACCGGCCGTTCGCGACGGGGGCGGCCCGCAACCGGCCGTTCCCGCTCGGGCTCCGGCACGGCGGCGACGAGGAGCCGGCCAGCCACCTGGAGGTGCGCAACCTCTACGCGACGCTGGAGGGGCGTGCCACCTACGAGGGGTGGGAACGGCACGCGCCCGGGGTGCGCCCCTGGGTGCTGACGCGGTCGGCCTTCCCGGGCAGCCAGCGGACGTGCGCCACCTGGATGGGGGACAACAACAGCTGGTGGGAGCACCTGGCGATGAGCGTCCCGCAACTGCTGTCGATGGGGCTATCCGGGTCCCCGCACGCCGGGGCGGATATCGGCGGCTTCTTCGAGAACGCCCGCCCGGAGCTGTTCGCCCGCTGGATGGAGCTGGGCGCCTTCTACCCGTTCATGCGGGACCACACCGCACAGGGCACCCGTGCGCAGGAGCCCTGGGCGTTCGGGGACGAGGTTGAGGCCGTCGCCAGGCAAGCGCTGACGTTGCGCTACCGGCTGCTGCCGTACCTGGTGACGCTGACGCACGAGGCGGCTTTCGACGGCGCCCCGCTGATGCGCCCGATGGGGTACGCCTTTCCCGACGTGGAGGAGACGTTCGACGTGGAGGACGCCTTCATGCTCGGGCCCTGGCTGTTGGCCGCGCCCGCGCTGGAGCCGCACTGCCGTTGGCGCCGGGTGGTATTGCCGCCGGGCCGCTGGTGCGACTACTGGAGCGGCCGCCCGGTCGGCGATGCGGGCGCCCACGGCGCCCGGGCCGTCATCGTGGAGGCGACGCCGGGAAGGCCCCCGCTGCTGTTGCGCCAGGGCGCGTTGCTTCCCAGCGGGAACGCCCGACCCAGCACGGCGAAGCCGCTGTCGGAGCTGCGCATCGTGGCGACGCCACCCGAGACCGACAGCGCCTACGAGGTGGTCGAGGACGACGGCTGGTCGACGGCCTGGCAGCGTGGCGGCGTGGCGCGCACCGCCTTGCGCTCCCGCCGCGACGGGGACCGGCTCACCGTCACCATCGGCGCGCGCCGGGGCGCGTTCCGGCCAGCACCTCGCAGACTCGTGCTGGAGGTGCGCTTGGGCGGGCCGCCGGAGCGCGTGGAGATGGGTGGGGAAGGGGTCGACGTGCGCTGGGACCCCGACCGCCGGGCGGCGGAGGTCGCCTGGCAGGATGACGGAACCGAGCGCGCCGTCACCGTGTGGGGAGGCCGGACGCCGTAGCCTGGGGCAGGGACCGCTAGAACGGTCCCGACGGTGACGTGATGAAGCGGTCCCTCCTCGGCCTCGCGGCCCTCCTCGTACTGCTGGTGGTGCCGGCGGCCTGCCTGCCGATCCCGAAGGCGTCGCAGGCGCTGGTGGTGCCCGCGCCGGCCTACCGCATGCCGCCGGCAGCGGTCGCGAGCGATTATCTCGCGGTGCCGGGCGCCGCGGAACCGCATACGCCGGCGCACCTCGACCGCAGCTACGTGCTCCGTCTCCGGGCCGGCGAGCCGGCTCGCGCGGTCCTGGTGCTGGTCCCGGGCCTGTTCGGCGGGGCCGGTAGCCTGGAGATCTTGGGCAGGCAGCTGGTGGCGGCCACCCCGGGGCTGCAGGTATGGCTCGTCGACCGGCGCTCGAACGCACTGGAGGACCATCGCGGCTTCGCGGCCGCCGCGCGCACCGGCGACCCGGAGGTCGCGCTGCGCTACTACCTGGGGGAGGACGGCGCGCCTCCGACGTTCAGCCCCCCGACCGCGGCCGATGTGCCCTTCATGGCGTACTGGGGGCTGCGGGTGCACCTCGAGGATCTCGCGAGCGTCATCGACCGAGCGCACCGGGAAGCGCCCCTCGTCTACCTGGGTGGCCATTCGCTCGGCGCCAGCCTGGTGGCGCTCTACGCCGCCTTCCTGCGCGAAGACGGGGTCGCCGGCGCCGACACCGTGGCCGGCCTGGTGCTTCTCGACGGCGCTCCCGGCAGGACCGGGACGTTCGACCTTCCCGACGCGGTCGACGGACGGAGCGTGGCCGGCATCACGGTGGTGCCTTCGGTCGCTGCGCTCGAGTCGGGGCGCGCGGTCCCCTACCTGGGGTCCGGCTACGTACCGCGGCGCATCGTGCGCTCGGCCGTCATCGCCACCTTCGCTCGCGAGCGGCCGGATGCTCTGGCGCCTGCGGCGCTGGCCGGCTTCCCGATCAGCGACTTCGCGCTGGCCGGGATCGACGCCGACGACACCTATGCGGAGCTCCCGACCTTCGCGCCCTCCCTGGGCGAGGCGACGAACGCCACGACCTCCGGGTACGCGCTCCCGTTCCTGCTCGAGGGCCGCTTCGGCGCGCGCAGCCGCAGCGTCACGGGCGTGGCGCCGGGGGCCGACCGCGTCGGCTGGACGGCGGGCGATCCGCCCGAAGCCACCGATCTCGCCGCCTACGTTCGGAGCGTCACCGGCGCCCATACCGACCGGGCGGAGTGGTACTTCCCCGCACGCCTGTTGATCGACCTGTCCGCGTTGCCGGTGAATCTCGAGGGGGTCACCGGCTTCGTGCCGATGGCGTCGGTGCGCGTCCCCACGCTGGCGATCGGGGCGGGGAACGGCATGCTGCGCTCGGCCGACGCCTTCGAGGCCTACGCCAACTCCCGCCTGGGCTCCTCGTTCACGCGCTACGTGGTGCCCGGCGTCACGCACATCGACCTCATCACCGCGCGTGCGGCGCCGGTGGTAGCGCTGTTCCAGCGCTGGTCGGGGCTGGACCGCCCCTAGCCGGCGACGTCGTGCAGGGCCTGCGTGAGCAGGTCGACGCCCTGGTCGATCTCCTTGGCGTCCACGGTCAGGTGCGGTGCGATGCGGATGACGTTGTTGTACAGTCCGCCCTTGCCGATCAGCAGCCCGCGCTGCCGAGCGGCGGCGAGGAGCGCGTCGGCGCGCCCGGGGTCGGGGGCTTTCGTACCGTCGGGGGCCACGATCTCGAGCGCCTGCATGAGCCCCATGCCGCGCACGTCGCCCACGAACGCGAACGGTGCCGTGGCGTCTTCGAGCCGGGTGCGCAGCCGCAGCCCCTGGCGGTGGGCGTTGCCGGGAAGGTCGTGCCGCTCGATGAACTCCAGGGTGGCCAGGGCGGCCGCCATCGACACGGGGTTGCCGCCGAACGTCGAGAAGGTGGTCCCGACCAGCGCATCGGCGACCTCGGGCGTGGCGATGGTGCAGCCGATGGGAGCGCCGTTGGCCATGCCCTTGGCGAACGTCATGATGTCCGGCGTGACGCCCCAGTGCTCGACGGCGCACCAGCTCTCGCCCGTCCGGCCCCACCCCGTCTGCACCTCGTCGATGATCATCACGCCGCCGGCCTCCCGCACGATCGGCTCCACACGACGCAGGTAGTCCCGCGGGAGCACCACGAAGCCGCCCACCCCCTGGATCGGCTCGGCCATGAAGGCGGCGATCTTCCCGTCGGTGGTCGTGGCCAACGTCTCCTCGAGATCCTGGATGCACAGGTCGACCAGCGCCTCTTCGCTCAGGCCCACCGGGGCCCGGTAGGCGTAGGGGCTGCGGACGTGGCGCACGTCGCCGTCGAAGGTGCCGCCGAGCCGCCAGGGGCCGTGCGCCGTCAGGCTCATCGCTTCCAGGGTCCGGCCGGCGTAGGCGTGCCGGAGCGTGACGACGGTGCGGTGACCGGTGGCCATGCGCGCGGCGGTGACCGCCGTCTCGTTCGCCTCGCTTCCGCTGGAGGTGAAGAAGCACTTCTGGAGACGTCCCGGCGTGAGCGAAGCCACCTTCTCCGCGAGGCGCACCATGACCTCGTTGACGTAGAGGGTGGAGGTGTGTTGCACGCGGCCGAGTTGCTCCACGACGCGCGCGTTGACCTCGTCGTTGGCGTGGCCCACCGACACCGTGAGCACGCCACCGAAGAAATCGAGGTAGGCGCGCCCCTCCACGTCCCAGACGGTGTGTCCCTTCGCGCGATCGACCACCAGGGCGTCATCGCCGAAGTAGGGGTGCACGGCGGGGAACAGGTAGCGGCGATGCAACGCCAGAACGTCGCGGGTTCGGCTGGGGTCGGTGATCAAGGCCTACCTCCGGGTTCGGCGCGCCGGCGCCGCGGTGCAGGGGGACGTTCGGGGACCACTCTAGCACCGGCCCGGGTCCCGCCTCGGGGCGCTGGTCCGGCTCCCGCGCCGCTTGCGCGGCCGAGACCGTAGACTGGTACGCATGCTGGATCTGAGGTTCATCCGCGAGAACCCCGACGCGGTGCGTCGGGCGATCCGCGCCAAGCAGCTTCCCGATGCCCTCGAGAGCCTCGAGCAGCTCCTGCTCACCGACGAGGAGCACCGTCTGCTCCGGCGCGACCTGGAGGAACGGCAAGCGCTCCGCAACGCCAACAGCAAGAAGATCGGCGAGATGAAGCGCAGGGGCGAGGACGCCGAGGCGCTGATGCGGCAGATGATCGACGTCGCAGCCGAGGTCAAGCACCTCGAGGAGCGCGGCCGCAGCCAGGACGCGCGCCTGCAGGAGCTCCTGCTGGAGATTCCCAACCTGCCGCACGCCAGCGTGCCGTACGGGGAGAGCGAGCACGACAACGTGGTGGTGAAGGAGTGGGGCGAGCCTCCTACGTTCGGCTTCGAACCGCGCCCGCACTGGGAGATCGCCGCGGAGCACGGGTGGGTGGACCTCGAGGCGGGCGTCAAGATCACGGGTGCCGGCTTCCCGCTCTTCCGCGGCGCGGGCGCCAGGCTGGTGCGCGCCTTGGAGCGCTTCTTCCTCGATCGCCTGGAGCAGGCGGGGTACACCGAGCTGGTCGTCCCGCTCCTCGTCAACGCCGATTCCGCCACCGCCACCGGCCAGCTGCCGGACAAGGAAGGGCAGATGTACCAGGTCTCGGACGGCTTGTACCTGATCCCGACCTCGGAAGTGGCCGTGACCAACCTCCACCGTGACGAGATCCTCGACAGCGGGGCGCTTCCGCTGCGTTACGCGGCGTACTCGGCGTGCTTCCGGCGGGAGGCGGGCAGCTACGGCAAGGACGTGCGCGGCTTGAACCGCGTGCACCAGTTCGACAAGGTCGAGATGGTGCAGTTCACGCTGCCGGAGCGTAGCTACGAGGCCCTGGAGGCCATGACCCGGACCGCCGAGGCGATGCTCGAGGAGCTCGGCCTGGCCTACCGGCGGCTGTTGATGTGCACCGGGGACATGGGCTTCACGCAGGCGAAGAAGTTCGATCTCGAGGCGTGGAGCCCCGGCCAGCGGCGCTGGCTGGAGGTGTCGTCGATCAGCAACATCGAGGCGTTCCAGGCCGCGCGCCTCAAGACGCGGACGCGGCCCGGCGGCGCCGGCGGGAAGGGCCGGCCGGGGCCGGTCCACACGCTCAACGGCAGCGCCCTGGCGTTCCCCCGCACGATCGCCGCCATCCTGGAGACCTACCAGACCGAAGAGGGCGAGGTGCGCCTTCCGGAGGCGCTGCGCCCCTACCTGGGGCGGGAGCTGCTGGGCTGACGCGGCGGGCCGCCGCCAACGACCGGCATCGTCGACGCCGGCGCGAGGGTCAGTCCTCGTCGACGGTGCGGGGTACGCGCACGAAGCCATCCTGACCGGTGTTGGCGAGCCCTATCACGCGCTCGCGCGTGAGCGACGCGGTCACCGCGTCCGGGCGCCAGGACCGGGTGGGGACGACCGGACGGACGAGCTCCTCGACCCCCTCGGTGTCGACGGTGGCGAGCTGGTCGAAGTAGGCCAGCACCCCAGCCACGTCGCGGGCCAGGAGGTCGGCCTCGCCTGGCTCGAGCTCGAGCCGGGCCAGCCGTTCGAGGTGCTCCATATCGACGTCCTGAGCGCTCATGGCTGCGATGCTAGCACGGCCGTTCCGGGTGGCGGCCCGGACGGCCGGCGAGGGACCCGGGCGCGCTCAGGTGAACAGCAACCCGACGTAGTAGAACACCACCACCAGGGCCAGCGACGGGAGCAGCGCGGCGGTCCGCACGCGCTTGATGTCGAGCAGGCCGAGCCCCAGCGCCACGATGAGCAGGCCCCCCACGCCGTTGACGAGCAGCACGCGGGGGTCGTGGGCGGGATCGGGGATGAGCGTCGTGAACAGCCCCGCCGCGAGCGAGAGGCCCCCCTGGTACACGGCGATGACGAGAACCGAGAAGATGACGCCGAAGCCGAAGGTCGCCGCCAGCGCCAGCGACGAGAAGCCGTCCAGGGTGGCCTTGAGGAGCAGGAAGCTGGTCTCCCCGCTGAGCCCGTTCTGGATGCTGCCGATGAGCGTCAACGGCCCCACGCAGAACAGCAGCGTGGCGGCCACGAAGCCCTCGGTGAAGCGACCCTGCCCCCGGAAGCGGCGCTTGAGGGCGTTGCCGATGGCCTCCAGCCCTTCCTCGAGGCGCCACCACTCGCCCAGCGCGCCCCCGACCGCGAGCGCCATGAGGCCGAGGATGATGCCGGGCGGCCGGTCGACGCGGGTGAGGTCGAAGGCGTTGTCGATCCCGATGAAGAGCGTCACCAGCCCGATCGCCTGCATCACCACCGTGACGATGCGGCCGGGCAACCGTCCCCGGAGGGCGAGGCCGATCGAGGACCCGACGAGAACGGTGGCGATGTTGACGAGGGTCCCCGACGTCTCCTGGAGCAAAGTCATGGTGGGCCGGATGCTACCACGGCCGCCGGCGCGTCAAAACGGCCGGCTCATCGCGCTCCGTCCCGGCGGGGCGCCGTCAGGGAGCCGAGGCCTGGTCGCGCTGCCAGTGGCCCCACAGGTAGGCGCGTGTCGTCACGCCGCGTTCGTGGATCGTCTTCGCCTCGTCCGGGCCGACATAGCGGTAGTGCCAGGGTTCGTACATGTAGCAGGTCTGGGATGCGTAGCCCTTGGGATAGCTCAACACGAAGCCGTAGCGCCAGGCGTTGGCTGCCACCCAGGCGCCGGTGGGCGTGGCCGCCCAGTCCTGGTAGTCCCACGGAGCCTTGCCGCCCTCGGCACGGATGTCGAGCGTCGTGCCCAGCTGATGTTCGGAGTGGCCCGGCCGGGCGCTCGACTTCAGCGCGTAGGCGTAGCCGTCCACCTTGACCCAGTACTGGAAGGTGGTGACCTGCGTCTGGTAGGAACGGTAAGCGCTCTGCACGGCGATCCGGTGGCCGGCCGCGGCCGCGGCCTTGGCCATGGCGGCGAGATGCGGGATCACGAACGAGCGAAGCTCGTGGCCGCCGTTGAGGCCGGCCTGGCTGGTGGAGACCAGGTCGGGCGGAGCGTAGTCGGCGGGGAGCCGGAAGTGCGTGTCGACCAGCGTGTAGCGCCATTGGTCGTACCCCGTGTAGGGGGCCGGTGCATCGGCGACGTCGCAGGCGGGGAGGGGCGGCACGGTCTGCGTGGCCTGGGCGGAGGCCGCGGAGCCGATCATCGAAGCGATCAGGAGAGTCAGAGCGAAGAGCGCGCGCACGGCCCTCACGCTACCACCCGCGGCTGAGCCGTTCGTTAGCCGTGCCCCCGGGCTGCGGGGGCGGCCAGCGACAGGCGCGCGAGAGGGGTGTGCCGGGCGCCCTCCGGCCTCAGCTCGCTCTGGAACAGCACCACCGCCTCGATGTGCCAGGACGCGCGTTGGGGGCGGAAGGCTCGCAGCGCCTCCGCGACCGCTTCGCGCGGTGTGCCGCCCAGCCCCGCGACGCGTGCGAGGGTGAGGTGTGGGACGAAACGCTTGGGCTCGTCGCGCCCCAGGAAGCCTCCGAGGGCGCGCTCCAGGTCGCGTTGCAAGCCGGACAGCGCCTCCGCCTCCTCGTCGAGGCCGAGCCACAGCACGCTGGGCCGGCGGGCGCTGGGGAACGCTCCGAGGCCGCCCGTGCTGCACGTGAAGGGCCTCGCCGTGCGCGCCACGCCTGCCGCCGCGCGTTCGAGCGCCTGCACCCTCGCCTCCTCGACCGCACCGAGGAAGACCAGGGTGAGGTGGACGGTGTCGGGCGCGGCGTAGCGCGCCCTCACGCCCGGGAGCGCCGCAGCGAGGTGCTCCACGGCGCGGCCGGCCTCGCGGCGCACGCCGTCGGAGGGCTCCAGCGAGAGGAACAGCCGTAGGCTCACCGGGCCGGTGCGGTGGGGTCGGTCGTCGTGCCCGTGGTGGCGGCTCCGGTAGCGGCCCTCGGCGCGTCGGCGGGGATCCGGCCCACGTCGTGCAGGTAGTTCACCACGCCGTCGGCCAGGGCCTGTGCCGCCCGCTGCGGCCGCTCCAGGTAGGCGCGGTCGCGCGCGTTGCTGAGGTAACCCAGCTCGACGATCAGCGCCGGCGTGCCGCGCGCGAGCGCGTGCCGGAAGCGCCGGGCATTGAAGGCGTAGTACTTGAGCATGTCGAGCGAGACGTTGCGGTCGTCGTCGCCCAGGGGCGTTCCGGCCAGCATGGCGCGGTCGATGGCGAGCTTCAGCAGCGGGTCGCGCCGGTTGCGCAGGGGCAGATAGTGCGCGCTCTTGTAGCCCTCGCGATGGGGGTCGGGGCTCGCGTCGGCGTGCACGGCCAGCACCAGGTCGGCGCGGTAGCGGGGCGGCACGGTGGCGTCGAAGACATCGACCTCGAAGCCGTCGTGGCGCAGGCGTGCCGCCAGGGCGCGCACCACCGCGTGATTGACGTCGACCTCCTCCAGCCCCCCGGCCGTGGCCCCGGTCGAGGTGCGGAGCTTGGAGAGCTCTGCGGGCATGGCGGCGGCGTCGAGGTGACCCACCTGCAGTCCGATGCGGGGAGGGCCGCGCAGGGCGTTGACCGCTCCCTTGAGGCTCGAGGCCCAGCCGGCCGTGGGCGCGCCTCGTCCGGTGACGGCGGCCGACCAGTTGAGGCCGAGAAGGGCCAGCAGCGCGATGACGAACGCGCCGCCCAGCCACCGCCGACGGCGGCCGGGCGGACGGGGAGCACGTGGGCCGTCGGCGGCCGGGGGCCACGGTTCGGCCGCGGGGCCGAGCCCGGGCGGCGTTGCGGGGGCCCCGGTACGCGCGCGGCGCGGGCCCCCGAGGAGGGGGCCTTCCTGGATGGGGTCGCGGCCCAGCACGTACCACAACGTACACGAGGCGCGGGCCGAGGGTCGGTGAAAGGATACGCGCGGTGGGGCGCGGGCCTAGGGGCGCTCCCCGGTCAGCCAGAACATCACGTGCTCGTCGACGTTCTCGAGGTGATCGCCGAGGCGCTCCAGGTAGCGCGCCACGGAGAGGAGCTGGGTGGCGCGGCCGATCGTCTCGGGATCCTCGATCATGTACGTCAGCAGCTCCCGCTGGATCTGTTCGTAGAGCTCGTCGATCTCGCGGTCCATGGCGTGCGCGTGGCGCGCGGCGTCCACGTCGGCCTCGGCCACGGCCTTCATGGTGGTGTCGATCATGGCGCCGAGCACTTCGAGGATGCGCTTCATGTCGAGGTACTTCTTGAGCGGCGGTTGCTCGGACAGCTTGACCGCCGCGCGCGCCACGTGCTCGGCGTAGTCGCCGGCCCGTTCGATGTCGGCCAGCGACTGGTAGGCCGCGCCGAGGAAGCGGAGGTCGCGCGCCGCCGGTTGCCGGCGGGCGATCACGGTGAGGATCCTCAGCTCGAGGGTGGCCTGCATGGCGTCGATGCGTTCGTCGTTCGCCACGCAGCGTTCGGCCGCAGCGAGGTCGGCGTCGACCAGCGCGGTGCGCGCCAGCTCACAGCCCTCCCGCACCTGGCTGAGCATCCGCACGAGCGAGGCGTTGATGTCCTGGAGGTCCTGGTCCAGCTGCGTCATGGTGGACGGGCGCATCATACCGTACAGCCTCGCACACGCCGGTCAGGCTCGGGTCAGGGCGGCGCCCTGCGCCCGCGACGGCGTGCCCGTTCATGACGCGCGCATGACCGCCCCTCCGTATCATGGCTCCATGGAGTCCGGTGCCGAAGCGAGGTCGGGCGCGTGAGCGGGGCGACCGTCCTGCTCGTCGAGGACGACGAGGGCGTGCGGGAGCTGGTCGCCTACCACCTGTCGCGGGCGGGCTTCCGCGTGGTGCAGGCGGAGGACGGCGAGCGGGCGTGGGAACACCTCGAGGGCGCGGACGCGGTGGTGCTCGACTGGATGCTGCCGGGCGAGCCGGGCCTGGCATGGCTCGCGCGCTTGCGCCGCGCACGTGGGCAGGAGTTGCCCGTGTTGATGCTCACCGCCCGGGCGCGTGAGGTGGACCGGGTCGAGGGGCTCGAGGGGGGTGCGGACGACTACCTCGTCAAGCCCTTCAGCGCCGCGGAGTTGGTGGCCCGCGTGCGCGCGCTGCTGCGTCGCGCGCCGCCCGGCCGCAGACTCGAGCTCGGCCCGCTGACCATCGATGCCGAGCGCGCCCGCGTGACGCTCGGCGGGCGCGAGCTCGAGCTCACGCGCCGCGAGTACGAGCTGCTGGCCTTCTTCGCGGCGAACCCGGGGCGGGTGTTCGGCCGCACCGAGCTCCTCGACCGCGTGTGGGGCGAGGCGTTCGTGGGCTCCGAGCGCACCGTCGACCAGCACGTGGCGCAGCTCCGGGCGCACCTGGGGGCGGGTTGGATCGAGACCGTCCGGGGCCGCGGCTACCGTCTGGCGGAATCGCGGCGGGGGCCCCCGTCGTGACCGGCCCGGCCGCCGCTCCGGCCGTGCGACCCCTGCTCGATGCCCTGCAGGAGGGTGTGGTCCTCACCGAAGGCGGGCGGGTGTCGTTCATCAACCGCTCGGCTGCGCGGCTGCTCGAGGTGGACGCCTCGCGCGCCGCGGGCCTGCCGCTCATCTGGGCGCTGCGCGACCACCGGCTCGAAGCCGCCGTCGAGGAGGGGCGCCCCGTCGAGGTCGAGACGCGCGGGCGCTGGGTCCAGGCGGTGCCGGTCGAGGGGGCCCTGCTGCTGCGCGACGTGACCGAGCTCCGGCGGGCGGAGGGGAACGCCCGCGAGTTGCTGGCGGTGCTCTCCCACGAGCTCCGGACTCCGGTCACGGCCATCCGGGCCGCGCTCGAGGCGCTGTCGGACGATCCGCCGGAGGGGTTGCAAGCGCGTTTCCTGGGGCGGGCCACGCAGGAGGCCGAGCGGCTGGTCCGGCTGCTGGAGGACCTCACGGTCGAAGTGCGCCCGCCACGCGAGCGCAGCCTGGTGCTGGCGGAGGTGGCGCAGCGCGCCGTGGCGGTCATCCAGCCGGTCCTCCAGAGGACGCGCGTACGCCTGAGGACCGACCTTCCCGAGCTCGCGCTGTGGGCCGATGAGGACAAGCTGCTGCAGGTGCTCATCAACCTGCTCGAGAACGCCGCCGTGCACGGTCCGGACGGGGGCAGGGTGACGCTCACCGCGCGGGCCGAGGGTGGGATGGTGCGTGTCGAGGTGTGGGACGAGGGCGAGCCGCTGGACCCAGAGCGCATCGACGAGCTGTTCGAGCTGCACTCGCGTGGCCGCAGCGCCAAGGCGAAGGGCACCGGCCTGGGCCTGTACATCGTGCGGTCGATCGCGCGTCGCTGGGGCGGCGAGGCGTGGGGGGCTCCGCGAGGCACTACGGTCGGCGGCGCCTTCGCTGCAGGCGATGGGACGGCCGCGCGCGGGAACGCCTTCGGCTTCAGCGTGCCGCGTGCCCGGTCGGGGGCCGCTCAGTCGGCTTCGGACCCGTCGTCGTCGAGGTAGCTGGGGAGCGGCTCGAGCTCCCGGCGCCGGCGGCCGCGGACCATCGCGCGGGGGAGGTCGGGGTAGGTGAGCTTCATGGGGTCGCGCACGCGGGCGTTGGCGTCGCCGAAGCCCGGAGCGAAGGCCGAGGCCCCGTCGTCGGGGTCCGGAACGGCCTCGGGCGGCGCGACGCGGCTGTGCGGGAAGGCGCGGCGGTACGCGGCCGGCGGCACCAGCGCGAGCAGCAGGGCGCTCGCCGCCACACCGAGCAGCGCGGGGCGTTGCTGCGCCCACAGCGTGGCCGGCGTGACGGCGCCGGTGCGCGCCTCGAGCAGCGCCAGCCCGCCGGTGCCCCAGGCGAGCGCATAGGCGAGGAGGGCGTCGAACGGCCCGGCCCAGCGGCTGTTGCGGGGGGAAGGGTAGATGGCGAGCCAGCCGAGCACGGCGAGCTCGAGCGCGAACACGGCCTGCTGCCACCCGGGTAGCCAGCCGTTGGCCTGCAGGCCGGTCACCAGCGCGGCCACCACCACGCCGATGCCGGGCCCGTAGGCCAGCGTCACGAGCGCCAGCGGGACCCGTTCGAGGCCGGCGATCAGGCGCGTCCAACCCGAGGGGCCGAAGGTCTGGACGAGCAGGTCCGAGAGGTACGCCAGGGCGAAGGCGGCGAGCACGGCTCCGACGACGCGCAGCAGGATGCGGGGGCGGCCGAGCACCGCGACGTCGCGCCGAAGGAGGCCCGTCGTCAGGGACACCAGCCCGAGCAGCGCGGCGGCGAGGAGGGCGTAGGCGAAGACGGGGTCGCGCTGGATCGCGTCCAGCAGCCACTGCAGGGCGCTCATGCGTTCAATCTACCACAGCGGGTGTCGGCGAGAACATCGTCAGGGACGCTCTCCATGTGTGCCACCGGGGCCCGCGTTGGTGTCTGCAGGGGCGCCTGCGGGGGGGTCGGCGAGGCTGGGGCCGAAGGGCGCGTCGTCGAAGCTCCCGCTGCGCGCCATGGCGGCGACCCGCGCCAGCGCCCGGCGCCGCTCCGGCTTGCGCGCGAGGGCGCTCCCCAGGGCGCCCCACGCCATCAGGCCGGCGCGGTGCGCCAACCGTGCCGGACGCGGCAGGTAGCGCCGGCTGAGCTGGTAGCCGCCGCGTACGCCCTCCACCAGGAAGGCGCCGTCGGCCGGCGTGGAGCTTCCGCCGAGGTGGAGCACCGGCGTATCGACCAGCCGGCAGCCGAAGCCCGCTGCGCGTGCGCGGAGGCAGAACTCCAGGTCCTCGTTGTAGAACCGCAGGCTCGCGTCGAGGCCGCCGATGCGCTCGAGCACCGAGCGGCGCACCACTTGCAGGCACCCGGTCAACCACGGCACCCGCACGCTTCGGCCGGGGCGCAGCTCGAGGCGCAGGTAGTGGGGGTGGTAGAGCAGGCCGTGGTCCTGGCGGCGACCCTGTGGCGTGCGGGCCAGCGGCGCCGCCACGCCCGCCCCGGGGTCGTGCTCGAGCGCGCCCACCAGGTGCGCGAAGGTGTCGGGCTCGACGAAGACATCGGCGTTCATGTGCGCGACGAAGGCGCCGGCCGCGCGCTCGAGGCCGACGTTGACGGCGTGCGCGTAGGAGTGGTTGGGCGCCGTCAGGGTGAGGGCCTCCGGATACCGGGCGCGTACCGATGCCAGCGTCCCTTCGTCGGGCGCGGTGTCCACCACGATGGGCCGGACCGGCAACCGGCTGTGCGCCAGCCGTTCGAGGCAGGCCACGAGGATCTCGGGGGTGCGGTGGTGCACCACCACGACGCTGAGCTCGGCCCTCACGTCCGTCACTATAGCCATGCTCCGGAGGCCGGAGCCGCGCGCGCCGGGACCCGCGGCCGAGTGACAAAGATCTCATGCTCGCCGCCGTACACTGGAAGTCGATGGACGAATCCCAAGAACAAGCTCCGGCCGAGCCGCGATACCGCGTGGGTGTGGCGCTCGGCGGCGGGAGCGCGCGCGGTTACGCGCATATCGGTGCCCTGGCCAGCCTCGAGCGGCACGGCTACGCGCCCGACATCGTGGTCGGGACGAGCTTCGGGGCGGTCATCGGGGCGTTGTACGCCGCCGGTCGCAGCCCGGAGGCGCTCCGCGTCGAGGCCGCGGCGATGCGCCGGCGGGACGTCTTCCCGTATATCGCCGACTTCGGCCTGCACAAGGGCGCCCTGTTCGACGGGCGCCGTCTGGAAGCGTACTTCGACGCCATGGTCGAAGGTCGCTCCTTCGAGGACCTGGAGCTGCCGCTGATCGTCGTGGCCACCGATGTCGATACGGGCGAGCGCGTCCTGCTGTCCAGCGGGCCGCTGGCTCCGGCGCTGCGCGCGAGCGCCTCGATCCCCGGCGTGTTCGCGCCGGTCGTCCTGGGCGGGCGCCGCTTGATGGACGGCGGCATCGGCTCTCCGGTGCCGCTCGAGACGCTGCACGGGCTCGACGTGGGGCTTTCCATCGGCATCGGCGCCGGCATGGAGGCGGAGGACTCCCGCACCATCCGGGCCGCGCGCCGTTTCCTGCGTACCGACGTAGGCCGCCGCCTGCACCGTTCGCTGGGGCAGGGGAGCGGCCGCAACCTCGCGGCCCGGCTGGGGCGCGCGCTGGCGTACACGGCCGACGGCTGGCTGAGCGAGGCTGGGGACGGGGCGTCGTTGCACGTCCACACCCGCCCGCCCATCCACTGGCTGAACTTCCACCGCGCGGAGATCGCCATCCGTGCGGGCGACGACGCCCTCGACCAGTTCATGCCGCGCATCCAGCAGGCGCTGGCCGGCGCCGTCCCCGTCTGAGGGTGACCGGCGGGCGGGGCCCGCCGGTCACAGGATCTTCTTGCCGAGCAGGCTCGCCGCCATCTCCACCATGATGGCGGCGGTCCGGTTCTGGGTGTCCAGGATCGGGTTCACTTCCACCAGATCGAGGCTGGTGGGGCGGCCGGAGTCCGCCAGCAGCTCCATGAGCAGGTGCGCCTCGCGGTAGCTGAGGCCGCCCGGCACCGGCGTGCCGACGCCCGGGGCGAGGTCGGGGTCGAGCGCGTCGGCGTCGAACGAGATGTGCAGCCGGTCGACGTGCGCCAGGCGCTCGAGCACTTCGGCGGCCACCCGGGCGATACCGCGCTGGTCGATCTCCTTCATGGTGTAGGCGCCGACGTTCGCGTCGCGGATGAGGGCCTTCTCGCCCTCGTCGATGCTCCGCAGCCCCACGAACACGAGGTCCTCGGGCGCGAGGAGCGCCCCGCCTCCCCAGATGCCGGTGAGGCGGGGGTCGCCGCGCCCGAGCAGGTGCGCGAGCGGCATGCCGTGGATGTTGCCGCTGGGGCTGGTGTCGGGCGTGTTCAGGTCGGCGTGGGCGTCGACCCAGACCACGCCGGTGCGCCGCCCGGCGGCCGCGCCCGGCACCGTTCCCATGCTGATGGAGTGGTCGCCCCCCAGGGAGACGACGAAGGTGCCGTCCTCGAGCCCGCGCAGGCGCTCGTAGGTGGCGCCACAGGTCGCCGCGATGGCGTCGGCGTAGTGGAGTCCGTTCGGGTTCGGAACGGCCTCGGGGACGGGGACTTCGACGTTGCCGAGGTCGAGCACCTGGTGACCGAGCGCGCTCAGGCCGGGGGCGAGGCGGGCGAGGCGGAGCGCGCTGGGTCCCATATCGACCCCCCGGCGTCCTGCGCCGAGGTCCATGGGGATGCCGAGTATGCTGATGCGGGCCACGCCCGAACATAGCATGAACACCGTCTAGGACGCCAACAATGCAACTGTATGCGCGCCTGCATGATGGATATGCAACGAGAGTTGCAGCGGCCGCCGAAACGGCCATCGGGGGGTGCTGCCGCGGGGTGCTGCCGCGGCACGAGCGGCGGGCGCGGCGGGTCAGTCCTGCGCCGGCCGGTGCCAGTAGCGCCCTTCGCGGTCGAGCAACGTGTAGGCGGCGTCCGGGCCCATGCTGCCGGCCTCGTAGAACATCGGCGTCGGACGGGCCTCGCGGATGCGCTCGAGGAGCGGCGTGATCACCCGCCACTGCGCCTCCACCTCGTCGGCGCGCATGAAGAGCGTGGCATCGCCCAGCATCACGTCGAGCAGCAGCGTCTCGTAGGCGTCCGGGTTGGGCCGGTCGAAGCTGCGGCCGTAGAGGAAGTCGAGGCTGATGCGTTCCATCTCGATGCCCTGCCCGGGGCGCTTGCCGTTGAAGCGCAGCACGATGCCCTCGTCGGGCACCAGCCTCAACACCAGCCGGTCGGCCTTCAGGTGGGAGGGCAGGTCGAACGGCACGTGCGGCGGGGTCTTGAACTGCAGCACGATCTCGGTGGCCTTCATCTCCAGACGCTTGCCGGAGCGGATGTAGAAGGGCACGCCCGACCAGCGCCAGTTGCGGAGCTCGAGCTCGACCGCGGCGAAGGTCGCCTGTCTGGAGCGCGGATCGACGCCGTCCTCCTCCCGGTAGCCCGGCATGCCGTTGCCCGATACGTACTGCCCGAGCACGGCGTTCTCGGGCCGGACGCAGCGCAGCGCATCGAACACCTTGACCTTCTCGTCGCGCACGCTGTGGGCGTCGTAACGCGCGGGTGGCTCCATGGCCACCAGCGCCACGAGCTGCAGCAGGTGGTTCTGGAAGACGTCGCGCAGCACGCCGGCCGACTCGTAGAAGCTGCCCCGCCCCTCCACCCCCATGGGCTCCACCATGGTGATCTGCACGTGGTCGACGTAGCGGTTGCTCCAGACCGGTTCGAAGATGCTGTTGGCGAAGCGCAGCA
>Ga0102962_1000076_pt1 | contig 60185 bp, 56 predicted proteins | sample SalPonF2_C_D2_MG_FD_84519 | JGI IMG/M metagenome (GOLD analysis project Ga0102962, IMG submission 84519) | Salt pond soil microbial communities from South San Francisco under conditions of wetland restoration - Salt Pond MetaG SF2_C_D2_MG ...
ACCGGAGCGGATCCGCAGAATAAATTATGTGGATAGCTTTAGGGACAGAACTTTTTTTAGCAAAAAAATCTTTGAAAAATGTTATAAATACCGAATAAAAATGTACAAGTTAAATTCAATCCAATAGTTCCATAAAGAAAACTAAAAAACGATGCCCGAGATGAATCCTAAAGTTGATAGTTTTTTAAACAGAGCCAAGAAATGGCAGGAAGAAATGGAGCAATTAAGAATAATCAGTCTCGACTGTGGGCTGAGTGAAGCATTAAAATGGGGGAAACCTTGTTACTCTTTTCAAAAAAGTAATATTGCTATTATTCAACCCTTTAAAGAATCCTGTGCATTTATGTTTTTCAAAGGTGTCTTGTTGGATGATCCCGAAGATATTCTGGAACCGCCCGGAGAGCATTCAAGAGTCGCACGGCGGATTTCATTTACCAGTGTTCAAGAAATAGTTGAGATGCAATCACTTCTGAGATCCTATATTTTTGAAGCCATAGACGTCGAAAAAGCCGGGCTGGAAGTAGATTTAGAAGAGAAAAAAGAACCTATTCCTGATGAATTTCAAAAGAAATTGGATGAAAACCCTAATTTGGAATCTGCTTTTGAGGCCTTAACTCCCGGACGTCAAAGAGGATATCTTCTGTATTTTTCAGGAGCTAAACAATCCAAAACCCGGGCGCGAAGAGTTAAAAAATATATTCCGAAAATTCTCAATGGTAAGGGCTTACAGTATTAGTAAATTAGCTATCAATCTGTAAACAAGGTAGCAATCACGGTCGATGACTTCCATGTTAAAATTTGAATGTCCAATTTTTGCCATCTTAATCATCAAAAGGTATAACAAAACATACTTTAGACTAACTTAGCGGTATGCCATGCGTGTGGAAGGCAATGCTTCCTGGAATAAGCCCATCCGTTAGGTACGGCGCTCAATAAGGCTAAAGTTTATATTTATCAGTCATTTAATGACTGATAAACTATCATCTTTCATTACATTAAAATGGTTCGTTCGTTGGCCTTTAAAATCAAATATATCGACTGATTTTACATGCCTGGAAAGTCTCAAAAACCGACCGGATGAGGATAAATAGGAAGATCCATAGTAACCTTCCTGTCTCCTTGTCTCCCCACTATCGAGATGCAGAGTGGCATAGGCATCATTTGGTTGCAATTTGATAATCGGATCCTTTCGATGAACCCTAAATATTTTCAAACGTCCTTTATTCTGGCTGGCGGCAATCAGTTCATGCCCGTTGGCTCCTGCCAATTTCACCAACGCTCTTCCATCTCCAGGGATATATATGCCGCTATGCTTCATACGTTTCGGACTAAAGCCGCCCTTGCCGTCCCCCTCCAATAGCAAACCATTGAAGGCATCATAAGAACCAACCTGGTATTCTATACCAGATTCATTTCCATTCAGCACGATATCGAGATTGCCGTCACCATTGAAATCACCTGGGGCCATTCCAAAAACAGGAGCGAACTGGGATTCAACGGGGAGTGGTTTCATACTGAAATTTCCCTTTCTGAGGTTCTCGATATAACAGGTCTGCAAATTATTTGCATGGTAGATCAAGGCATCTTGGAGATCATCATCAGTAAAGATATCATGAATAGAGGCATCTGCGAAATCTCTGTAACTCCCGTAATGTTTACCGATCATTGAGAGTTCTCGGTATAAATCATCCCGACTTTTTGCGGGGAATTCTTTGTAATTCCCTTTCGAGTCAGGAAAATAATTGGTTAGGATAGGTATATACATTACCCCCTTGTTAAAATCTTTCGCATAGATACCAACTGGTCTCTTGGCTGAAGCTTGGTAGAGAGAGTTTAATCCAAGATTGCCAACGATATAGTCAATGTCACCGTCGTTATCAAAGTCTCCGGCAGCCAGACTGTTCCACCATCCAACTTGGTTAGAAATGCCTGTTTGGTTTGTAACATTTACCAATTTACCATGCCGATTTTCAAGAAAGGTAACAGGCATCCACTCGCCACAGAGCACCAAATCCTGCCAACCATCATTATTGAAGTCGGTCCAGCGAGCATCCGTAACCATCCCTATTTTATTAAGGGAGGGCGCCTTATCATTATTTACTTTTTTGAACCTAATCTGCGCCCCGGAAGAAATATTCTCAAGTAGATAACTGTTTACAGGTTTGGGATATTGCCGTGGGTTAACCCGTCCTCCCACAAACAAATCGAGATCCCCATCGTGGTCATAATCGCTAGCAATTACACAAGAACCACTGGTATGGAAATCAGGTAAAGCAGAAGGATCATATATAAATCGGCCATGACCATCATTGATATAAAGACGGTCCTGATAACTTTGACTACCGGTTGGACTCTCAGTACTGCCACTTACAATGTACAAATCCGGCTTGCCATCATTATTAGCATCAAAAAATAAAACACCTTCATCCTCCTGTCTTTTGGCTTTACCGTTTGTACCTACCATTAAATCCTTTTTCACAAAATTTCCATCAGACTGTTGTAATAAAAAAGTACCTTTATGATTTAGGGCCCCACCAATGAAAAGATCTTCCAATCCATTTCCATCTACATCTCCAACAGCCAGTGCTGGTCCAAATTTTGAGAATTTATGCGGGAGAAATGACTGAATCAAATGGTTGTCATTCGATTTTTCATGGTGAACATAGTGGACATTTTTTTTATCTGTAACTTCTGAAAAAACAGGTGATGTTTTCATTTTAACGCCTAATTTAACTTTACCCGATTTGTAATAAGACGCATTTTGGACTTTGGCTTCCAAAATCTGGTCAGACTGCACCTTTCTCCAGACTTGCTTCTTTTTATTTGGCCATCTGACTATTACGGAATCCAATACCGAAATACGGCCCAGACCAAAATGAGCGATATTCTGAACGCTGGACAAGTAACCCCGATAAATAGTATTGTAATAGGTTTGATGCTTCCCTTTTGCGTAGTAGATATCAGCCGTTGCACCAAGTCCCATCGTATTTTTGTCTCCTCCCCTGAATGTTATTTCCAGCCAGTGCTGGTTGGTATCCTCAACCGTATTATTTTGCGTATTTTTGTATACGAAAGCCCTATCATTTATGTTATTGACAACTAAATCCAAGTCCCCGTCATTATCCAAGTCGGCCCATGCAGCTCCATTAGAGTAGGATGGTCTCTTTAAGCCCCACTGCTTGGTCTTATCCGAAAATTGAAGGTTGCTATCATTCTTGTATATATAATTTGAAATCTTTTCTGATGGAATTACTTCCAGAAGATTTGACAGGGCAGCAGAATCTCCCATCTGTTTCTGTAAGTTCATACGACTCTTGTCTCTGCTATCTTTGGGAATACCGTTTGTAATGAGCAGATCCCTGTATCCATCATTATCAAAATCAGCACCAAGTACATCCCAACTCCAGTCCGTAGCTGCAATTCCTGATAAAAAGGCTATCTCACTGAATACAGGCTTCCCCAGAGAATCGTTTTGCAGTTCGGGTCTGCCCCGATTTAATTGCAGAGTATTGCGCGTATATTGAGGTAATTTACCTTTGAAAATCCCCTCGATCGTATTGGCATGATTATTGGGATTGCCAAATATTTTCTTGCGATAATTATTATGCGGCAACATATCGAGGGTGACGAAATCATTTAATCCATCATTATTCAAATCGATCACATCGGTACCCATCGCTGAGAAGCTAGTATGCTTGAAATACAGGCCAGCTTTGTCTGTAAAAGTACCGTCGCCATTGTTGATCCATAACAAATCTTTTGATATGTAATCATTGCTTACATAAATATCAGGCCAGCCATCCCGATTGATATCAGTAATATTGATGCCCAAACCGTATCCATCCTTTGTTATACCTGCTCTTTCACTTACGTTGGTAAACACCGCATGATTCAGAGAGTCATTCTCTTCGTTGCGAAATAATTTATCTACTCCCCCAAAGGGTGAAACCAAATTTGCTACTCCGTTTTTACGATAATTTTTTATGACCTTTTCAGCCGCCACCACCAAGTACATATCCAAATCACCATCATGATCAAAATCAAAAAAGGCTGCTTGTGTGGAATATGAATCATCATCCAGACCGTATTCGGCCGCTTCATCTTTAAAGACAGGAATACCATTCTTATCCAACCCCTGATTAACGTATAATATATTTCTGCGTTTCTTAGCATTATCGGATCTTGTTACACAGACATAGATATCTGGCCAACCATCATTATTGATATCTATCACAGAGACCCCGCTAGACCATTTCCCTTCTCCATTTGTACCAGATTCTTTTGTGATATCTCTGAACTTTAAACGCCCTTTATTTAAATAAAGACGATTCTCTGATCTGTTCCCGGTGAAATATACATCCGGCAGGCTGTCTCTATTAAAATCACCAATAGCGACCCCTCCCCCGTTATATATATATTCATAATTCAAAATATTAAGGCTGTCGCTCTGTATCAGGTCATTGCTGAATTTTATTCCGGATTTATTTGGAGGGATAAGCTTGAATAGCTTTTCCTTCCCCGACCGGCAGGAACAGAACAAAACCAACACTACACAAATAAAAAACCAGTGCCATACATTTGTGGAGACGATGTCCCTATCATACTCAGAAATATGTAACGAAGGTTTTGAATTACAATTTCTGGGACGCAACTCTTTTTCTACTGTAGATTTGGTTTTTATAGTCAACTTGATATTTACGTAAATTCTGCAAAAGTATAAAAAAAGAAGCCAATTCGTACTTCAAGCCTTTGAACAATATGAATTTAAACTAATGAACTCCCTCCTTTTTAAAAAAAATAAGTTACATAAATTTCTGTGAAATTCAATGATTTGTACGCTCTTATTGCGCAATACTAACCACCCCCTATTTATTAATTTACAGATATTGTTTAATCTCTGATGCACTTATGATCGTATCCACAGCACCAGCGCACACCTGGCAGAATGAGACAAAACAACAATGGTAGTTTATCATTTGCTTTAGTATTATTTCTTTCCAAATTTGGAATTGAATATTTCAATTCATTTATAGTTTTTTCAGACGGCTTGGGAGGAAATAAGATTGGGATTGATGTTGGATGAACAAGATGCCGTGAATGGCTTTAAATGCTCTACCAGAGAATTATGCGCTAGAATAACGTTGAAACTGGGCTATAAATAAGTAATAAAGCAGACAAAGAAAAAAAATTATGGACATTGCAGTCGCTCAATTTGAGCCTAAGGATGGGGACAAGACATATAACTTATCAGTAATAGAAAAACTAACTAAAAAAGCAAGTTCTCAGGGGGCCGATTTAATTAGTTTTCACGAAATGTCGATATCAGCCTATACATTTACAAAAGATCTAGGCAGTGATGAACTTGCTGAACTGGCCGAAGAAGTTCCAGAGGGGAAAAGCACGCAAGAGTTGATGCGTATATCGGCAAAATATGGAATTCCGATTCTTGCAGGTTTGCCGGAGAAAAAAAATGACAAAATTTATAACACCTATGTAGTTGTATCAGGTGATCAATTAATTGCAAAATCCCAAAAACTACATCCATTCATCAATAAAAATCTGTCGCCTGGAAATGAATATACCATATTTGACCTTCTGGGATGGAAATGCGGGATTCTAATCTGTTATGATAACAATGTGATTGAAAACGTGAGAGCTACCTCATTATTAGGCGCTGAACTTATTTTTGCCCCACATGTGACAGGCTGTACTCCCTCTTCTATGCCGGGCAGAGGCTATGTCGATGACGAACTCTGGAAAAACCGGGAGAATGATCCGGTGTCATTAAGATTAGAATTTGACGGCCCCAAAGGACGAAGATGGTTAATGAGATGGCTGCCCGCAAGGGCTTATGATAATGGTGTTTACTACGCTTTTACTAATCCCATCGGCTATGATGGCGACCATTTGAAAAATGGGAACTCGATGATTTTGGATCCCTATGGAGAAGTACTTTCCGAGATTAGGTCGTTTGATGATGAAATCACCATTGCTAAAGTTACAAAAGAGAAAATTCCACTTTCGGGCGGATGGAGATACAAAGATGCACGAAGACCGGAGCTGTACCGGGATATTATTGGCCGGAAACACCATTCACAAACAAAACCTACCTGGATGAATGACCATGAAGAATACCAATAATCCATTATTATTCATTTTAATTCTGGTGGTCGTATCATTGATATGTTTTTACTCACCCAGTTATGCCCAGAGTTCGGATAATCTTGCGGAAACAAATTCTACCAGATCTAGCAATTTCCCGGCGAAGTCCCCTAAAAGGGTATATACCACTCATCGTATCACTGCACCTCCTGATATTGATGGAAAACTGGATGACGCATGCTGGAAAACCGGAGTATGGGCTACCAATTTTACCCAGTTTGTTCCAAAGGAAGGAGGCCCCCCTTCACAACGTACCGAGTTGAAAATTCTTTATGATAACGAAAATATTTATGTGGCAATCAAGGCTTATGATACTAAGCCGGAAAGAATCCAAAAGATTGCGGGACCGCGAGATGCTTTTCAGGGAGATATCGTAGGAGTGAATTTTGATAGTTATGACGATAATCAAACCGGCTTCGAATTTGACCTTACAGCCTATGGCCAAAAAATTGATCTTGTGCTGACCAACCCGTCATCCTGGGATGTAAGTTGGAATCCCATCTGGTATGGAAAGGTCGGGTACAAGGATTCTGCCTGGGTGGCAGAAATGAAAATTCCGCTCAGCCAGTTGCGTTATAGCAGTAAGAACGTACAGACTTGGGGGCTGCACTGCTGGCGATGGATCGGGAGACTGAAGGAAGAAGACGACTGGGAAGTACAATCTATGAAGGGCCCAGGGGTAATTTATAATTTTGGGGTTTTGAAGGGGATCAGGAGCTTAAAGAAATCACGGCGACTGGAAATCATGCCCTATACCCTGGGTAAGCTGCGCACCTTCAAGAAAGAGCCAGGCAATCCCTTTGCTAAAGATGGGCGGTCATGGGAAGGTAATGCGGGACTTAATGCCAAAGTTGGGTTGACCAGCAATTTTACCTTGGATATGGCTGTAAACCCGGATTTTGGACAAGTTGAAGCGGATCCTTCGGTCATGAATCTCTCTGCCTATGAAACATTTTATGAGGAAAAACGACCCTTTTTTGTTGAAGGGCAAAATCTGTTTCAGTTCGACATCAGCGACCTCAACAATTACAATCTCTTTTATTCGCGGAGGATCGGCCATGCCCCTTCATATCAAATCAAACCTGCCAATAATCAATATGTAGACTCTCCGGAACTAACGAATATTCTTAGTGCCGTAAAGGTAAGTGGTAAAACATCCAAAAATCTATCGGTGGGTATTATGCAGGGACTTACGGCCAAAGAATCAGCTACTATTAGCGATCAACAGGGACATAAAACCCATCAACCGGTAGAGCCGCTGACAAACTATACTGTAACACGTATCCAAAAGAATTATCACGATGGAAATACAATCGTGGGTGGCATCCTGACTACTACCAACCGATTTATACATGACGATCAGTTGGATTTTCTAAGTCATGATGCCTACACAGGAGGGCTTGACCTGTTGAAACAGTGGAAAAACAAAAAATATTATTTGAATGCCAAAGTAATTGGCAGTTATATCAAAGGAAGTCAGCGGGCAATAACCTTGTTGCAACAGTCCCCGGCCCGTTACTACCAGCGTCCTGGGGTTAACTATCTGGAACTGGATAGTACACGGACCTCTATGAGCGGACATGGGGGGAAGATCAAAATTGGTAAAGGTTCGGGACTATGGCGATATGCAACCAGTTTGAGCTGGTACTCTCCAGGACTAGAACTGAATGACCTCGGTTATATGAAAACTGTTGATGCGGTAAATCAGGTTAATGAACTTTCTTATTTTGTGACCGAACCTGTTTCAATTTTTCGTACTTATTCAGTGAGTCTGAAGCAATTCAACAAATGGGATTTCAATGGAGATTATCTTGGTTCTGGATTCCATTTCAATTTTTCTCCTGTTTTTAAAAACAGATGGGGCTTCGATACCAATATCGTTTATCAAACCCCGTTGCTCGATACTCATATCCTTAGGGGAGGATTTGCAACAAAAGTACCTGCCCACTTTGAGTTTTTCGGTCAATTTTCTACCGACAATTCAAGGGATCTTTCATTTCAAATAAATTACAATTTTCAACATACGAGCCACCATTCAGCCAACAATTTCCAGGTGGGGCCGGGCGTGAATGCGCGTATCACCGATAATTTCCATACTGGCTTGTCGGCTAGTTATGCCTATAATCATGATCGTTTGCAATATGTCACAACTGTGCAACGTAATCCGATAAACCGGTATATACTAGGTACCATCAAACAACAAACCCTTAATCTGACGCTTCGGGTGGATTATATTATTACACCCAACCTCTCAATTCGTTACTATGGAAGTCCGTTTGTATCACGTGGCCGGTATTCGGATTTTAAATATGCCAGTAAACCAACAGCTGATGATTTCCAGGATCGATTCACCGTGTACCAGAATCCCCAGTTATCAAATAACCGGTACCAACTAGACGAAAATGGAGACCATACGACGGATTACTCTATCGCCAATCCAAACTTCAGTTTCCGACAGTTCCGTTCCAACCTGGTACTGAAATGGAAATTTCGACCTGGATCCGATTTCTATCTGGTGTGGTCAAGCGATCGCACCGCCTTTATAAATAAGGCCGGAAAAAATATGGGCCATTCCATGGGACAACTTTGGAACATAGTACCTGATAATATTTTTCTAATGAAGTTTAATTATTGGTTTTCACTATGATTTCAACCATATCTATCACGTATATTTGTTTATACAACAGATAACCGGTCTGGATTATATAAGCTATTAGCGAATGACACTCATTCCTACTTAATCACCGGATAAAAATGCATAATCTCAAATGAAGATAAAATGCAACCACTCTTTCTTATTTATTCACTCATCGTATCTGGAACTACCAATTATAGATTATAAAGGAAAACTAAACTCGAAAATAAATATGGGGTTAAGTCCAACTTCTTGCCTACTTCATAATTTATCATTAACCTCTTGCCTTCAAAATCATTTAACAATGAGCCTCTATTCATCAAGCTGGCCCATAGTACGAAACTATAATTTTGATATAGCTTATAAATAAATTATGCAACAAGGACTTATCTTAGTTGATATACAAAATGACTATTTCACTGGAGGGAATATGGAATTATCAGGGATGGATCGTGCATCCAATAATGCAGCAATACTACTTCAAGAATTCAGAAATAGAGACCTCCCGGTCTTTCATATAAGGCACATCTCTAAACGTACCGGAGCAACATTCTTTTTACCAAAAACCAAAGGTGCAGAAATACATAAAACAGTAACCCCACTTCAGGATGAACCTGTCATAGAAAAACATTATCCTAACAGTTTTAGAGAAACATCTTTATTAGATCAACTAAAAAGTACTGGAATCGAAGAAACGATCATTTGTGGAGCTATGAGCCATATGTGTATAGATGCTACAACGCGTGCTGCATTTGATCTTGGATTCAGCTGTACGGTTATCGAAGATGCTTGCGCCACCCGTGATTTGGAACATCACGGAAAAACAGTTTCAGCTATAGAGGTACATACTGCTTTCATGGCTGCTCTTGCTACCCCATACGCACGTGTCATTCCCCTAAGTGAATTTGAAGTTAGTGGATAACTGACCACATTTTTAGAGTATCTTGCTTCTTCCGGAAATTCTATTATCCACAGGTGCAGAGATCTATCCCCCTACGCGATTTTTTAGTTGTTTCAATAACTTTCCAACAAGGATATATTGGATTAGAATACTTTTAAACCGTCCCAAATTTAAACTGAGATAAGCATTCGTTACGGAAAATAGTTACTCTATATTACTCTATTCCTAAGAAGCTTTAAATTGGCGTGCCATTCTAATCTAATCAGCCTGTTAAGGAGACGGGCTGAATAACAAAACCACCTAAAAGGATCTTTCGTCCCCCCTCCAAGTTATCATTCTAAAATATTTACCGATCCAAATGCCTGTTCGATCTTGGGGACCAAAGATGTCGCTTTTATTCAATTTCTGCCTGTGACACAATTCTATATTTCAATTGTATTCTTAATAACAACTCAAATTAATCAATACAATGAATACTTACTTAACCAATAATACCGAACTGTTATTTGAAGAGCGTCTTCAACTAACTAATATAACAGAATACGGCATATCATGGAATGAACTCACAAATGGTGCTACTGCTCCGAATCCGGAAGGAGCCCGTTTCGATCTGGATTTTGAAGGGCAGGTCTACGGACCCCGGATCAACGGCCAGATAAAAGGAACCGATTATCTGGAAGTGAGAGCCGACGGAAAATTCATGCTTAATATCCAGGCCATGATCGTCACTGATGATGAAAAACGCATCGCCGTTCACGAAGATGGGATACTTTATCGAGGAGAAAATGGGAAAGCATATATCCAGCTCAACCTGCAGTTTACCACACATTACCCCGACTACACCTGGATGAATAATATCCAGGGATGGGCCATATGTGAGGTGGATATTCTACTGGGCAAAGTAAGCGTCAAAGTCTATAAAGGTAGCTTCAAGACTATACCAGAAGCTGTATAACTTTAAATCTAAAAATAATACATCATGAAAACTGTAAACTTAAATAACCTGGAATTGAATGAATTCACAGGCAAAAATGATCCCAGTCAGCATTGTCTAGCAACTTTTCCCATGTTTGGAATTCATGGAACTGAATACACAGCGACGGTGTACTTCGAATTAAAACCCGGCTATGCCCTGGGGCGTCATACCGATAGTGCCGAAGAATTGCTGTTAGTGCTGGAAGGAGATTTGGAAGTTGAAGTAGGTGGAGAAACCAGTTCTCTAACGGCAAATGAACTTGCCCATGTACCTCAAATGGTACCTCATAACTTAGTAAATACAGGCCAAACGCGAGCCAGAATACTAGGTATTTTCGGTGGAGCAAATAATATTGTGGCAACCTTCGAAAAAACCTGGTTACCAACCAACTCGAACACCGTGGATACCTCAAAAATGATAGGGTAATTATAGCTGAACGACAGAGATGGTGCAATGGAGCTGATACCACTGCACCATCCTTCATTAAAAAAATATACTTTCATTTTTGTTGCATTCAGAATTGCTAAAAATTACGGCATCTTAGGACTATTTTAGAAAATGAGACTTATGCTCTAAATGTCAATGTCCCATTAAACCCAATTATCTTTTCAAAAAAATAGTTACATCTACAGCACATCATACTTTGTGGAACTATTTAAAATCAATGATCAGAGTTCAGATATGACCATATGATAAGGAATGGATTTTCCATCTTAGTATATCAAAAGGTGGGGGTAGCGATAAAATGGCTGATTTATGTGGGTGATACTGGATTTAACATTTGAATTCATGGTAACTGTCATTCCTAAAAATTACCCGTTTATATTAAATAGTGTATGTTTTTGTTTTCGCCTTCCTAAAAAATAAGTAGAATAAAACACTATTTGTTTGTACCTTTTTAACAGTTGGTACAAACAATAATTTTAGTGGGTGCAAACGGATAGCAACATGAGCTTGACGATAGGACTTACCCAATTAAAGCGCAAGAAACGTAATGACGGTACGATTCCGGTCTATATTCGATTCACAGAAAACCGGAAATCTAGGTACAAAAGCACCGGCATTGCAGTCAAGAAAAAATACTGGCTGGGTAAAAAGGATAGCTGGATTTCATCTTCCCATGATCGAGCCGAACAATTAAACCGGCTGCTAAAGAATCAACTTACCGATGTTTATAATGTTGAGGAGGAACTTTATAAACAGGACAAGCTTAGTCTGGATAGTATAACCGATGCTCTTTCCGAAGATGATTCAAAAGAAGATAGTCGTTCTATCCTGTATCAAGCCCAAGAGTATAAGAATCATCTGCAAAGTGAAGATCGGTATTGGGAGCAGCGGCATTATACGGTCGTTATAAATAACCTGGAATTGTTTATCGAAGATAGAAACATGCCCAACCAATTGGACCAGCTAACGGCCCAATGGATCGAAGAATTTCAAGACTGGCTGCTTACCGATGTGGGGAATAGTCCTAATACCGTTCGTAAGAAGCTGCAGCGGCTCAAAGGAATGACAGACTGGCTTTTGAAAAAAGATGATATTGAGCAAGACCCCTACCCAAAAGTGGATCGGGTGAAGTTTCAAAAGGTCAACAACAAAGTAAAGCTATCTTTTGACCAGATAAGAGCAATTGAAAATCTATCCTTGGAACGTGGCTCCGACTTGTGGCATACCCGTAATTATTTCATGTTTTCGTTTTACAATGCCGGAATTCGTTTTGGTGATCTTTGTTGTTTAACATGGGGAAATCTCATTGACGGCCGGTTGATTTACAAAATGAATAAGACTGGCCAACAGAAAAGCATCAACCAACAACGGCCCATGTACCAGCTGCTATTGCGATACGTGGATAACCTTGGGGGCCTTGTTTCCTTTACTACGTGGGAGCCAACGATTAAGGCAACGATGGAACCTATTGATTTCTTTGCCCCGCTTATACGTAAGTATGCAGCCTCTCACAGCAAACAATATATCTTTCCTATCCTGGATGATATTTACCGGGACCCGCAAGAGCTACGAAAAAAGATTAGCAGTAACAACGTAATTGTTAACAGACACTTAAAAACTATTGCCGGAAAAGCCGGGATTCAGTCTAATGTTTCTTTCCATGTTTCCCGCCATTCCTTTGCGCACTATGCCTTAAAGAAAGGGATGGACTTATATGCTATTAGTAAAGCATTAGGGCATTCAAGGCTCAAGGTTACGGAAGAATATATAAAAACCTTTGATGAGGAACTTTTAGATCAATCAATGAACCAACTTTTTTAAATATGAGTATTTTTAAAGCGGCTGAAAACAGGGCGGAATACATGAAAAACCAACCTTCATATGAGAAGATGATGGAAAAATATAAGGGCTTAGAAACCCCGGAAGAAAAAATAAAATACTTACTGGGCCTTAAAGAGAATATCAACGACAATTCCACGATTTTAAATTTTAAATTGGCGCTTGCGTTTAAGACAAATATGGGAAAGAGCTATGGGGATTGGATAAAGGGAGAGATTGCATTACAGAAAGAAAAAATTGAGGCTAGGAAATATTTTAATAACGAAGCTCAAAATTCAAAAAACACAAAACAAGATGGGAGAATTAAACATCCGGGAGAAGAGAAGAAAACGAAAAAATATTGGAACAAAAACGGAGAAAAATTAAAAAACCGGATTACTGGGAAAGATAATAGCGTAAACGCTCATGGAATTGCAAAACATATAAAAGAGGAATTAAACTTAAACGCTTCACTTACGACAATAAAAGATTGGATTGGCTTTCATTGAAATTTAAATATTTTGGGTAATTATCAGAAATTCCCAAATTCCCAACTTATTGCCTCCCTTGTTTTTATAGAGATTTACGCTTTTGGGTAAATTCTATTGCCCAATGAGTTAAGGTTCGCAAAATTTAAGCAATTCAAATTTAACAAAGCGAACCGAAACATTATGCCTCAAGCTTATTACCCATCAAAAGAAGAATTCGAGAGCACCGTTGAGAAGAAATTTCAACAGGTCGTTTCTGAAAAATTACCTCCCCTAGTACGCGCAGCGACAGAGAAAAAATATCTAACAATCTCTGAAACGTGCGACCTTTTAGATGTATCAAGAAGACATCTTCAATACCTCCGCGATTCCGGACAAATAGGATTTGTTAAACATGGAAAGAAAATCTATTTCCGGCGCGAAGATTTAGAAAGGTTTTTTGACAATAACTATATCCCGGCTGAAAAATAAAAAGGCCGCTGTTATCGCAGCGACCCTAGGCAAAGACTTGCTTTAAAATAGCAACTTTGCCTGTAAAATTCATCTACAGAAGGCAAAGACAATGAGTAAAGAAACAAAAACTACAGCGGAAAAATTGATGGACATTATTGACGATGTTCCATTTTTTCACGATCCAAGCGGAACCGGATGGGCGCGAGCTGACGGCCATTGTTATCCGGTACGGTCAACACAATTTAAGAGATGGATCCAGCGCAAATATTATAACCTTTACGGCAAAACGCCCCATTCACAAGCGACACAAGATGTTTTAGATCAGGCAACAGGTATTGCCTTATTTGACTCTACTCTTGAAACCGTTCACGTTCGAGTTGCCAAACAAAACGAAAATATAATTATTGATACTGGCAGCGATTACGGAGTAACCAAAATTGAAATTAATGAGGACGGTTGGACGGAAGGGACAGTTAATATTGTAAACTTCTGGCGACCGCAGGGAATGAATCCCTTACCAAAACCAGCACCCGGCGGAAGTATTGACCAACTTAGGGATTTTCTTAATTACGAAACGGAAGATGATTTTCGGCTAATTGTGGCGTGGATTCTTTCGGCTCTAAATCCCGAAATTTCAACCCCAATTTTAAATTTTCAGGGTGAACAGGGCACGGCCAAAAGCACTAACTCCAAAATTTGCCGTACTCTTATTGATCCAAACGGAGCTTTAATAAGAAGTGCTCCAAAGGATGAAAGGGAATTGATTATTCAGGCCAACAACTCCCGTATAATTTGCCTGGATAATTTATCGGGAGTAAAGAAGTGGCTATCAGATGCACTTTGTAGAATATGCACGGGATCAGGATTTTCAACCCGCCGTCTTTACACGAATGATGAAGAACAAATATTTAAAGTAAAGCGGCCTATCATCTTAAATGGCATTGATGATATAGCTACCCGTGGCGACTTGTTAGACCGTTCAATCGTTCTCAACCTCCCTCCCATAGCAGATGATAAACGGAAAGACGAACGGGACTTTTGGCAAGAATTTGAACAAAAACAACCCTTCATTTTAGGTGCATTGTATGATGCTATTTCTTCAGGATTAATTGCAGAAGATCCCGAATTAAACGAACTCCCGCGAATGGCTGATTTTGCCGAATGGATTACAAGGTGTGAAACGGCATTCGGATGGAATAAAGGAACGCTCCTAAATGCCTATAACCGGAACCGTGGGGAAGCCGTTGAGACGGGATTGGACAGCGATTATTTGGCGGGTGCAATTCGTAAGATATTATCAACAACTAGGCATTATGAAGGAACGGCAACGGAATTAGTAGAAAAGGTTCGGAATGTTTCACCAGAAGTTAACGAAAAATACTTACCAACAACCCGAACCCTGAAAAGTAGATTGCGAAGATTAGCACCAGCATTGAGAAAAGTTGGTATTGAATGGGATTATAACCCAAACGGCAATCAACGGACATATACTTTAGATAGAGATGAAAATAAAGTGTCCAAAGTGTCCAGAAGTGTCCAACCGATACAAAAACCGGACGATGTGGACGGTTCGGACAGTTCAAATGTGCAACTATCTAATGTTGAACCGAATAGCGCAATATTTGGTGAACCTTCACTAGCTGATTCATTCGATGAAAAATATAACTCCTACAACGAACCCCCATTCTAATGAAAGCACAAAACAAAAATATAGACGGTAACAAGTTGAGTAATGCCTTATACGGAATGCCTAACAATAAAAACGAATATGCAGACAGCTGCCCTAAATGCCAACACATTGAACCACCTATTAATATGCAAAGAGTTAAACATGGTTACAGAGCTTTATTCTGCTGCAATAAATGCTGCCGAACATGGACGTGCTTTTTTGCTAAAGACTATCCCGAATTTATGAAGCGACTAGCAATATGAAGATGGAATACCCCCCCCCGGTAGCAACACTCTGAGAGCTTTCACCATAAATCATTCCGCAAGGTCTTTTCTTTTTTAAACCGAAATCCGAGGCGGGGTGGGGTAAAATGAAAAGCCGTGTTTGGAGCAAATAGAAGCCGGAAATAACCGATAAACCGAAATTTAAAAGCCTTTTTAATATGAGTTATAAACGAAATAGAAGCCGAAAGCCATTAACGCTTGACGATGCACTATTAAGAATGACAGATACCATTGACAAGCTGGAAGAAATAATAATGACCAGCGAGGACGAAAACAAAGTCATAAACGCTTCCAATGCGTTAAGTGGAGTAATTTCCAGATTGGGCAAAATTTACGAAGTCCACAACCTTGAAAAACGAGTGGAAGAACTGGAAGAAAAAACCAAAATGAGGAAAGTATCATGAAGAAAAAAAGACTGGACGAATTAGAGGAAAACATAAAAGGGATTAGCACCGAGTTTGTGCCGTTGATGGAGCTATTTCAAAAGTGGCAGGCGGCCGTTGATGCCGGAGACAAAGAGACCGCCGGAAAATGCCGGGAAGATGCCGAACCGTGGCTAAGAAATGAAGATGGCTTTACGAAGCTTGCATATTTCCCACCTAACGATGCGGATATTGCCGGGATTACTTCGAAAGGCGATTGGCAACGATTTATAAAATATAATTATGGAATAAAAAACGGAGTAAACAATGAATGATTATCCCTTAACACGACACGACCCGGGAACACTACCCGAGCCACCGGACCAGTTCAGCGTAACGGCTGCAAAATGGTTTTATAAGATTGCTGCATGGGCAAAAGTACGAACGGCCTTAGATGTTAAAGTTTATGACATCGAAGATGTGGCAGAACTTATGCAGCGATACGAAGAAACCGAACCGCCGGATAAAGATATTGCGCTTTTGAATGCTAATCTAAAACTGGCAGAAGCTGGATTTAGCGAGACAGATCTTAAGCACCTGGATATTCCAATACATGAAATGTTTTCAAAACACAAACAGAAGATGAAACAACATTTAGCAAAACCCGAAAACTAAAATTTACTCTTTGAGGAGAGGACAATGAAGATCACAGACAGACAATTACAAATGTTGGATCCGCGTGGATTTGACGAGTTATTTGAGCAAGAACGGCTTAATTATGAGACAGACACAGCATGTTTTAAGGCTTTAAATGATGAGTACGAAAAAGCTTTTGGACGTAAAAGGTACAAGAACTTTAAATCGTACCATTCAAGCCGTTTTCAGCGTGTTCATTCATAAGTACAGTAAAACTGTATAGTCTATGTACATTTGTACATGTTATATTACTGGCAGATCATTTACAGTAAACTAAACAACGGAGTCACTTATGAACCGGCAAGAAAAGCAACTTAGAGAACAGATGGGATCCATCCATGACGAGATGGAATCTATCATTGATAAAGCTGACGAGGAAGGGCGAGAGCTTACCCAAAAAGAGCAAAAGAATTTTGATGCTTTGCACAATGATTGGAAGGCCAAAAAAAGAGAACTTAATAATCTTGGCTCGACTTCCGGAAAAACCGCAAACGTAACACAAAGAATTATGGGCAGAATGGATTTAGCAAATGAACAACCGAAAAATGAAAATGCTAAATGGGTTGATCCCAACACCGGTAAAGAGATTCGAGTTTTACAACCGAATGACAGCCTATATGAACGCGATTCCGGTTTTGATGATTTTGACATGGCTGCTGCCATTCGTGGCTTAGCCACCGGCGATTATTCCGGCGCACAAAACGAAATCCGAGCTATGGATTTATCCGGGAATGCTGCATTAGTTCCTACCCCTGTATCACAACGGCTTATCGACCGGGCGCGGGATATGATGGTTTTAAATCGGTTGGGTATGCAAACCGTACCGATGAGTTCCAGCACGTTAACATTTGCCCGTGTTGATTCTGACCCTACACCGGAATGGAAGAGCGAAAACAACTCGTTCAGCAATTCGGACGTTGGTATTTCAGGCGTTAAGCTGACTGCCAAAACGGTTATTTGTGGGGTTACACTTTCCCATGAGCTTGCCAGTGACAGCCCTAACGCGTCTCAAGTGGTAGAAGATACCATTGCCGCGGCTATTGCTTCGGAAATCGACCGCGCCGGGCTTTTAGGTTCCGGTACGGATCCCGAACCGCAAGGTATATTTGGACATTCCGGCGTTACCGATACGGCATTGGGAGCAACTCCAACCTATGACGACTTTTCGAACCTTTACTTCCGACTGGCTAACAGCAATGAGCAGCCCAACGGATTAGTAACATCTTCAAGAACGATGCAAACATTGGATCAGCTAAAAGATAACAACGGCCGGTATTTGCAGCCGCCGCAAAGCTGGAACAACTTTGCAAAAATGACGACCAACGCCATTCCGAACGACCAAGGGGCAGGAACAGATGAATCCCTGGCTGTTATGGGGAATTTCCGGCAACTGTTCCAAGGTATCCGGGAGAACTTGCAAATTGAAGTTTCCCGAACGGCTTCCGATGCAGATTCCAACGCATGGAGCGACCTTCAAGTAAAAATCAGGGTATTTACCCGTATTGACTTTGCACTCGGACGGCCGGGCGCGTTCCAGACATTGAGTGGTATTTTATCATAGGAAACTCACCTAACGGTGACTCCAAGGATGGTACTTTACGTTTACCCTCTCCTCAAGCGGTTAAAATCCATCCTATTTGCCCGGCTCTTGAAATACAGGGCCGGGTTTTTTTAATAAATATTAGATGATATGTATGAGTTTCAAATAAAAGAGCTTCGGGAATACGTGAATTTCTTAGATGAAAAGATTGTCCGGTATGAAAAGCAGGGAAGAAACCCCGAACGGCTCAAAGAGAATAAAGCTCATGCCATTCATACTATTGCCGAATTAGAGCAATATGATACCATTAACAGCCGGGAGATAAGCCCTTAGAATCAAAATATAAAAGCCGTTTTCATGCTATAAACCCAATTTTTACGATATGAAAGAATACGGACTAAAACCCGACGATAATATAGATGGATGGGTAATCGATAAACATATTGGTAATGGCTGCGTCTATTCCTGCCACAAAGAGGGATACCCAGAAAAGAAGTATGCTTTTAAGCTCCGCGAGCCACAAATGGAGGCATATTTCCATAGAGAACTTGCTATATTCGATCGCATCGAAAAGGCAGGATGGCATCCTAGTTTTCAAAAACTCATAGATCACTGCGATGATCCAGAAAGGTTTTATTTTGTTTTTTCTCCTCTTGTTACTAGGGATCAGAACTTTTATATGGCGAGCCATGAAGAACTTTCTACAACCAACCCACGTATATTCTTAAACAGATTTATGTCAGCAATTGAGTTTGGGTTAAGCGTAAATATACCCCTTAGGAATTTTAGGAAGGAACATTTTTTCATTATCGAAGGTGCCATACCATTTTTTATAGGCTTATCTGATGAAGCAGCCCCCGAAGGAGTCATACCTGATTTTACCTTTCGTTATATATTTCAATCGTTTAACCGAATCAATCCCATACGATCATTATAATAATTTGTAAGGATTTGCTTTCTCAAGGGTCTTACTCTTGAAAAGCCAACTAATTCTCTTAATGAGAAGTCCGGCCCTGCGTGTGAAAGCGTGGGGCTTTTTTTATTGACTAGGATTTAGCATTACTTTTTCTCTTAAGTATTCAAGCGAAGTAAAATTGTTTTTATCGAGTTGAACTTTGTTAGCGAAATTTAAGAGGAAGGATTGATGATGTAATATTTCTTTTTTTGTCAACCCGTAAGTAGTTCCCTTTATTGAAATGTGCCCCAATTCATTACCATTTGAAAATCCCAGTTTTTTTAAATTCATATAATTGTATCCAAATCCTAAAAATGTAATTAGTTCAGACTTACTAATCTCATTTTCTATTCTTTCTTTTATAGAATTATCAGCTTCTCCCTCATGAATGATATTTATCATATCGCTAATTCTACCTAAATTTAGAAAGGTTTCCTCTTTTTCAAGCAATATTTTAATATTAACTCCATAGGGGTTTTCCCTATCCCATAGCTCCCGAGAATTAACTTCATCCTTTAGATAACCAATTTTACCGTGAGCGTGAATTATGGGAATGCGCTTAAGGATATTTGCAGCCTCTCTAGTTTTTAGATTAAACCCCGACCTTAGTGCGTTGATAAAAAAATATTCTAAAGACCTATCATAGTTAAATGTGATAAATGAAATTTTGTTATCTGAAAATTTTTCTGGTTCAGTTATCATCTTATTAAAAATATAACCATACAGATTATTAGCGGGATTTCCACTATATAGTGTACTTTTATATTCAAAAATCGAGATCGTAAGTGTTAAAATAACCTTCCCCATTTCTAGATAATCATTTCGATATTCTAAAAAGGTATCAATAGAGATCATTCCCGACTTCTCAAGATCTTGGCTAAACCTAGAAACCTCCCTTTCATCATATCCAAGCCATTTCAGATACATATAAATTAATTTACCCTTACTAGTATAATCAATGATATTTCTTACTAACTCTGACCCGGATGGGAAACCATAAGGTATACTTGTTCCTGCCCCCAAAACGAATAGATGATTTTTTTTGATCATTTATAACCCCACCTTAAATGAGAATTGAAACCAACAGTTAAAAAAGGAAAGCCGATATTTTAAATCAATACAAATCTTTGGTGCACAGAATCCCGCCTTTTAGAGAGTTGGACGATAAGGACACTTTGGACACTTATTTTATAATCCTATCTAAAAAAGCTTGGATTATTTAAGAAAGATATTAGCAGTAATTGAGAGAGGTTTGTTTGTACCCTTGTATGTACCACAAATTCTAAGTTATTGGCACGCAAGGACTTATAATTATAGGAGTGGGTGATACTGGATTCGAACCAGTGACCTCATGCTTGTCGAGCATGCGCTCTAAACCAACTGAGCTAATCACCCAAGAGCGCCTAATATAGTGATCTTTTATCCTGCATAGCAAGAATGATTTCGTAAAAATAAGAATTTCCACCAAAGATTCCTTTTTGCAAAAGATCAGTTGATTTCACACTATATAGCAAATCTTTTATATATAATTTGACGTATTGGGGGTACCTGAAATTGAACGATCAACAGGATCAAGAATCTCAATTATTTTCTTTTTCTCCTTTTAGCAAGACTTTTTATTTCTTTATTGCAATATTTGTACTTGGGATCCCTCTTTATCTTGTCCATTTTCCAGCTAATTTGGGGAACCGATGGGGACTTTACCTCGGTATCCTTGCAGGCGAAATGATCTATTTGATACTGGGATTTTTTGTCGGGACTTCTCCCAAAACTACTACAAAAGATTGGCTTGTTAATCCCTCTCAAATCTCAGATAACTTCAACCGATTCCTTGCTTTTATAAATATCATCTTATTGCCGGGGCGACTAATCAGCGAGGCTGTAATGAATTTTTTAGAGTTGATAAACTTCTACTAAATAGCTCTGTTATCTAATAGAGTTAAAAACTTCACTATTTACCTTCCGAAGGTGCTCAACCAATAACTGCTTATCGAAAGAGAAGGATGGCAGGACTCAGTATTTGAGTATAGCTTTAAAGGTTCGTTTAAGAAATTGAAATAAAGGGGTTACTTCTGCCCCGTTCTTGCGATTTTTATATCCTATCTCAAAAGCTATTCTCCATTGTCTTATCAAAACTTTTTGGGCATCCCAAAACGTATATTTGGAATCGTAAATATTTGTAGACTCAGAAGTTACTCCATTTGCCTCAATTACTTTTAACCGCCTCCCCTCGTTTAATTCTTTTGCAGAAGGCACTTTGATATCAAACCGACCGAAATAAAAACCATCAGCGGCTTTTGAAATATCATTCATTCTGTCTATAAGACTCTGAGTAATATACTTATTACCATCCTTAAAAAATGCGCCCCGGGCATGTGTCCCCAGCTCTACAATGCACACCTCCTCCCCATCTGCCGGCACCTTATAAAGACGCTCTTTATTTTCTTTGAGATGATATTTTGCCAAATTTACAGCATGATCATTCTCCAGTATCAGCTGTTCAATCGTCTTTTGCCCATCTCCTTTTATACTTAGTAAATCCTTAGTGGTTATAGAATAGATATTCCCTTCTGATTTATCCGGATACCGGTAGTAAAAAACGCCGTACTCTTTGCCCCAAATATATTCCTGAATGATAGTATCCCCTTTTGCATTTTCGAGATACTTCTTCATTTGCTCAATATTATGAATAATTTTAACACCTTTTCCACGCTGACCAACATCAGGTTTAAGTACAATTGGAAAAGTAAGATCATTCTCAACCATGAATATACGAGCCTTTTCCATTCTTTCATGTAGCATGAGGCCCGATGAAATAAAATCATATTTTGCCACATACCCATTTGTATCAAAGAGTTGCAGGATCTTTGTTTTGGATTCACCAACGAATCCTCCCTCGGGAATAGCCGGATTAGCAGCAGTAAATAAGGTCAAACAGCGATACTTAATTCCAAGATAAATAATATACAAGGTAACAGGCAGATACAATATAAATGGAGACCAATACTCCCAGTGCATCAATTTCCGATACCGTGAGAGCAACAAGCGTCTGCCTTTATAATTAAATAGCGGAACGACAATTTTGATAACAAATGCAATACAAAGCAAGGTCGCAATAAATCCCCACAGAGCATAATCTTTGTAGATCGTGAAAAGTTGGATCAATTGATTACCAAGAATCTTAGAAAGCCCTACCAGCATTGGGGTCCATACCATGGCAGCCAGTAAAAAGTATGATGCAAACATCCAAAAACTTGCGCGAATGACCCCCGCGGTAAAATAGGTTGGTAAACGGCTGCCAGGCAAAAACCGGGTAATAAAAATGATAGCGGGTCCCCGATCATCGAACCATTTAGCACTTTTCTTTAAATCACTTTCAGAGATAAACCATTTAAATGGTGCTCTCCGTATAGCTGATCTACCCATCACACGTCCCGCTAAGTACAATCCCAGGTCTCCCAGGAATATTCCTATCAAACAAGCCAGTGTTGCCGGCCAAAAGCCTATCATCCCACGTACTACCAGCAATCCTGCTCCAATACATGTTAAATCCTCACTGATCAGTGTTCCCAGAACGATGATGAGCATGAGTAGATATAACGAGCCACCTTGAAATTTTGAAAATTCTACCTTTGAGAATGGCTTTTTTGACTCTAAAATACGTTGTGGAGAAGCCGTCGAAGCGATAGTGGCTTCTCCCCCTTCAGCCTTTGATATAAAGTTTTTTAAGGCTATAGCTATAGAATCGCTGTGTGTTTCAACCAGATCATGATCTCCATCATAAATTTTGAGTTTGCTTTGTGGTACAATTCGGTGGTGTTCTTTAGCAATAGCTATAGGGGCCAAAGCATCTTTATTACCATGCAAAATGAGCATAGGTTTTTGATACTGTTTGAGATAGGATCGCAAGGGTCGCTGATCAGACTGGTAATAACTTTTGGCATAAGGCACATTAATGTCCAGTAGATCAAACAAACCAAAATGGGGAATAGCATTATGCAGAAACCAGACGATTCCAAGCTGTACCCCATAGATAGCGTGATTTAACCGATAACTCCCCAATAAGGCTAACTCCTGTACTCCTATTGAAGAAATGAGGCTTAATGAAGCAACCTTATTGGGATGATCATGAGAAAGATAGATAGCACTAGCTCCTCCCAACCCATATCCTACGACATTTACGTCTGAAAGCTGAAGTTTTTTAAGAAGCTGATTCGTATATTCTGATAAAGCTTTAAAAGAATAATCCGGCAACTTCTTTTTGGCTTGTCCATCTCCAGGCAAGTGTGGAATAATTAGTCTGAAATCAGTTGACAAGCGGGGCACTAACTTATTAAATGCAGAAGCGCCTTCCGGTCCCCCTGGTAACAACAATAGTACTGGCGGATGAGGAGCACTCCCCTTATATAGATCTTGATATCGAATTAAAAAAGGAGAATCTAAAGAATTCTTTAACTGAATACTCTGACCTTGTTTTTCTGTGACTCTCTTGATCGGCCCCTCAAATGCCCAAATTGTCAAATGAGAAAGTATCAACAGCAACAAATAAATACCAACATATTTTTTCCATCCCGTCCAACGGGGTAAAGTAGATTTTGACATCTATGTTGCTTTTATATTCAGAACATAATTAGAATTTAATACCGCCGGTAATCATGATAACTTTTGGATCTAACAGGTGTAAATTGATCAGCCACCGCTTTTTGTAATTTCTCAGCAAGAATTTTACGATCCTGCGCAGATATTGTTTTATTGCCAAAAGTAATAATTGCTTTAAATTCTGGCATTTTTAATAACTTCCAAAAATGACTAAAAAAGGACATCTCGCCCCACCAGCATACATCAAGATGGGTTTTCCAAGGCAAAGGAGCTTTATAAGAAATTGCTGCATAATGTACCGGCAGATTGGCATCAATAGAATATTGTAGCAGGGGAGCATTAAAGGGCTGTACTTCGTCCCCTTTAGTACTGGTCCCCTCAGGAAAAAGGATTACACCTTGATCTTCGGAGATGCATTCCGAAATACACTCATTCATCCGATGTACATCTTTTCTTAACTCACGATTGATAAAGAGCACTCCGGCTTCTCGAGCCCCCCATCCAAAAAAAGGCCATGATTTTATTTCACTTTTAGCAACAAAGGTAGCATCCAGATATCTCCAAAAAAGTAATGGGTCGATATAACTCAAGTGATTGGATACCAATAGAAAAGGACAATCAGGTTTGGGGCCTTGAACTTGAATTTTAAGTCCAATAATCCAGGATGCTATAAAAGCCCAAATTCTCATGATTAAATTCTTCCAAATTACAGCCCAACGGCTATTAAAAATTTTCAAGGAAAAGTTTCCCACACTTATACTTGTTACCGTTAGTAGTGAGATAACAAAAAAAAGTATGAGACGTATTGTTGCGCGGAAGAATTCGATCATGAGAATAAGATAGGAATCCCTCACTTAAAAAAAAGTGCTCGGGATCGTTCATCCAGTTGGTTAACATCCAGTAAAACCAGAATGTCAATTGTTTTAAAATCTTCATCAAGAGCCGGTTTAGATAGTGTTCTAGCTCCCAAATCAAGATATAGACGAAATAATTGTGGAAGCTTGATATCATTGCTATCCTTATCATTATGGACAATCTCTGGACAGTAAAATTCAGCTTTGGTATCGAGATAGTACTTTTCGTGCAAATAGTCGTTATTGCGAAGATAATCCATAACAGCCCACCCTGTAGCCGGATCAGTACCAGAAATAGAACAGCATCCAAATAAATAACGACTTTCAGTCAGTTTCATATATTCTGCAATCCCTCTCCACAATAAGTATAGCACGCGGCCATTGCGATGTTCTTTATGGATACAGGCCCGCCCCACTTCTACCGATTTGTTAAGAATTTCTTCAGGTAAAATTGAAAGATCGAACTCAGCAGCAGTATAGAACCCCTCTGATTTTATGGCAGTTCTATACGTTTGCATACGATAAGTGCCAATGACTTGCTCTGTATCGCGTTCAACGACGAGTAGATGGTCGCACTGTAAATCGTACTTATCAACGTCCAATTCGTCTTCATGAGATTGTTCGAGACCTTCGTTTAACTCGAGATTAAATACTCGATAACGGAGGGATTGCGCCTGACGCACTTCACTTTCACTCTCAGCCAACCGAACCATGTATCTGTTACTGGTAACCAGACGTTTAGGTAAATCCTTCTCCACGAATTATCTATAGCTAATTAGAAATTATTAAACTATTACTCTTAATATAGCTAATCTAATAACATCAGCCAGTAAAAATATAATGTACTAGAAAGATATTAAAACTAACGTATTCTTAATAAGTAATTAGAAAGGAATAATAAAAAAATTATAAATTTAATCTGAAGTGTAGGTATCAAATTGAAATAAAAAGACAAAGATTCTACAATTTTACTATAAAAGGTTTGCAGAACACATTTAGTCTCGCCCTTGCTTTATTGCCGCTTGAAACTTCTATTCCCTCCTCCTCTCACATAATGGGTAAAATCCACATTCTTACAACCTATGACTTTCATTTTTTGCTGCTTATATATAGTATAACGGCTGAAAAATATATCGAACTATTATATTCAGCTTATCTGTATTCAATCCTTAAACATTTTCAGTAATCCAGGATTTTAAAGCCTTACTTACAAGTGTTGAATAATATAACCCTTTCTTATCAGCTAGTAATTTGACCTTCGTGATTAAATCAATCTCCAAATTATAACTGACAATTTTTTTCTTACTCTTTTGGGCATTTATATTTCTATGATCATTATCAGCCCCAGAGGACAAATTCCCCCTATTGGCCTCAGCTGTTTCAAATTTCTCCGTGGCTGATTGTGAAACTCCTAAATCAGGAATAAAACCCAGCGATGAACTTTCAGAATGAAAACCAATCGGGCTACTGCCTAAACTTTTTTTATTTGACATAATTATATACTGTACTTGTACTTACCCTTGACCATTGCGAATCTCTTTAGCCAGTGCGTCATAATCTTTAGCTCCATAACTATCAGGAGCATACTCAAAAATGGTCTTGTGATGGCTGGGGGCCTCTGCCAATGCCACATTATCTCGAATTACCGTGTTGAACACTTTGTTTCCGAAGTAATCCTGAATATGATCAACAACCTCTTTATTAAGGTTCTTTCTCTTATCAAAAAGCGTACAAATTATTCCCGTTATTTCTATATCAGGATTTAATCGTTCTTTAACAACTTGAATAACATCCATTAACTTTGATAAGCCATGTAGTGCCAGATATTCAGACTGTAAGACAATAAATATCTCTTTAACAGCAGTAAACGCATTCAATGTTAATAAACCGAGATTAGGTGGGCAGTCAACGAGTACATAGTCATAATCTCCCGAAACATGACCCAATTTATGTTTTAAAAGTGTTTCACGAGCCGGTTCATTAGCGAATTCCATTTCAGCGCCTGAAAGGTCGATCGAAGACGGCATAATGTCGAATCCATTATGGTTAATAATAGCCTCCTCAGGTGTAACTCTGCCCTTCAGAACATCATAAATACTATTCTCTATTCTATTTGAACTCATCCTCAGCGAATAAGTCAAATTCGCTTGCGGGTCTAAATCAACTAGCAGAACCTTCTTTCCCTGGCGACATAGTCCAGCCCCAACATTCACTGCTGATGTTGTTTTTCCTACGCCACCCTTTTGATTTGTAAAAGCGATCGTCTTCATTTTTATCAACCTTTTAATTTATTCCCGAAACCAAATTATTAATTTTAAAATAAGGAGTCGAATGTCCCCTTTATTTACTAGAGGAAGGAAAAGCAGGTTTGTTACAAATTTTATTAAAAAAAATTAATAATTAATAAAATCCTTTAATAATAACCCCGATCCAAAAGATCGGAAGCATAAAAATCATTCTCCAATTACGCATCAAAGATTAGGAAAAAAATATTCGATAACGAATTTAAGTACATAAATAAATGCTATTAATCCGGCCGCAAAAAGTAACACGGTTATAGCAATAGCTTGTCCTTCTGATATTTTCTTTTTGGGTGCCTTATTATTTTTTTTCTTATTCATATCTCTCCCTTTCCTTAAATATTAAATCTAAATTACAAGGCTGTTATTTGCAACCTTAAAGCGACGGATTGACGAAAGATTTCGTCTCTGCTTTTAATGTTCGTCGGAATAAACATTTTTTGAGATAAACTTGAGCAAAGGTAGTAAGATCTTTACTATCTGACGGATACATTCCGTAAAAACTTACTTCTATTTATGAGTGATTCGATTACAATAAAAGAACAGGTTCAACCTATTTATAAAATTGGTACCTATGTATCAATAGTTTTCTGCATCATTTGTTTTATTATTTTTTGGAATATCTCATCTCCTCTCTGGATAAGCATATTTCGTTTTAGCTCTTTTATATTTTTTGCCTTGGCTGTTTTGGGCTACCTCAGAATCAGGAACAGACCTCTCACAATGACTGTCAAAAGTTCTGATAGAAATCTCATAATTTTTTACAAGAAAAAAAGTAACGTTATACAGGAAGAGGAATTCGAACGCTCTACTATTAAAGAAATATTGGCTAAACGATCAAAATCAACTTTTGGAGGGCCAATTTCTTTCGGTTTAAGAATACATTTCACCGACACTTCCAATAGACTACAACTATTTGAATTCGGAGGACGTCCCCTATTTTTTTCTACTGAAGCCCTGGATCTGCTTTCCGATTTTTTGCAAGAACATAATATCCCTATTCGACGAGAGTATGAAAATTAAATATCAGATCGACTTGAATCAAAACAGTATGGACTCTGTCGAAACCAGAAAAAAGGTAAGAATATTTTTTTAGTACCCTCTTCCTAATCTGACAGTTCGAGGCTAACGTATACCACCTGCGATTATACCGATTTATATAGAAATCAGCTAGTGCCTATAACCAGTAGGCGGCAACAGCAGCTGACAAATCTCACAAGTATCATCTATACCTTCGGCAAATCAAACCAGATTCCAGCTACGTAGTCTCCTTCATACCAATTAGTACCCCCCGGTTCCAATGCCGCAATAAGTTTCTTCACTGTGACTAATTAATCACGCACTGGCATTGGATAAACAGCCGGACTTTGGTTCCCATATTTGTCAACAGATCGTACTCCAAACAGATAATTGTCCTTAGATACGCCTTTAATCGTATAACGTGTTGTATCCCCGACAAACTTAGCATGCTTCCAATATGGAAGATGAGTACTACGCCATACTATTTCGTATCCTTTTAAATCCGGTTCATCATTTTCCGACCAACGTAATGTAGTGTTATTCGTCAAATTGGATACGACCACTCCCACATCTTTTGGCCGGGCCGGAGCATTAGCAAGCTCTGCCAAAGAAGCTCCATTAAGCTGGGTAACCCTAGTCACATAGTTATAATCAACAAACTTAGGCAAATCACCATATTGGATTCCATTTTCTTTCCGAACGTCTTGGTGTTGATGATTGTAGTTTTCATGGGGCTCCGTAAATCGCACCGCAGGATAACCTTCATCAAGGAATGAGGAATGATCCCCTCCTCTCAGATACCGGTCTTTCCGATAAATCAAGTTCACATTGAAGTTCGGCATATGATTTTTGGCAACCCGATAAACAAAACGTCCGAGTTCACGCGTGGGGGTATCATTCCCACCACCGGTAAATAAAAGCATACGTTCATGCCGCGACAAATTTTTATCAGGAGGAATACTTCGTGCAAATACTCTAACTACATGACCATGAACAGAACCATCGGTATTTTTTACACTGTTCCCAATAATGTCGTTAGTAAACATTGCAGCAATGTTCATATTCTTTTTCTTAGCCATTTCCGCATAATGATTTGACCCCAGCAATCCTTGCTCTTCGCCAGACACTGCCAAAAAAATAATTGTCGCATCAAACTCATGTTTAGACATCACCCGTGCCAGCTCCATCACTGCAGCAGTACCGGATCCATCATCATCAGCTCCCGGTGCATCACTTGTATCATTCATAATATCAGAAACACGAGAATCATAATGCCCACTAATGACGTACATGCGGTCTTTACTTTCTAATTGAGTTCCGGGAAGAATAGCAACGACATTAACAATTTTTGTGGGTTTATTAATACGTTTATTCTCCGTCTCAACATACGAGTCATATTTAACTTTCAATCGATTACCCGAAGCTTTGCGATATCGCTTAAAAGTATGAAAAATCCACCTCCTGGCAGCTCCTATACCTGTAGAATCACTTGTGGTATCCGACATCGTATGACGAGTACCGAAGGAGACCAACTTTTGAATATCCGCCTTAATCGAATCGGTGGACACTTCCCGCATAATCTGAGAAATTTGATCATTTGATTTTGCTTTGGAATCAGATTGCTCTGATTTACAACCGGTAAATGCTACTACCAGGCCAAGCATAGATGCTAGAACAACATAAGATGTCAGTTTCTGTAATTTCATAATATTAAATGGAAGAGTACCTTTGAGTTTAACTCATAGAATAAAACACTATTAATCCAAATGTTGTAAAAGGTTTTATAAATTATTTAAAATGGCTGTGTTTATCCCGATTATTCAATAATTATAATATTCGATTTGTATGAAAAGAGATTTTATCAAACCTGAAATAAAGACCCCCGCCCTTTTGCTTGACGAACATATTTGCAAAGCAAATATCCGGAGAATGGCGAAAAAAGCAAAAAAGTTCGAACTTCATTTCAAACCCCACATGAAAACACATCAATCTGCCATAATTGGTAAATGGTTTGAAGAAGCAGGTGTAAGTGCAATTACAGTATCATCGGTAAGTATGGCTAAATATTTTTCCAATCATGGCTGGAATGACATTACCATTGCCTTCCCCGTGAATATCAGGCAAATAAAAGAAATAAATGAATTGGCAGGCAGTATTAAACTCACTTTATTGGTGACAAATTCTTATACCATTCATCTACTTGATCAAAAATTAAGCAATAATTTAAATGTATATGTTGAACTCGACACCGGTGGACATCGGTCAGGGTTAAAGCCATCAAACCTTGCTGAAATTGAAAATCTCATTGATATATTGGAAAGAACTAAAAACTTAACTTGGATCGGCTTCTATTCTCACTCCGGACATTCTTACCAAGCGCGGTCAAAGGAAGAAATTGAAAAGATACATTATTCTGTACATGCTCAGTTCAAAAAGATAAAAGCGAATTTAACTCAGAAATATGGTTCTTTTCAAATCTGCAGCGGAGATACCCCTTGCTGTTCAATTGGCGATAATTTTGAACAGATTGATGCCATCAGTCCTGGAAATTTTGTCTTTTATGATATTATGCAACATCAAATCGGTAGCTGTGATATTCAGGATATTGCAGTTGCAATGGTATGTCCCATTGTCGATAAATACCCAAATCGGGAGGAACTTATTATTTACGGAGGCGCAATTCATTTTTCGAAAGAATCACTTGGAACAAGTCATCAGATGTATGGCTTGCCTTGTTACAGGGAAAAAGGTTGTTGGCGTCCATTTGAAAACGAGACGTATCTTAAAAGTCTTTCTCAAGAGCATGGGATTGTTCGTTGCACCCCAAAAACCTTTGATGAATTTAAGATAGGTGAAACTATAACCATACTTCCCGTGCATTCATGCCTTACCGCTCATTTAATGGGATCTTTTATTCTGGCTGGTGGTAGAAAGATAAAACAGCTTGCATAAATTTCTGTATCTAAAAAAGTAGGGAATACCACAAGTCATGATATTCCCCACATTGGCAATTTAGGCCGTAGAAATAATTTTAATGTGCTTCATACAACCATGCATTGGGATTCTGGTGCTGCTGTATCTCTGAAACTGCATTCTTTGCACTTCCTAAATCATCATATCCCTTATAACTGACAAACATAAAATTCCCCTCTTCCAAGATAACGGGATTAAAGCCCTTATCCTCAAGTTTATCTCGGTAATCTTTGGCGTTCTTCTCCTTCTTAAATGAACCACCAATTATATAATATCTTTCTGAGGTAGATTTTTTTTGTGTACTTGTTTTAGCTGGTTGTGTTTTTTGCTTTACAGCCTGTTGACCGCCTGTAGAAACAGAGTCAGAAATAGTTGGATGACTTTGATCCTTTTCCCCTCCGAGATCGAGCTGTATTTTTTTGTCATGTACCTCAAGATCAGAAACAGTTGGAACTTCTTTCTTCGCTGCTTTCTTAGTCGAATCCGGTTTATGTTCCTGCGCAACATTTTCTTCAGTCTTCTTTTCTTGCTTAACAGGCTTCTGCTTTTTTACCATATTTTGGTTTTGGGTAGTGATATCTTGCTTTTCGGAGGTTTCATTTTTCGGATTCTGCTTCTTCCTCTTTCCCTTCAAAACCTTTTGACCGTGTTTTAACTCATTATCCATCTTTTTTCGCTCATTCTGAATAACTTCGTAGCTACCTTTAAAATCACCTTCTTGAGCAATACGATCGGGTATGGATGGTTCTAAAGAAGCCTGAATCAAAATCACAAGTTCACGGGACTGATAACTCTTAGAGTTATATCCGAATAAATACCGCAATCCAAAAAACCACGGCGGCAGGTCTTTAAGAATAGGTATACCTTTTCGAACGTCTGTACTTTCAGTATTATAAAGACCCGCAATTACTGTTGACTCTCCAGGCAGCAAAATCGCCTGTGTTTGAGCCTGTTGCTTATTAATGATCGTACTGACAGGATCCGGTTGTGCATTGGAACGCTGTGCATTGATATCCAAATGAATAAAAGTAGTATCGTTCTGAACAATCACATTGGGAGTTACCTCCAAAATTGTTCCAACGCTGAAGAATTTATCAACGACATTTCCAGAAAAGTCACGTTGCTTTATTGAAAAATCCTGTCCCACCTGGATGCGGCCTTGTTGCCCATCCATCACTTTAATATTGGGTGAAGCTAAAATCTGACCAAGATTATCAGCTTCGAAAGCGCTGAATAAAGCCTGAACTCTGATCCCCGTATTACCCACTTCACCGACATTAATGAGTGAACTGAAAATATTCTGAGACACGCTTTGAGCCCCTTTGGCATTAACCTGTACAAATGGTCCATTAAAACTTGAGTTGGGAATTTGAGGTCCTTGCTGACTACCACTACTACTTCCACCTCCTCCACCACTTTGGCCTCCCTGGCCTCCTCCTAATATAGCATCAGGCACATTCTCGGAAATAGTTGACCAGTCAACCCCAATTTCTTGCAAAGCTCGGCGATTACCTTCAAAGAATATTGCTTTAATACGAACTTCCTTTGAGTGAGTAGTTGCGACAGGAGCTTTTTTGTTACCCGAACCCGAGCCAGAACTACTCGCCTGCTTGGCTTGAGGTTGCAACGATTTCGGATTAACAATTTCATAATACTTTTTTTGCTCTACAAGACTCAGCTTCTTAACATTCAAAATTAATTTCAGAGCATCCATCCAATGCATTGGTGGCACAGAAATCCCAATATTACCTTCCGTTTTAGTGCGATCGATGATCATTTTATTCCGGTATTTTTGCGCAAATTCATTAATCACATCAAGAGCACGTGAAAACGATGTAGTTCGATCAAAAGTTACAATCTCATCAGGATTTGTATATTCTCTGGCGGGTAACTTATCCTCAACCTGGTTTTTACTTTGTGCCCATCCACTACTATGGATTACACAAATAAATATAAATACAAAGGATAAAGTTTTACTAAGTCTGTAGAATTTCATATTAATTACTGCTTTGATTTGCATCGTTATTAACCTGCAAGGTAACCCGATCTATTATTCCACCCTTATTAAGTGTAAACGAAGCCGCTCCCCGTTTTACATTGATCGATGATAACTTACCCAGATAAACATCATCTCCCTTGGTTAATGTTTGCATCTTACCATTTTGATCTAACAAAAATGCCCTGTTCCCACTTACAGCCAAAAGCTTACTCTTATCGATATTAATCAGATCATCATCATTTTTCTTAACTGATCTTATTAATGGAAAAAATGGGTTATAAACAGAACCTAACATATTATTGGTTATAGCAAGATCAGGTTTACCCAATAATTTAACACGATCATAATAACTTCGAATTATAAAATTGAAATCAACCTTCCCATAAGAATCGAGTTTATCAATTGGACTAATAGTTAAGCCCGCAATCTTATTTAAAGGTTTGCTTAACTCAATTTGCCGAATAAAATTGATGAAATTACGATAATAACCATTGCCGGTTATCTTCATTTTCATTGTTCCGAATTTGCCGTGTTTCGTTGAATCCTGAAAGTCAAAAGTAAAATCCGTATATGCAGATCCCGCACTTATATTGTTTAGTATATCAAATACATTATCTTCATTGCTATTGGGATAAAGCGCTTTATTATAATTATGAAAAAATTCAACGGCTTTATCGTATCGCTTTGATAAGATCGGGTATTGGTTTGCAATTTGTTGCTTGCTTCGTAAATTCTGACGCGTTTTTTGAACCTGCGAGTTTAAATTCTCAATTTCAGGTTCTTGGTAAAAATAAATATAACTCCATCCCCCGGCGACAAACGTCACCAACACAACCAACAAGATAATTGTATTTCTTAATCCGTAGGACATATAATCTGTTGCCTGTTTTTATTGTTCAATTAACTTTTTGACTTCCGGAGGTGTAGGTGGCGAATAAATAGAATCGGATTTCGCAAATTTACTAACCAATATGGAGAAGTTATAAATCTGCTCATCGCGTTTTTTTTCGTCATTGACACTCAACAAAGTCGCTTCATCAAATATGTTTACAATTTTGGGAATTCTATTTCTATAGAGAGTGTACCCTTTTAGAAAAGTCCCTTTTTCAGATTTCGAAAGTGAGGTAATCCAGCTACTTTTAACCCCCCTAATACCATTATCCAGAATTCGTAACTTTTCTGACCATTCTTTGCTGCCTTGCGCTAAGGTATCAAGCATAGTAAGCTTTCCTTTTAACGTAGATAAATTCTTGCTTAGCTCATTAGCTTTCTCAACCGTAGGAGTCAGTGCCTTAATTTTTCCTTTCATCTGATTTAGCTGCCTGTTAAGAGATGAAATCTGTCTTGCATTCTGATTATAGAAATAATTGAATGTTATGGGACTGAGAAAAATCAAAAACAGAATTAACATTCCATGCCACTGGAGTTTGAATATTTTTTGGCGGTCTGCTACATATTTCGGAATAAACGAAATATCAGGAAAATGCTTTTCCCTGGCTTTTGAGGCAGCCAATGCCGTTCCAATAGCCGTCGTAAATGATGGCAAGCTGGAAGGATCAATATTTTCTGTCTCAAAGAAATCTTCCTTTAAGGTAAGATTTTCAACATGGATGTCTGGAAAATTATCCCGGAAAAATTTTACTGCGGAATCGCCTGAATTATTATTAGCTAATAGTATACGATCCAAATTAGGTACTTCTCCCGTATCCAACTGGAAGAGGATTTTACTAAAGACCGTATTTAGAAAAGATTTCTTTTCAGTTCCCTCATTAATAATTGGAGAAACAAGCCATATTTCCTCTCCTTTCATAAAGACTACACGACAGCTCTGTTTCCCAAACTGTATAATGCCAGTCATTTCATCCGGCTCTAAATCATAGTTGGCCCTAACCATTCCAACCAATCCCATCTCGTCAGGAATTATTTCTTCTATAGAAATCTTCCCGTTGTAAAGTTCTCTGGCCTGGTTGACAAGTTGCAGTGTTACGGATTCATTTTCAATGGATCCAAGTAGAAGCGAGCCGTCATCCCTGATCTCATAAGAATAGTTATCCCCCGATTTAGGCATGCCATAAATAGATTCAAGCTTGTCTTCAAGATCTTGAATCAAATCTTTCTTTTTGACTTCATTAAAATCGGTATCACGAATAACCTGGAAGATTGTATTTCCAGCCGGGATGTTAATCCCCAAATTCACCTTTTTAAAATCGATGTCGGTGAGGACATTATAAATAAGCAGCTCATTGGATTGGGCCGTTTCGGTCTCTTCTACCATATCAAGCGTGAGATCTTCATTGCCCTCCTCGAGGTCTTCAAAATCTATTTCCTCCCCTTCATCATCTTCTTCGTCTTCCTCAAGACCAAAAATAGAATCCGCATCATCCTCTTCAAAAAGATCTTCCCGATTGTCTTCTTGCAATTCCTGAGTCTGAGTCTCGTTTCTTATCTTTTCGACAAGAGAAAACCGATCTAGTTTAACAAGCTTTAACTTCTTGCCAGCAATACGAATCCTAGCTACACGGATGACATCATCCTGCAGTACGAGACCAACATATTCTTTTTGTCCAAACATCGGGTAAAATTATCCGTCGTAGATTATTAATATTCGGTTTCTGAAATAAGCTGTTTTAAACGCTTTTTATTATTAGCATTATTTATTGCTTCTTCTTTAGAAATCTTTCCTTCGTCATATAATCGCTTCAAATCCTGCTCCATGGTATTCATCCCCCTTTCGCTGCCCTCCATCAACATCTGGTAAATCTCATTTACGTTATTATTTCTAATGGCAGCCTTTACCGAGCTGGTTACTAATAAAACTTCTTTTGCCAAAACTCGTTTTCCATCAAGACTAGGTATCAACTTTTGACTAATGACACAGGTTAAAACATCCGCTAATCGAGACCGTACACGATTTTGTTCATTAACGGGAACCTCACCCAGTATACGTTCTATACTTTCCATTGCAGAACTCGTATGCAACGTCCCAAATGTTTTGTGCCCCGAATCAGTTATTTCTAATGCCGTCATAATCGTTTCAGGATCTCTAAGCTCACCAATTACAATTATATCCGGATCCTGTCGTAGAGCCTGAATTGCCCCATCCTTAAATGAACTAACATCCCGTCCCACTTCACGATGCCGTACAACTGACTTGTTCGGTTTATGAACCAATTCAACAGGTGAAGCTATAATAACTATGTGGGAATCAACAGTCCGGTTGTTGGCATCGATAACCGTATCAAGTGTGGAAGATTTTCCAGATCCCGTAATACCGGTAACAAGTGTTAATCCGTATTTATAATATTTAAGACTTAACGCTTTGGCCACTTCCGGATGAAGCTTTAATCCTTTAAAAGGACGAATTTCATTATCAATCTTTCGCATATTCAACGCCAGATGCTCAAGATCAAAATAAATATCGGCCCTAAACCTTTTTGAGTTAGCTATAGCATCAGAAGAACCAAGCGAATAGGAAAAATCCAAATTCCTATGCTCCAGTAAGTGTTCTCTTTGGCTGGGCATTAGCAAATTATGCAATAAAAAATCAGTTTCTGTAAGTGTAAATTCAGGGCTGTTATTGTATGGGGACTTATCTCCATGGATGCGGTACCAAACTTTCTTTCCACATCCGGGTCCCCCCATATCAATATCAGAGGCCTCATTTTGATACATTTGATCTAAAAATGACTCAACAACTTGTCGTAATTCGGCGCGTACATTCTGGGACTGTTCTTCTATAATGGCGCCAATTTCCCGATGCCGTTCAAGTCCTTTAGAACTAGATCTGATCTGGTCTTCCAAAGGACCTATCAGTTCTTTGACTTTATTTTTCTCTGCCCCTACTTCCATCTGTAAATTATTATTTCAATTTCTGATTCTTCATATTATCCCTTTAACAAGAACAACTTGTACCCTATTTGTTACAAATTTTTTAGGGAGATATTCTAAAAATAATATTTCAGCGCAATATGCGTGTAAATAACCACTGCAAGTAATACATTAAAAGCTTCTAAAGCAACTTTATAAGAAGACCGAACCGAAAACTTTCATTCAGGGGGCATCCCCTTTTAGCAAGCTATTTTTTAATCTATTTGTGAATATAAATTTCAGCAATTTTTGCCCCTAACGGTGCTAATTTGCCTTGTTTTTCAAATTGAATAGAACTTAACTCACTCCCACATGGGCGGATAAAAAAAGGAATAACGTGATTAATTAATTTTTAAAATAGATAAAAAGCAATTAAACGTAATTAAAAGAGCAAATACAAGATATATTTTATATAAAATTATTTTTTAACATTTAGAGTCCAATCGAATCATTTATAAAAAATAGTTAAATCTTAAAATACGATAGGAATCTTGTCAGAGACTTAAAAAATACAGATGCTTCACCAATTAATATCATCAAATAGACGTTTTTTCAACTGAAGTAACTGCATATTCATATTTCCAATTTTTTTCTGTTGAATCTCAATTATATTTCTAGTAAAAATATTAAATAGCTTTTCGGGTTTTTTACGAAAGAAATTGAGAGCTTCATATCGTTCAAACTTAAGAAGCTGAATCTCACCTTCTGCAACTACTTTAGCCATACGGTTATTCTTACTGAATAAAAATGTCTCTCCTAAAAAGTCACCTGTTGCAAGGCTTGTTAACTGAATATTATCTTTCCAAATAGACACTTTTCCATTTGCAATAAGAAAAGCAGAATTAACGTATTCAGCCTCATTAATGATGACATCATCCTGAACAAAACGCTCTTCTTTTCCAAGATTGAGAAATTCCATAATATCTTCATAGTGGAAATTCCTTAATAATAAGGGCGGTTCTTTCAGGAATTGCCGAATATATTCTGGTGTTGCTTCCTTTTCTGCCTTATTTTCAATTGCCATAACCGATTCTCCAAATTTGAACTTGTGCTAACCCCATTAAAACACGTTAATAAAATTATTACTAATTATACTCTGTTAAAGCTAGTCTTCAATTGTTATTGCTACTATCTCTTCAATAGTTGTCAGACCACTTTTAATCCTCTCGCGCCCTGATGCCCGCAAACTCAACATTCCTTGTTTTATCGCATATTCTTTGATAGCAACCTCATCAATTTCCTTTCCGGATTCAAGGATCATTTTACGAATCTCCTTATCAAAATAAAGAGCTTCCATAATTGCAGTACGTCCTTTATAACCATTCGTACATTTATCGCAACCACATGCCCGATAAAAAGTTGTTTCTTCAATTTCTTCTTCAGTAAATCCGATTCCCTTGGCTGTTTCGGGATGTGGTTCATATTCCTCTTTACAATTTTCACAAAGCGTACGAACCAAACGCTGGGCCATAATTAAATTAACGGCATTAGCTATAAGAAAGGGTTCTACCCCCATTTTGTAAAGCCTCGAAATAGCACTAGGAGCATCATTGGTATGAAGAGTAGAAAAAGTAAGGTGACCGGTGTTTGCAAGCTTTATAGCAATTTCAGCTGTTTTAAGATCCCGAATCTCACCTACCAGTACGATATCAGGATCGTGGCGCAAAATACCACGCATAGCCTGATCAAATGACATATGATTACTCAATTTTAACTGCCGGGCTCCATCGATTAAATATTCAACCGGTTCCTCAACGGTCAATACATTAACTGAGGGATCAATTACGTAATACAAGGCGGCAACAAGCGTAGTCGATTTACCACTTCCTGTCGGTCCCGTTATAATGACAATACCCGATGGTTTTTCTATGGCTTTAACAAAATCAGCCTTGGCCTTCTCCTGCAGACCTAACACATTAAGATCTGTGATCACTTTACGATCATCCAATACCCTGATAACAGTAGATTCAAACTTTCGGTCAAATTGTTTTCCAACCATCGGCATGATAGAAACACGATAACGAATGCTGTGACTATCAACCGTACGCTGGATAAAGCCGTCTTGAGATGCATCACGTTCGAAACGATCAACATTTCTTGTCTTATCCTTAACAACCGCCGATATAGCCTCCGGTTTTACATTATTCTGCTGATGCCAGAGCTCCAGCTTACCATCAATGCGAAATCGGATATCTGTAGAAGCAGGACCACTTGGAACGATATGAATATCACTCACCCCCTTACGGACCGCTTCGACCAGGAATCCTTCAACCAGAGAGTTGAGCATACTCTGATTAATTTCAGCATCAATCTCTTCCTCATTAATCTCTTCAGATTCTTCTTGCAGGTCGGGCTCTTCATATTCTATTTCTTCCAGCAGATCTAAAAATTCATTTTTCTGCTCGTATACCTGGGTTAGAATCTGTTCGACCAGTTCGTAACGACAATAAAATATCTGGTGTTGCTTAAAATTAAGCTGCGTGATTATATTGGAAAGTGTAGGATCAGACGGATCAGCAGCAGCTACAGTAAGCGAATTTTGATCAATCTTTAACGGAACGGCCTTTTGATGTACTAATTCATCTACTAATTCATTAGGTAACTCATCTATATGAGATTTGATATTCTCAATAATCTCACCATTAACTGATGTTTTATCCCCAAAAACTTCATCAAATGCATAAATTGATGCAATCTGGCTCATGACCTTATGACGATCGATTCCCAAATCCTGATACAGAATCTGACCAAGCCTCCGGTTGGAAGACTCGGGCTCTTCACGTAGAATAGCCATAGCTTCATGAAGCTGATTCTCGGAAATGATATCCCGATCGACGAGAATATTACCTATATGCCGTCTGGTATTTACTTTACCCATTTATCTATCGAACCAACGTTTTTATTGCTCCAATTGGAAATAGTTATCCAATAGTAATATACGCTTTAATAGTTGGAATGAAAGTTAAAAAGTTATCATACAACTCGAAATTAACTTACTCCATCATTTAACTGTTAATCAGTTTTATAAATTGGTTGGCGTGCCCTAGCCTCTCCAATGCAAACTACAATTGCCAGTAACCCTTTGTTTTATCCTCCCATGCCTGTTTTCGGATGAATCAATGCAGATTCAGACGAAACCACGGTAATAGCAATCAATGCTACCATAATAAATAAATTCACAAAAAGATTAATCATATCAATAACCGACTCCATCTTATAGGTCGTCTGAATCTCATAATAAGACGCCAGCTGTTCAGCATTCTCTTTTAGCGCTCCTGATTCTGCTCCTAATTTAAACCGGCTGATGGCCGTATCCGTAAAAACACCTGTAGCATTCAAAGACTCAATCAGTCCGGCTCCTTCTTTAAGCATCATTTTAATAGCCACTTCTTTTATCTGTTTTTCCATGTATTTATTGCGACAGGCTTCCGCTGAAACTTTGATCACTTCAATATTTTGCCCGGATCCACTGTATAACGTATAAAATACCCGAGAAAAAATCTCTATGCTCGTTTTATGCATCAAGTCACCGATAACAGGAACTTTTATGATGTTTTTATCGAGCCATAATTTTCCTTTGGGCGTTCTGATATAATATATAAAAGCACCTACAGGAATTACGATCGCCAAGACAATAGGAATCCAGTGCGCTTGCAGCCAATAACTCATTTGCAAGGTAGCGGCGGTCATGGGGGCTTGTTCCTCCAAATTTATTCCCATCTTTACAAAAACGCCTGCTGTAGCCGGGAAAATATACCCTACATAAAATAGTACCACACCAATCACCGCTACCACTGTAATAGCGGGCATCATCAACGAACGACGCAGATTCTTTTTGAATTCAGCATCCCGTTCTAAAAATTTTGCTGTACTTTCGAATACCTGGGCCATGTTACCACTGGTGGAAGCAACGCTCAGCATATAGGATGCAAATTTGCCGAATACATCTTCATGTTTTCCATAGACCTCATCGCCTTCTTTTCCGTCCTTCAGATCTTTCTGGATCGTTTTAATAACCTCTTTCATCCGTTTATTCTGCGTATCCTCGTACAGCAGGGTTAAAATCTCATCGAAGCTAAGTTGCTGTTTTAAAAGATCTGAACACAAACGGATAAAGGAAACCACTTCTTTCTGAGGTACCCCGCCTTTAAAATCAAACCATTTCTTATTAACACTGATGACCTTGTAACCCAGTTTCACCAGTGCTTTTTCTACTTCTTCTTTGGAGTAAGCCTCTTGTTCTCCGGTGACAGGCTTTTTAGCCCCACGCTGAACTTTGTATTGGAACGTCTGCTTTTTGTCAATGGACTTAACTTTAAATCCATTTTTTCTTGAGAGCTTATCGACACGATTTTGGGCCTCTTTCTTGCTACCGGCTTCAAACTCGGTCTGTAACATTTTCCCTTTAGCAGAAATGGCTTTAAGTCTGAATTCTGGCATAATGACTTAGTTTTTTATAAAAGATATATATTCATATGCGTCAGCCAACATACATTTTTTTAACTGACAAAGCTTATTTAGATGATCTTATGAATATTTAATAGGCAGTATAAAACAACTTTGCTACAAAATAAAAATTTCACAATTCTATTCCGTCTTTAAGTTCCGAAATATGGAGAGAACTTTAGAAAGAAGACTTAGCATGCCCCCTCTTATCACTTGGATCATGTTTCGGCATGTAACGTTAGTTTTGGATACGCTTGTGTCTAGATATTTATTTAAATTTGCTTGGAATAATTTAAAAAGGCTCCTCTGATCAGAGGAGCCTCAGGTATTCACAATAAAACAAATATTGCTTCAACTACTAATTTGTTGGAGGAGTATAATCTTGCATTTGTGCCGAATCAGCATAGACTTTTATAATAACGCTTCCTCCCGCATTAGCAGGTTGACCTTTAAGATCAACTTCTGTAGCAGTACCTGCTGTTGAGATAGTATATGAACCATTTTGATTAGTACAAGTACCTGAATTAACAGTACCTGAGCAATTCAAATCATCCATCGATATTTTGCTAAATGAATTTCCACCGCCCCCCATCATATCAGGTTTCATGTAGTATTGCTGAGCAGTAGATGCCATAGAAAGCAAATCCTGACGTACGGCATCAACATTAGCGCTGTTAGAAGCACTTGAGAATGTGTTAATTGCTACGACTGTCGCGATACCCACGATAATCGTTACAAGTATTATAAGGAGTAATTGTTGTTGTCCCATGGTTGTTACCTATTTATTAGATGATTATTTATTTGGTTAATCATTTATGAAAAGCTCGATTTCCCCGAAGACTTTTCTTTTCTTCGTTCACTGTATAAGAGTATACGAAAGAAATATTGTTACAGATTTTTTTGTCTATTCCAAGATTAACTTATTGACCAGTATCTCACAAGTTAATTTTTCTTAAAGTCCCTTTAGATTTCTTAATCAGAAAGATTGTATGCAAAAAATTAAAATGCAAATTAAATATTAGAATTTTCTAACATTTAAATAATTTTATTAATCATAGCATTCTAGCAAAAAAATACGTAACCATTGGATATAGTCAGTTCATATTTGAAAGAATTAATTCTCTCGTCAAACAATCTTTCTTCAGGAACCCATCGGAAAAGTAATCACAACATTAAAAAATTTAAATTGTAAACTTTGACTAGTACCTATATAATAGTTGCATATCATCTACTTTACTAGTATGATTAAAAATAAATGTTAAAATTTTTTAATATTAGTAACTACGTTGGTACTAATAACTCATTTCAATAAACGAGTTCAAACACACTCTTATAATCGTCTATAAATGGTTAGTTCAATGAGAAATCGTCTTTCCCATTTTGCACTTTTAGGTATTATTCTATCTTTTTTATTTCAAAGTTGTGGTTCCCAAAATGACAATGTAATTATTGCTGGACAGGTTATAGAACAGAATACCGGAAATCCCATTAAATCCGCTATTGTTCAAATAACACAACCGGCCAGTCTCAAACAAACGGCTACGACTGATTCATCCGGTAATTTTTCATTTAGCGTAAATCTAAATGGAGATGCGACCAATGTTACCTTGGAAATATCAAAACAAGATTATAAGACGGCTAATGAAAACTTTAAAGCGGCTCCGGGAACTAATGTAGATAATTTAAGTATTGAGCTAGCTTCCACAACTAACGGCTCGGGAGGTGGAGATAATGGAAACAATAATTCAGTAGGGGGCGAAGCATCGGGTCCGGCATCCATCAAATTGAAAAGTATTAGTACGCAAAGTATAAATGTGGCAGAAACCGGCGGTACTACTAATTCGGCCTTCACGTTTGTAGTGGCTGACTCTGCTGGCAGAGAGGTGGGACAGGGCTACAAGGTTAATTTTGATATCATCAAGGGACCAGGCGGAGGCGAAAGTATTACGCCCGCGACGGGACAGACCAATTCAAAAGGTGAAGTTACCTCAAATCTGTTTAGTGGTGATTCTTCCGGGACTGTACGTATCGAGGCTAAAATCAATCGACCAAAATACAATCTCACTGTACGTTCAACACCTGTACTGATCTCTATTGCCAGTGGTTTTGCAGTTAAAAAGAATTTCCATGTAGCGCCCCACGTGCATAATTTTGATGCCTTTGGAATCATTGACGAAAATCATACCGACAAGATTACGGCCAGTGTAGGCGACCTTAAGGGGAACCCGGTTAAATCAGGTACAGCCGTTTATTTCTCGGCTTCGAATGGGGCTTTGGTAAATGGAAGTTCAACAACCGATGAAAATGGATATGCTACGGTCAATCTTTCTGCTAACGGAAGTACGCCTAATAACAGTCCCAGGGGGATTGGTTTCGTTGATATTACAGCTCAAACGATTGACAAGGATAATAACTTTATCGAGAAAAAGACCACCTTGCTCCTTACTACCCCACGTGCAAATATAACGGTAAGTCCTACTACTTTGAACATACCAAATGCTGGAAGCCAAACATTTGATGTTACCATCAAAGATGGAAATGGCTATCCCATGGCGGCTGATACAAAAATTTCTGTTTCCACTGGGGCGGGATTATCAGCGAGTGGTGATATTGTAAGTCTGGAACTGGGAGATTATTATCAACCAGGGCCTGGAACGACTAACTTCTCGGTTACGATCTCTGATAGCGATCCTAAAAATGTTGTCTCAACAGATGGTAGTTTTACGATCAAAGTTGAGGCCCCATCTGGTGAAGTGACAACAACGACTATAAAAGGAAATCGTGCAAAAATAAAATAGGTAATGGATCCACATTTTACCCCGGTAGTTTCATTGCTATCGGGGCTTTCCATTTTCTTTTATTCCCTCCTAAAATCCTTATATTCGCTTCAAGTTTATACGAAATAAAATATTATCAATGGAAGCACCATATATTCCGGAAGAATATGATAAAAAGCTTGATGCAATTAACTGGATAAGCGGTATGCCTTTTATATTGCTTCACATTGGATGCTTTTTGATCTTCTGGGCCGGCCTCAGCTGGATGGCTCTTGTCGCTTTACTAATTAGCTACATCGTTCGCATGTTTGGTATTACAGCAGGATTTCACCGGTATTTTTCGCATCGGACCTTTAAAACAAGTCGCTTTTTCCAATTCTTTTTAGCCTTTTTGGGGACCAGCAGTGCACAAAAAGGACCTCTCTGGTGGGCTGCTCATCACCGGCATCATCACAAGCATTCAGACACCGATAAGGATATTCATTCACCTGTAAAACGAAGTTTATGGTGGTCGCATGTGGGCTGGATCCTCAGCAACCGATTTAAATCTACAAATGTTAAGATGGTGAAAGATCTTCTTAAATATCCGGAATTGAAATTTCTTAACGATTATCATCTCCTGCCCCCACTTGCTCTTGCCGTCTCTACATACGGTTTCGGGGCATTGCTTAATTATTATTTTCCGTCACTGGGCACTTCCGGATTTCAACTTTTGGTTTATGGGTTCATAGTCAGCACCGTGCTGCTTTATCACGGGACATTCACCGTCAATTCCTTCGCACATGTAATTGGGAAACGACGGTTTGAAACAAAAGATGAGAGCCGTAATAATTGGCTCATTTCATTAATCACCCTTGGAGAGGGATGGCACAATAACCATCATAGATTCCCTTCTTCAGAACGACAAGGTTTTTACTGGTGGGAATTCGACTTTTCTCACTATTTGCTTAAAGTCCTTTCCTGGTTTCGCATTGTTTGGGATCTACGCGTTCCCCCACAGCGCGTTTACGCCAAAGCAAAAGTATTCAAACGCCCACCCGATGAAATCCACAATCCCCAAAAGCGTTTTAAGTAATAAGTTGATGCTGATGTGTTAAGCATGTTTTTTTATATTCCCTTAAACATAATCTGATTCTTAATCACTCTTATGGAAATTGAAACTCCTGATAAAGAATTTAAAGACGTATCTTTTAATGACTCGTCATTTCAAAAACTAACAAATCGCCTCACCCAAGAAATAAATAACAAAGGCCATCATTTATGCCTTTTTTTGGGATTGTATGAACCCAATAAGAAGGTAGCACTTGATCAACTTTCTGATAAGCTGGGTCGTAAGGTGACCGTTATCGACACAGAAAAAATCGTGTCAAAGATAGAATCCGAAACATTTGAAAACCTGGATGCCGTTTTTGAAGATCTGCATCATTCGAAAGATATCATTTATTTCAAAAATGGTGATAAACTCTGTGGTACTTACACGGGATATTCCCACTCACGTGTCAAATATGCCACTCCTCAAGAACGTTATTTCATGAACAAGGTAAAAGATTTCGAGGGACTCGTAGTTGTCGATATCAGTGAGTTTACCGATGCTGATAAAACTCTGCGCCGTGCGGCCCAATCCATTGTAACGTTTACTCTTCCAAAGTCGACATTAAAACGATTTTTCTGGCATCTGAAGCATTATTCGTTCAATGGTTATGATCTTAAGACCAACCGTCCTGAGGCTTACGGCAAGCCATTATGATAGTTTTCTTTTACATGTCCTATTATTGGATCTTCCGCTAATACGAACCTTACATTAGGATTATGAGAAAACCTGTAAAGCCCCTCCCCACCGATTGTTGTGGATCAGGATGTCCTCGTTGTGTTTATGACATTTACGTCGAACAATTGAAAAAATATAAGAAGTGGAAAGAGGAACAGGAAGATAACAAAGAATAATCCTAATCACGTTACTAAGTAGGCTGGATTTAGGAACTTATACCAGCATCAAAACTTCTATCAACTCATCTCAATCACCAAAGGAAAAATTTATGGCAATTAATATAAAATTAGATACCAGTGGTCGAAGAGGTAAAACTGTTACGATGATCACCAATATTCAACACAATCCCCAAGTTATAGAAGATCTGGAGAAGAAACTCAAAAAGCACTGTGGAGCTGGCGGAACCAGTTACGCCAAAACTATAGAAATTCAGGGAGATCACGTTGACAAAATTCGCAAATTTCTTGAAAAAGAAGGCCATCAGGTAGCTTAGTATATTATACTATACTTAACCTGAGATCAACTACTTAATCTTTCATGAATATGAATATATCCGATAAAGAGTATGAAGATATTCTCGAACAAATCGAAAGTGACGAGAGTCCAGTCGGTATCAATGCCGGTAAAACGCATGTACTTATTCTGCACAAGCTCATAAATATTGAAAAGCGACTTGAAGCCCTGGAAATGAAGTTTTTCGAAGAGGAAGAATAGGCCCTCTTACCTGCTCATTGGTCGAACGGGTGAATGGTGAATAGAAGACAATCCCATCCACCGGCTCGCAACTTTAGCCAACCGGTGGATAAGAGACACTACAATGAAACTTTGCTTTCACGTTTTGGATCTAAATCATACAGTGATGAGACGGTTGCCTGAACGGTTTTATACCAATCGTTTCCGTACTTATCATTTATTTCATAAAAATCGGAAAAATCCGGTTTTCGGGTCTTCATCTTCCACTCTTGGTTCTTTGCTTTATAAACCGGATCTACATGTAATAACTGATGAAATAGCACCATCTCACGTGTCTTCTGATCCAGCATATCCCACATCTCTCCTGAAATTTCAATGAGATAATTATTACCGGAATAATACTGAACCTCTCGGGAGGCTTTCACACATTTTGCAGCACGATATTTTGATAGATTCGGATAAACTAAAAAATAACCGATTGTAGCAGGACCAAAATCCAAATTCTCACGATCAATGACAATATTTGCTATTTCTTCAACTTCCGGCGATTCCATCAACTGTTTGTTACTGTGACTAACGGTATCTCCGGGTTTTAACAAATCATTATCTTTCATAAATAATTTTTTTTGATTCAAAAATTTTTGGAGGGGTGAAAGGTATCATTATCCCCACATCTTTTCATCTTCTGAATAAGAAATATTTTAGTTGGTCTACTAACTATTAGAAAGGATACAAAACTCCTGTTAAGACAAAATTCTACGCAGATAATTAATCTGTCCCAAGTGATAATTCAGATGTCCATAGAGATGAACGAGAAATTTTCTTGTGGAATGATCAAAAGGAATGTCCATAGGATAATCCTCGGCCAGCGTGTTATCTTCTAATTCTTGGAAAATAGAATTTATCGTTTCCGACAAATCCCGAACATCCTCAATCAATTCTTCTTTTGATACATGAGAAGCTTGAAATTCTTTTTTCCGATTACGGACAAAGCCGTTGTTTCCGAGTCCCGTGCCAACAAAATAATGTAAGTTACCTATAAGATGCTGGACAAGCACGCCACAACTATTGGTAACGCCGTCTTTTGTCTCCCAAAGCACTGAATCGGGCATTTGCTCCAAATTTTCGATAACTCTATTCAGATCTCTCTCAAAAAGTAATTGTAAGTCCTCAGAAAATGTATCCATAGCGAATCAAATTCAATATGAAATCTCAATAACCCTTAATTTAATTATCCAACTGGCAATCCGGGCAGTAATAAATCTTACGGCCGCCTGTCTTCTCTTCTTCTATAACAGATCCACATTTGTGACATCTGTTGCCGGTCCTGTTATAGACAAAATGACGATACTCGTTCCGCTGGGCTTTTTCGCGCTTCAATGCTTCCACAATCGACGGATCATTCGTTATACCTTTGGTCTCATACGAACGCCGGGATAGTTTTACCGTAGCTTCAGCAAGCGCTTTCTTTTGTTCTTCGGAATATTCCTTCAACTTATAATGAGGATCTACCTTCGCATAAAACATTATTTCGCTTCGCAAATAATTGCCAATACCACTGATGACTCCCTGATCTAGCAGCAAAGTAGTCAGTTTCCGATTTTGAAAATCTTCTGAATAATATTGGCCCAGAATATCCTCATAGGAAGTATCAGGATGCAATACATCCGGGCCTAGCTTTTGAATGTAGGAATGTTCACTAATTTTATCCTTCGGAAGGATCTCGATCTGCGAGGCCGAATACAAGAAAGCAGAAGACGCATCATTATGGATCGCAACTCGCAATGAACGATTCGTGTCAGGTTCTGTACCGTTGTTACTCACCAACCATTTTCCATATAGCTGATTATGACTATACATTGCCAAACTGTTTCCAAAAAAGGTAAGTATAGCTTTCCCTCGAGCCTCTACCCTGCTAATCTTTTCCCCTTTCAGCTTTGACTCAAATTTCTTTAATTCATCAAAAGCAAAATATAAATCTGTAATTGCTTTATCTTTTAGTGCTTCATTTAAGGAATCAGCAGTTCTCCAAATCTCTGGTCCTTCAGGCATATGTTAGTTTCTTAGATTCAAATTTTATTCAATTTACAAGTATTAATACACAATCGTTCGGATAACTCATGATTCGATCCATGCTGGCCATCGTAGCCGGGTATATCTCTATCATTTTTCTTGACAGTTTTTCTCATGCTGTAACCTCGCTCTATTTTGAACACGGGCTTTATCTAACGGGCGTGGCAAATCTCCCTTCGCCTGTCTGGGGGTATGGCTTTGCTCTTCTACAATTTATCTTTGGTTTATTTGCGGGATTGTTAACCGCCTCCATCGCTAAATCAAAAGGAGGCCTCGAAATTGTGTCGTTAGTACTTCTAATCGTTGCAGCAGGATGCATTGACTATTCTGTGCTCAGCAGACAAGAACCCCTGTGGTACCTAATAACTTCTCCAGCTTTAAAAAGCTTTGGAATTTATTTGGGATTTGTCCTCAAACAGAAGCAGGATGCCCACTTCGCCACAAAAGAGTGAATGCCTCCCGCACAAAAGGATTTTTGCACTGATTGGGATTAAAACTCAAAAAATTCTGCATATATAAAGCAAAGACTCAGGAATCTCTAACTCATTTCACCAAGTTATCGATCTTTTCCGTATCCTTATTCCGCCACTCAGCAAGTTGTGCTAAAATCCGGGCACGTATTTCCCTCGAAAGAGGGGTAGCATCGTTTTTTCCCATGCCTTCGGTCGATATCGGATCCAATATTTTCAACTTAATATGCTTAGCCACCCCAAACTTCCAACTTCGCTTAGGCAATGTATTCTGGGTACCATCGATAACCATAGGCAAAATGGGAATTTGTTCTTTGATGGCAAGTTCAAACGCTCCTTTGGTGAACGCATTCAATTTGCCATTTCTCGACCGTGTACCTTCCGGAAAAAAAATAACCGAGCATCTGTTTTTCAAATAAAAACGCGACTGTTCAAATGTATGTTCCTTCCTATTTTGAGCTCTCCGATCCACGCTGATATCTCCGGCAAGCTTCATCATCCATCCAACTACGGGAATATCAAAAAGTTCTTTCTTGGCCACCCACTTCATCTCCCACGGCAAGTTTGAAATTAATGGTATATCGGCCTGCGAAAGATGATTGCAAACAATGATATAGGGTTCGCGATCGTCTATATCCATGCGTCCCGAAATTGCGATCTTCCAGCCCGGATTGATTTTCGTAATCGCTTTACCCAACATCCGAAAAACACGTCCGGTTTGGTAATGGCTTGGATCAAAATCGAAAAGGCGAACAATCGCCAAAAGCGGCAACCACAAGATGATCAAAACAGCCACAGCTATCCAAATGAGTATCGACTTTAGAGTTGCAAACATGCTAATAATATCAAATCAAAATTAAGCTAAAGACCAATATAATTCAGTTTTGATAATACAACAATTCTGTTCATTGCTAGTTTCCCAGATCATCTCTCAAAGAATCAGGTAAAGTCCACGTAAATAATGGATGGGCCTTATCCAACCGGTAATGCCCAGAGCTTCCATCGAGCTTATACACTGCAATTCGATATAATTTAGGCTTCAATGGAATAATAAAACTGATACCTTTTCTCTTTCCTGCCCCAGTAATGTTGAGATTACTAAACCCAACTTTCCGGATTACCTCACCTTTTTTATCCAATAGGTGCACCCGGTACTGTCCCTGCTGCACGCCCCCTTCTTTATAAGGATGATTCAACACCTTGTATCCAGCAAAATGATAGTTCCCTTCGTTATTAGTAAGCAATATTGAAAGACTACTTGAAGAAGAACCAGAGGAACAGGCAGAAAAAATGATTACTGCTAACCCCATTAACAAAAGCCGGTATAGTCGCATATATTCGTCCTTCCTTTGTTATTTATCCGGCTAGAATTTAGGAATAAAACTCTTAATAAGTCCCCATATGCCTTTTGCAGGCTTAGGAGCATGCCTATTCCTTGCCACCGCTTTCTCGACAATTTCGGGCTGAAAAATATCTTCTTCTTTTTCTTCCAGATGATTGGGGATACGTGGTCTTCTACCCGAACGTCCCGAACGATTACTTTTATTTGATTTTTTTGAGCTATGTTTCTTCTCACTATTGCCGGAATGTTTCTTATTCCGAGAAGAGTTTTTTTGCCCGTTATTCCCACTGCTTTTCTTAGCTTTTGCCTTTTTCTTTTTAGACCGTGAAGGCCGTTCCGGCTTGTCTTTCGAATCGTTACTTTTCTTTTTATTCGTTGAAGATTTCCGCTCCGACTGCTTTTTGCCATTCCATGGCAAGTCTTTAACAGAGAGCTGGTCTCCAACTACCTTCTTAATAGCATAAAAATATTTTTTCTCCTTATTACTCACAAAAGTAATGGCCGTTCCCTCCTTATCGTATCGCCCGGTTCGACCTATCCGGTGAATATAATCTTCAGGATTGTTTGGAACATCAAAATTTACAATCAGCGAAACATCATCAATATCAATACCGCGGGAAAGTACATCCGTAGCTACCATCACCGGGTGCGACTTGTTTTTGAACAGTCGGAGGGCCTCATTTCGCTCATCCTGATCACGATCACCATGCATACTTACAGCTTTAACATCGCGCTTTTTCAGCATTCGTTCCAACTGATCCGTGCCTCGTTTTGTTGCTGTAAAAATAATCGCTGTCTTATATTTCTTTTCATCAAAAAGCTGTTCAAATAACTGAAGCTTTTTCTTGGGATGTACAAAGTATACCTGTTGATCTACGCTGTCTGCCGGCTTCGATACTTCAATCTCTACCTCAGCGGGGTTCTTTTTCATTACCTGATCCATCACATTCTGGATCTCATCACCCATGGTAGCTGAAAACATCATGGTCTGACGTTCCCGAGGTAACTGTTTAACAATCTTCATCACATCCGGCAAAAAGCCCATATCCAGCATGCGATCCGCCTCGTCGAGCACCAGGTAATTTAAATGTTCAAAATCAATATTCAGCACATTCATCTGATCAATAAGCCGACCGGGCGTAGCAACAAGAATATCTACCCCTGCCCTTATCGCCTTGACTTGGGTACCATAATCACTTCCCCCGGTTATTGTGGCAGAAGTAATTCCGGTATGATATCCCAAAGCAAATATTTGCTCCTCTATCTGTTGTGCCAGCTCTCGTGTTGGTGATAGAATTAGTGCTTGGGTCTGCCCAGTTTTTTTACTTAAGATCTTTTGTAAGATAGGTATTACAAAAGCCCCCGTCTTGCCAGTACCGGTTTGAGCCGCCCCAATGATATCCTTGTTTTCTAAAATAAGTGGAATACACTTTTCCTGGACCGGAGTTGGTTCTTTATAACGCAAATCTCGTAGCCCTAACATGAGCTCATTGCTCAATTCAAACTTCTCAAAACTCAAAAGTATTTATCCTGTAATTAATTTAAAATTATGACGTAATATGTGCTGCAAAAAAATCGTAATCATATATTTATCTTCCTGTTAAAGAGGTCTGCAATACGTATTAAAAGTCTCATATTACTATCTTTGGTACATCCCCTAAGCCCGAAAGACTTTCAGAAAGAGCAAATAACCCATTAAGATACGATTTTATCATCAATTCCTTTAACATTGTCTATAAATTTTTTATAAGAGCAAAAATTGAATAACTTCGAGCCTAATTAACAATTTTAAAATTTAATGATTCCAAATGATTTTAATGAAGTTTAAAACTCTTACTTTTTGTTCGATCGTGACTGGTGCCCTGCTTTTTGCAGGATGCAACTCTCACTCCGGATCTTCATCTGGTAATGTCGAGCTCGAAACTACTGTAGATAGCGTTAGTTATAGTATGGGCTATCAAAATGGGAAATTTCTTAAAAAACGAAGCATGACGGATATTAATCCCGAATTGTTAAAAGCGGGACTTGAGGCTTCCCTCGATGAACAAAAACCACAGCTTTCTGAACAACAAATGCAGCGAGTTGTGCAAAAGTATTCGATGCAGGCTCGACAAAAAGCACAACAAAAAAAGATGGCAGATGCAAAGGATAATCAGAAAAAGGGCGATGATTTTCTTGCTCAGAATAAAAGCAAACCGGGCGTCATAACTACCGACAGCGGTCTGCAATATAAGGTACTACAAGAAGGCGATGGTGTCTCTCCGGACTCAACGGATACGGTTCGTGTTCAATATAAAGGAATGCTTCTGGATGGTACCGTCTTTGACAGCTCCTATAAACGTAATAAGCCTGCCACATTCCCATTGAACAGGGTTATTCCTGGATGGACCGAAGGCGTTCAGTTGATGAAAGAAGGTGCCAAATATAAGTTCTGGATTCCCGGCAAATTAGCTTACGGACAGAATCCTCCCCCCAACAGTCCTATTGGTCCTAACCAAACGCTTGTATTTGAGGTTGAACTGCAGAAAGTAAATCCACAAGATTAGCGGAACAAATAGACCAAATATATTTTAAATCCTGGCTGGGTAATTCCGGTCAGGATTTTTCTTTTAGCCCCATACCAATCATTTTAAAGAGTTCTCGTTTATCAATGTTAAAGCGATTATTGTAGTCTTTGATGCTTCGCCGGATAACTTCAAGTGCTTCATCCCGTTTATAAACATCCGTAATTTCACATTCTTTTTGAGCATTATTATTGGGCATCTCCTTGTAAGTTAAAAAGTAATGCGTCAAACGATCTATCATATGTTTGGGAATTTCCGAGATATCTTTTATGTCACCAAAAGTCGCATCCCCTTTTAATACAGCAATAATTTTATCATCAGCTTCATCACCGTCAATCATACGTAACCCTCCTATGGGAATTGCATCCAAAATCAGGTTCCCGTGAGGTATATTTCGCTCAGTAATCACACAAATATCCAAGGGATCATGATCTCCCTGTATAGATGGTCGTTCTGTTTTCTCCATGCAATATTCTCCTACCAGTTCATTACACAAGGTCTGTGGGATAAATCCATAGGGTAAGGGACAGATATTCGAATAACGTTGTGGGCGGTCCACTTTAAGATAGCCGCTTTCTTTATCCAGCTCATACTTCATTGTGTCTCCGGGCACAATTTCGATGAATACCTTTACTACTTCAGGGGCCATTTCACCAATTTCTATTCCATGCCATGGATGGGGTTTAGAGAATAATTTAGACAGCTTTAAAAAACGATAAATTTGATCTTTGTCCATAAAAATAAATGATGAATTCTTTCAAGATAGCTCTGACATCGAAGTTACATACATCTAATGCTTTAAAAAAACTTTCGCTAAATTAATTCGATTTAATTTTGATCAGTACATTTGTTTGAGCTGATCTAAAAGTAAAAAGGCAGCCTGTTGCCAAGCTGCCTTTTTAGACTATATGATTTTACTACTCATGCCAGGCCAAACACTGTCTGGTAAGATGGCATGAGGGATAGATCAGTCCAGATCAAAACGATCCAGGTTCATAACCTTATCCCAAGCCGCTACAAAATCCTTCACAAACTTCTCTTCTGCGTCGTCAAGGGCATAAACTTCAGCTGCGGCCCTCAGCTCTGAGTTTGAACCGAGAATAAGATCGGCACGGGTACCGGTCCACTGAACTTCGTCCGTCTTGCGATCGCGACCTTCAAAGACTTGCTGTTCGTCCGACTTCGACTCCCAGGTCGTACCCATGTCAAGAAGATTGACAAAGAAGTCATTAGTCAATGTACCGGGATCATCAGTAAACACACCATGATCAGATCCATCGTAATTAGTGTCAAGCACACGCATGCCACCCAGAAGTACCGTCATTTCAGGAATTGAAAGAGTCAGCAGTTGTGCTTTGTCGATCAGCATTTCTTCAACCGTTGCGTTGCGATTGGTATCATAGTAATTACGAAAACCATCTGCTTCAGGCTTCAGATATTCAAATGATTCCACCTCAGTTTGGTCTTGCCCGGCATCCACACGGCCCGGAGTGAAGGGAACCGTAATATCGTGGCCAGCCTTTTCAGCAGCCTGCTCAATCGCCGCACAGCCTCCCAAAACAATCAGGTCGGCTAATGAAACTTGCTTATTCCCTGACTGTTGATCGTTAAATCCTTTCTGAATACCTCCGAGGGTTTCCAGTACGTTGGATAACTGTTCAGGATTATTGATTTCCCAATCTTTTTGTGGTGCCAAACGAATGCGTGCTCCGTTTGCACCTCCCCGTTTATCGGAATTACGATACGTCGAAGCGGATGCCCAAGCAGTGGATACAAGCTCAGATACCGTCAATCCGGAATCAAGAATCTCTTCTTTAAGCTGGGCAATCTCCTTATCGTCAATCAGATCATAATCGACTTCAGGAAGTGGATCTTGCCACAGCAAATCTTCCTCAGGTACTTCCGGCCCGAGGTAACGGCTTTTGGGTCCCATATCCCGGTGAAGAAGTTTAAACCACGCACGTGCAAAAGCATCGGCAAACTCATCGGGATTTTCATAGAAGTTTTTTGCGATCTCTTTATAATCAGGATCCATCTTCAACGCGAGATCGGTCGTCAGCATCATAGGTGCATTTTTCTTATTCGAGTCATGAGCATCTGGTACCGTACCATCTCCTGCACCGTCTTTCGGAGTCCATTGATATTTACCGGCGGGACTTTTAGTTAGCTCCCATTCATAGCCAAACAGGTTATCGAAAAAACCCATGTCCCACTCTGTAGGTTTGTTGGTCCATGCCCCTTCCAAACCACTGGTAATCGTGTCACCACCTTTGCCGGTACCATAATCATTCTCCCAGCCGAGGCCTTGTTGTTCGATCGGTGCTGCTTCAGGGTCCGGACCGTTGTGTTCTTCGGGGGCCGCACCATGGACCTTTCCAAAAGTATGTCCCCCTGCAATAAGCGCGACCGTCTCATAATCATTCATCGCCATACGTTTAAACGACTGACGAATGAATTTTGCAGCTTTCTCCGGATCCGGTTCACCATTTGGTCCTTCCGGATTCACATAGATCAAACCCATGTGATCAGCGGCGAGCCGTCCTTCAAGATTCCCGTCATCATCGTGACGTTCATCAGCCAGCCATTCATTTTCAGGTCCCCAGTTGACATCTTTTTCGGATTCCCATATATCTTCACGTCCGCCGCCAAAGCCAAACGTTTCGAAGCCCATGGATTCAAAAGCACAATTTCCGGCCAACAGAATCAAATCGGCCCATGAAATCTTCTTACCGTATTTTTGCTTGATTGGCCAAAGCAAACGACGAGCTTTGTCAAGACTTACATTATCGGGCCAACTGTTAAGCGGAGCAAAACGCTGATTACCGGTTCCCCCTCCCCCGCGGCCATCGGCAACGCGGTAGGTACCGGCATCATGCCAAGCCATACGAATGAAGAGTGGACCGTAATGTCCCCAGTCAGCCGGCCACCATTCCTGCGAGTCCTTCATTAATTCAAAGATATCATCCTTAACGGCCTGATAGTCTAGTTTCTCAAATTCTTCTGCATAGTCAAACTCTTCGCCCATTGGGTTCGATTTTGTTGAATGCTGGCGAAGGATGTCCAATTTCAGTTTGTTTGGCCACCAATCACTATTATCAGTGCCGCCCCCAGCCACTTGTCGCGTAGACCCGTTATGGAACGGACACTTACTCTCGTTGTTCATATCATTACCTGCAGTACTGTCTGATGAGTTCTGACTTTTGTTTTTATTCATGCTAAAACTAGTTTATCATTTTTAGTTTATTTATTTAATATTACCAAATCATTTGATGAAACAAATTACTCTCCTATAGATATTACTTATAACCTATATACTGTTTAGTTATAAGCCATTATCAACTGAAGTGGACTTACAATAAAAAAAAATAGTATCAACCGGTACTGAAAGCGTTCGTCCTCGCCTTACAACCGGGGGAGACAAAAAAGTAAAACTATGGATATAGAAAAGGATAGGAAGCAGGCAGAAGCGGCAGTCCTCAAAATTTAAGGTCCAGGTGGACGTCCTAAAATATGATCTTCCAACCATGGAGGTACAACCCAGGCCGATACCTTTTTGGGACTTCAGCTTTTAATTATCCATCATACATTAAAACGGAACAACATTACATCACCATCCCGAACTACATAATCCTTTCCTTCCTGCCGCATTTTGCCGGCATCTTTAACAGCCTTTTCAGAACCTAATTCTTTATACGTTTCATAACTGACGGTCTCGGCACGAATAAACCCTCGTTCAAAGTCGCTATGGATAACACCAGCCGCCTGAGGAGCTTTTGTTCCTTTTTTAATGGTCCAGGCACGAACTTCTTTGGGACCAGCGGTAAAATAAGTAATAAGTCCCAATTCTTTGTAAGCCGCACGTATCAGCCGTTCCAGACCGGCACTTTTTACCCCCATTTCTTCCAGGAAAAGCTGTTTCTCATCCTCATCCAGTTCGGCAATCTCTTCCTCAATTTTCGCACAAAATGTTACTACTTCATCATCAAACTGACTGGCTATCTCCTTAACTTCGTCGACCCATTTATTACCTGAATCCAAATCTTCGTCAGAAACATTGCAAGCATACAGTACGGGCTTGTCGGATAACAGAAACAGCTCTCGATAGGCTTCTCTATCCTCTTCATCAGCTTCAAAAGTACGAGCCGCATTACCGGTTTCAAGATGCTCTTTGAGTCGCTTTACAATCTCAAGTTGCTGAATAATTTTTTTATCCCCACTTTTTGCATCTCTTTTCAAATTGGAAAGCCGCTTCTCAACCGATTCCAGATCTTTTAAGATGAGCTCATCTTCGATGATGCGTATATCCCGTTTGGGATCCACATTTCCTTCCACATGAATGACATTTTCATCGTCAAAACAGCGTACAACATGGACAATGAGATCAACCTCACGGATATGAGAGAGAAAAGCATTTCCCTTCCCTTTGCCTTCGGATGCCCCCTTCACCAAACCCGCAATATCAACAAACTCTACACTTGTTGGAATTTTTTGTTTGGATTCTACAATTTCGTAAAGGTCATCCAGACGTTTATCAGGGACTGGTACAACACCGATATTCGGATCAATTGTACAAAAAGGAAAATTGGCCGCATCGGCACCGGCATCACTCAAAGCATTAAAAAGGGTTGACTTTCCGACATTCGGAAGTCCTACAATTCCACAGCGTAAACTCATATTTTAAATACTATTATAATTTCAAAATAAATTCATTTATCGATCGAGGCATTCCTGCTGAAGAAATTCCTCTTCGGGCAGGATTACAGCAGTCAGTTTTCCATAACCTATCCTGTCATAAACACAACCAGTATCAATACCCAGCATACTATCTTTTTTTAACGGATTCGGCTGGGGGGTATGCCCAAAAACTACTGTCTTCTCCCATGGTGTTTTAAAGACATTAAGATGAGAACGCTCCCAAAGAAACTCCCGAATCTCTTCATCGTCTTCCAAACTTTCTTTGATAGTTTTGTTTGGCGATAAACCGGCGTGCACGAAGAAATACTTTTCGGTTTCATAATATAACTTCGTATTCTTAAAAAATGCCAAATGTTCATCAGGAAATCGCATCGACCGCAGATCTAAGCCATATGAACGGAGCGTTGCACGCCCACCATTCATCATCCATAAATTGTGATCACGCTTGTTAATAGCATCCAGCATCATTTGTTCATGGTTACCGCGTAAGAAAATAGTATCTACCTCTTTCTGGAAATCAATGAGCCGATCTATAACCTTCTTGGAGTCTGGTCCCCGATCAATATAATCACCAACAAAAATAAATTGTCTATCATAATAAGGACGCAATTTTTCCAGCATACATTCCATAGACTCGTAACAACCATGGATATCGCCGATAGCTATAAATTGTTCTTTGCTCACTATGTAAATAGACTATGTATTTAGAGAAGATTCGATGAGTCCTCTACCTTTTTTTGTAATACGCCCATCTTTTTGAAGCTGCTCAAGTGCTGAATCGAGAATGCCATTAACAAAATTGCCGGATTTTTGAGTAGAATATTTTTTGGCAATTTCAATGGCTTCGTTAATTGTAACCTTCGTGGGGATATTTTCAAAAAAGAGAAACTCTGCAATAGCAAATCGCAATATCAGCCGATCCACAGTGGTGAGACGGTCAATACGCCAGTTCTTAATATGAGATTGAATAACCTCATCTATCCCCGGCTGCTCGTTTACGACCTTTAGAAATAGCCGTTCCGCAAATTTAAAAGTATCTTTATCGTTGGAAAATTTGGACTTGATGACCGTGTTAATGGTGTGAGTCCACTCCCCTTTTCCAATCTCATTTGCATATAGGGCCTGTAAAACTGCTTCCCGTGCTTCTCTGCGTTGAGCCATTAATTCTTTTCATTTGCCGTTCTTATGATAAACCTCAAAATACAAAACCTACCAAACAGCTGAAAGCGAATAAAAGATAATATTTAAGTCGAAAAAATCTACAAACAGACCTTTGCGATTCTTGCTTTTATTATTTTCAATTCGTATTTCAAACCAGCTCATAACTCGGTTATAGGCTTAAAAGACTATCATCTTCAATAAAAATTTATGGAAAACAATAATTCAAAAACTTCGTCATCAATAAAAAAGTTCAATGTCGCCCCTTTATTGACATCAATAGGATTAACAATCCTGTTACTCATTGGAAATGGTGCTATTTTGTTCAGCGATATTCAAAAAACTCCCTTGAGCCAATTTCTGAATTACCTGTGGTTAGCTGTTATTTTGTTCTTTTGGATTCGATGGCATTATCCTGAAAAACAATTTCAAATCGTTCGTAAATTATTTAGCAAATTAGATCTGCGACAATTTCTAATCGGCTTTGGGAGTGGATTAGGATTATTTATAATCGGAGCCATTGGCTATATCATCTCTCAGTCAGCAGGATTACACCAGCCCGAGATGATCAACAATTTTTTCACGTCTAACAGGACTATCTCTGCTTTAATTTATCTTCTTACCACCACAATTTTTGCTCCGATAATTGAAGAAATAGCCTTCCGGGGTATAATTATTCGTGAACTACAATCAGAGTTCTCTACATGGGGAATTTGTATCATTAGTGCATTACTATTTTCCACTTATCATCTTAGCATGTTTCAATTGGCCAGTACATTTCTGATAGGGATTGCGTTGGGACTTTTGGCTATTAAGAATAAAAACTTATGGATACCGATAATAGCACACGGTGTTTATAATCTAATAGGCTTCCTTTTGTTTATGTTTACAAAATAGTTATTACCCGATTGGGTTCAAATGGCATTAAATAATAGTCATAAAAATTAAACCCCCATTTAAAATAAAATAATAATACCTAGGGTAAATAACTGTTTAGATCTTCGATAAATTCTTTATAATACATGACAAATTTGACCTGATAGCATTTTATATAACCTATTATAATGTGCAAATTGATATTTTTAAATTCTAAACTTCTCTTAATTCCGGATAATCTTATTATCCATAATAAGTTTCAATTTTGGGATGGGTAAATCAATGAAAAGGAGTCTGGGTTTTTGGCGTTCTTGGGCACTTGTTG
>Ga0102962_1000077_pt1 | contig 60060 bp, 51 predicted proteins | sample SalPonF2_C_D2_MG_FD_84519 | JGI IMG/M metagenome (GOLD analysis project Ga0102962, IMG submission 84519) | Salt pond soil microbial communities from South San Francisco under conditions of wetland restoration - Salt Pond MetaG SF2_C_D2_MG ...
ACGGTGGCGGTAAAATCTTCCGGCAGCTTGCTTCGGGGGCGCCGGTAGGCAATGCTCACCGTCTTATTCCAGCTGGTGCCGCTGAGCCCGTCAAAGGTGATCGTGGTATCGGACTGCCTGCCCCGGTCGGCGTCGATCGAAACCTTGGAAAGCCCGTCGGCGTCGCTCACCTTGCTGACGGTAATCTGGTAGGCGTCACCGTTGGTCAGGCTGTCAGGGGCCGAAGCGGTGATGGTGGCTTTGGAATCCGAGGGCGTGGCACCACCACTACCTCCGCCGTTGGTCCCGGTAGAGGACTTGCTGCAGGCGCCCGCCAGCAGCCCGGCCCCGATAGCCGCGTATGTGATGATTCTCTTGAACATGCATCCATGTTAGTGATTGAGGCCGGAAAAGGCAATTAGAGTGTTTTAAGGATTGCAGAGGCTCTTTGGAAGCAATGGATTTGCCTGCGACCGGCAGATAGCATCACCGGCACGTCTAAATGCTGAGGTCGCTGGCAGGTGGGCTGCCCTTTCGGAGAATGTGCAATAGATCCTGAATCAGGCCGTCACAACTGCAGACAATTTCTACGTTCCGCGCTGGCCTGTTCAGGATGACACGATTGGGAGTTGAAATCAGGGTAATGGCTCTCAAAACCACCTCCTGGCGCGAGCATCCGCTCGTGCCGTTAAAAATTGAGGATATTTAATTCCTCCGGCCCGGTGCGCTTTGATTGCCCGGCCCATTGCGGTCTCGACGGCGGAGGGCCTGCTCTATAACGCGAGCGAATTTCTTCTGCTGTTCATTCGAGAGCAATTTTCGCATCCTCTGCAAATAGTCAAACATATTTTCTTCCATTTGAGCTTGCAGCCGACCAATTTGCGTAGCAATACTGTCGATTTCTGCCTGGTTAGCCGTACTGTCCGGGCTTTCTAACAGATCAAAATAACGGCCCCTGAGTTGATGAATGTTATTTAAAATCTCTTGATTTTTTTGAAAATGCTGCCGGCGAAGCTCCCTAAAAGTCTGTCTTTGTTGATCCGTTAAATTGAGCTCTCGTTCCAGGAAATGTTGTACACGCTCGCGTCGCTCTGTGGGATGCCGGAACGGAAAAGGCGGACGAATGATCCATATCGTGGCCAGCGTGCCTACATTCAGCACGACCATAATGATAAATCCGATTTTCATCCAGCGATATTTTTTTGATAGCTCCATCTATTGTTGGGTATTGGTATTGAGTTCATAAATAGTCGGCACGTCTACCTGATTTTGGTATTCTTCGGCCAAAGCGTCCAGGTTCTCCTGTCGCACCGTTTCGGTATTGCTGTTCCCATAGTTTTCCTGGTACTCGCGGATCGTAAATACATTAACCAGTAAAAGGATGATGATAGCGGCCGCAAGGGAATACCAAGCCCACGAAGATTCCTCCGACTCCCCAATACGCATCCGTGACTGCAATCGCGTATAGAAAAGATCATCCGTTTTAGCCCGCTTGATTCCATCTATCGATTGCAGGGTCTTTTCAACCTCATCCATTATGTTATCTTTGCGTTTCATGATTTTTAGTCCGATTGTTCCTGGTAAAATTCATACAACAAATCCTGTAAATTTTTTTTGGCTCTATGCATCAATGATTCTACGGCCGAGACCGACGTTTCCATAACTTCTGCAATCTCTTTATAGCTTAAATCCTCCACTTTGTGCAGGGTAAAAGCTATTTTTTGATTTTCGGGGAGCTGGTCGATTGCCCGGAACAAGACTTCCGCTCGTTCTTTTTGTTCCAGCGCTATGCCGGGATGGACGAAGAAATCATCCCCGGAAATCTCATCCGGATCATTATCCTGCTTCAGCGATTGAAAGAACGATTGTCGCTTTTGGCTTTTGCGATAGCGGATCAGCTCCAGGGACTTGGTTACGGCAATTCGGTAAATCCAGGTTGATAAAGCCGCTTTTCCCTCAAAATCACCGATGGAATTCCAAACTTGTATAAACACTTCCTGGGCCACATCTTCGGCATCCTGTGGATTATGTAACAATCCCAGACAGGTATTGTACACGCGGTCTTTCTGTTGCTCCACCAGTTGCCTGAATGCTTTTTCATTACCCAGCTTTAACTGTGTGATAAGTTCGGAATCCTGCAATCGTCAGCGAATAGTTTAAGGGTTTGATGTCCCGTAAGCTTAGCCACTTTTCTGAAATCAGACAAGGATAAAGGAGCTGATTCAAGATCACTACCCCTTTATCATGTCTGAGAGGCTGCAAGCTATCTGTTAAAACCGTGCATTCCACCTCTTGCCTTGCGACCGAATACCATCATCGCATGAGAATCGAACCACACGCGTTGCTCATCATTAAGCAGTCCCCGGATTTGTTGACGCGTATCAAATCGTTTCTTCATGATTTGAGTCCGCAAGTTGCCCATATCATCAATGACTGCTTCCGCAGCTTTTTGATCAACATTGTCGCCGGTTGAAAGCGTCCTCAGATGAGCAGCTTTCTCACGCATCTGGTTTTGCAGGGGCATCACAGCCTCACGATTTTTCAGCATAATATCTTTAATCTGATCTTTTTGCTGATCGGTAAGGTTGGGGATTCGCATATGATCCCAGCCACCGTTCCGCTCCATCTTTTGATGCCATTGCATAGCTTGGGGATGATTCGGCTTGGATGGAGGTACCTGGGCATTGGAAATCCCGGCAAATCCTACCAGCACTAAAGCCAGTGTTATTATCTTAAAGTATTTAACCGTTTTCACGATTACCTCACTGTTTTAATTCATTGGTTACTGGTTAGATGCGAATGGCTCGAAAAACTTGCTCGAAAATTTTTCTATTTTTACACTTCATTCAAAGAGCGGATAAAGGATCTCAAAAAAAGTGCTGTCATATTGAATTTAATTGAGACCATTATTTTATGACATTGGAGATCCTCCTCCCAAAAGACTTTCGGGATCGGGATGACGACGAGAGTGCCTTTTATGGTCCATTAGTCAATATTCTGGCTAAATATTCATACTTGAGAAAACTCCTGTTTTCAACATCTGAAATTTATTTTTTGGATTGTTCAATAGGTATCTTAAGTTAGGACGTCTTTTTGAACGAATTGTAATAACTGAATTTATGAATACATTCTGCGCCCTTTACATGTGTATGTGTTGTTGTATTACGGATTGCTGTATGCATATGTCCGGAAGGAACATAATCACCTGTATAGGAGCGGAGGTCACATGATTTTTTGATTCTTACATAAAAAGATTTCCAGAAAGGAAAATCAAAAGCCCACTCACTTACAGGTGAGTGGGCTTTTTTATTTGATCCCATTTTCAATCATCCAAATATCAAATGGGATAACTAACAACACAAATAATAACAGAAAATATAATGAATACAGAATTTGCTTATTGGGTTCCTAACGTCAGCGGTGGGCTCGTTATCACCGACTGGCCGCAGAACACTGATTGGAGTTACGAATACAACAAAGAACTAGCACAAACAGCCGAAGAAGTAGGATTTAACTATGCCTTGGCCCAAGCTCGCTTTTTTGGCAGCTATGGAGCCGACAAGCAGCTGGAAGCACTCAGCGTTGCTAATGCGCTTGCGGCCAATACCGAAAAATTACGTCTTATTGGTGCCGTGCATCCTGGCCAGTGGAATCCTGGACCCATCGCTAATTTCGTTGCTACGGCCGACCGGATCAGCGACGGCCGCTTTCACCTGAATGTGGTAAGTGGTTGGTTCAAAGATGAATTTACTCGTTTTGGAGAACCCTGGCTGGCCCATGATGAGCGGTATGAGCGCAGCGAAGAATTTATTAAAGTTTTAAAAGGATTATGGAATGAAAAAAAATTCTCATTCGACGGTCGGTTTTATCAAATTGATGAAGCACCGCTGGAACCCAAACCCGTTACACCTCCGGCAATTTTCCAGGGGGGGAATTCACCTCGAGCACTCAAGATGGCGGCCAGGGTGTCTGATTGGCTGTTTTTGAATGGCGGTAGCCTGGAAAAACTGCAAAAGCAGATACAACAGGTAAGAAGTTATGCCAAAGAGTTTGGTACGCAGCCCCCAAAGATTGGTGTCAATTCATTTGTCATCGCCCGTGATACCGAAGAAGAAGCCAAACAAGAGCTGGAAAATATTATTGAAAATGCCACCGAAGAAGCAGTTAAGGGTTTTAAAGAACAAGTCAAACAGGCCGGGCAATCAGCTCCCGAAGGTGAAGGCATGTGGGCGGATTCCGAATTTAATGATTTGATTCAATATAACGATGGGTTCAAGACCGGACTGATCGGCACAAATGAACAAATCGTAGAACGCATTCGACAGCTGGATGCTATTGGCGTTGACCTCGTGTTGACAGGCTTCCTGCACTTTACCGATGAGCTGTCCAAATTCGGTAAAGAAATTATTCCGGCCGTCAAACAAGCTAAGCCCCTCGAACAATCAGAAGTTTTGGTTGCTTAAAACTCTGTAAAGTAAATCTAACTCATAAAAAATAATCAGAATAACAATGAATACTGAATTTGCATACTGGATTCCCAATATGGCAGGTGGATTCCTAACAACCGATTACCCCCATGAAGATCAATGGGATTGGGAATACAACAAAAAAGTAATAAAGCTGGCCGAAAAAGCGGGATTTAAATACGCTCTTTCTCCGGCCCGATATTTTAGCAGCCATTCCGCAGACCACTCTCTGGAAGCTATTGCCACCGCTGCAGGACTGGCGGAAGTGACCGATAGCATACATCTGATCTCTGCTATTCACACCGGCTTGTGGCACCCGGGGCCCATCGCTAATACCGTTGTGACCGGAGATCACATTACTAATGGTCGCTTTCATCTGAATGTAGTAACGGGCTGGTTTAAAGACGAATATACCGGTTTTGGTGAACCTTGGCTGGAACATGACGAACGATATGCTCGGAGCGAAGAATTTATCAGTGTCTTAAAAGGACTTTGGGATTCGGGACGCAATGATGAACCATTCAATTTCAATGGGCGATTTTATCAGATTTCCGATGCCTTATCCAAGCCGGGCCCCAAAGGGAATCCTTTAATTTTCCAGGCAGGTAATTCCGCAGCAGCTCAAAAGACCGCAGCTCGGGTTGCCGATGTCTTTTTCCTTAATGGAAATTACCTTAGCGATGCAAAAGAGATTATTGACTCTGTAAAAGGGTATGCCAAAGAGTTTGGTACCGAACCCCCACGGTTTGCTATCAACTCGTTCCTGCTTTTTGAAGATACCGAACAAGAAGCAAAAAAAACTCTGGAACAGATCATCGACAATGCCCCCAAAGAGACGCTTAAAGCTTTCAAAGAACAAGTAAAACAAGCCGGACAAGCTTCTCCCGAAGGTGAAGGTATGTGGGATGATGCTGAGCTTCATGATCTTGTTCAATGGAATAATGGATTTCGTACCGGCCTGATTGGCACCAAAGAACAGATTGTTGAACGCATCCGTCAACTCGATGCTATAGGTATCGATATCGTTCTTCTGTCTACCCTAAACTATACCGAAGATTTGCCGAAATTCGGTGAAGAACTGTTGCCATTAGTCCGTGAAGCGGATCCTATTCAACAAGATAACATTGCGGCTGAATAATCCTTTTTAGCATTAAAAACTAACTTAAATTTTTTATTTATGAGTACACTTTTAGGTATCATAGGCAGCCCAACGAGTCCTTCAAAAACGAGGACTGCTGTTGAGGTCGCCCTGCAGGCGGCCGCTGATGAGTATGACATCGAAACCGACATTCTTCATTTAGCCGAATATGACCTTGACATAGCGGACGGTCGTAAGGTAGGGGAGTTTTCGGGTGATACAGCCCGTGCCCAGGATCTGGTTATCAATAGTGATGCTTTCCTGGTTGGCACTCCTGTCTATCGGGGCAGTTACTCCGGCGATTTGAAAAACCTTTTTGATTTGATACCACGAGGTAAATGGCAATCACCGGAAGCTCCCCTGGAGGATCGTCCTGTCGGATTAATTGCCACAGGAGCCACCGATCATCATTTCCTTTCGATTGCCCAGGAACTGGGACCTATTTTCTCTTTCTTCGGATCGTATCCGGTGGGAGGCGGCGTTTATGTCAATTCATCCCAATTTGAAGATAATCAAATCATTGATGAAAAAATCATCCAGCGCCTTGAAACGCTGGGCAAAGCAACAGCAGAGTTATCCCAATTCATTGATAAGAGTTCATACCTGTCAAAGCTGGGACCTCAATTCTGAGTTGATTCCCCGGTATCAAAATGCCTTAACATCAAAAGTAAACTGCAGATTACGTAAATTAATGGTAAAGAATTTTTCTGCGTGATCTGCGGTTTTACTCACAAAATTCAATACTTTCTTTAGACTAAAATTTAAATTTCAGATCATGACTTCTTCGAAGAAAAATGCAGCAGAAGCTTTAAAACAAACGATGCGGCAACTCCCTTTTCCCGTTGCCATTGCAACTGCGGCAATAGGAAAAGAAAAACGTGGTGTCACGATCGGATCATTTACCAGCCTTTCGATGGAGCCCCCGCTCATTTCATTCAATATCGATCGGGACTCACAAATACACGACCTAATTAGCCGTGCAACCCACTTTGCCGTGCACCTTCCCAACCCGGATCAATGCAAATTATGCGATCACTTTGCCATTCCCGACCAAAGCAGCGAAGAACAGTTTGGCACCATTGATCATTATAGAAATGGTTATGGTAGTCCCATTTTGAAGGATATTACGACTTTTATCCAATGTCGTGCCTATGAAAAATTTGAGGCGGGAGATCACACCATCATTGTGGGAGAAGTGGTCGAAATCGATCAACAGGATGGCGAGCCCCGTGTTCTTTATTATGATCGTTCCTACCGATCCGTTGGTCAAGAAATCCCAAAGTTAACCAGCATACACAAAAGCGCTTAGAATTAATCCAAATCGGAGGTATCCCGATCAATGATTTCATTATTCTCGTTAATAAATCCCTCGATGCGTGCCAGTTGGATGAGGGTAGTAGATATCAACTGGTCCAAATTTACGGCTGATGACTTTAACCACTTATGAGTAGCCTTATCGTCGGGATATTTCTCTATACATTGCTCTGTATATTTTTCAAAAGCTCTGACATTTTCGAGTATACCCATCAGTTTGGAAGGACATTCACACTCGATCATATCAGCATGTTGCCTTAGCTCCTCAATAGCTTCTTCGCTTATCTGATTTCCATCCTCGACGGTTATCTGCATCTTTTGCTGATCGTTTTTTCAGAAATTAAAAATTTATAGGTAACAACCAATACGTTGACACTTCTTTATTCTTTCCTCGAAGCGAACGTGCAGGCATTTTCTGAAATTGAAAATCCTGCCCGACATGCTCTAAGCAAGTCTGGGATATTAAAATATCAACCGAAAAATATTTAGTCAATCCTTCAATACGTGCCGCCGTATTTACCACATCTCCGAAGATCGTTTTTTGATTGATCTGTGGCGTTTTTATCTCTCCTTTCGCTATTTCTCCCGTATTGATTCCAATGCCTATAGATACCACTTCTTCTACATCGAAATAACGCTGATTATTAATCTCAGTTAAGGCCTTCCTCATATTAATAGCACCTTTACAAGCACTCAGCGCATGATTTTTACTTTCATCCGCAATCCCAAAATGAGCCAGGAAACCATCCCCCGTAAAACGATCAACAGTCCCTCCCATTTTTTCTACCTCTTCGCCAAGAACAGCTAACACATTATTGGCAAATTCAACTGCTTTCAAGGGGTCTTCTTCCTCAAATAGGTTGGTGAAATTACGGATATCACAAAAGAGAACGGTGCCTTCTTTTTTTTCCGCAGAATAATCTTCGCTCATCGGATACTGCTTTCTTTAATGAAACAAAGATATTTCAATTAAAAATTTGTTCAGGCTTCAAGGGAATGCACATCCATCACTTCCCGAACTTTAGCTTTAATGCCTTTGGGATTGAGCCCGACTTCTTCATGAAGCTCTTTTTGAGTGCCGTGTTCAACAACACGATCGGGCACACCCATGATCGTCACAGGGATGTGATGGGATTTATCACTTAGATATTCTGCCACTGCACTACCGAATCCACCCAGTTTGGTTCCATCTTCAATAGTAATGATGTGCTCATAGGTATGACAAATTTCATCAATTAGATCGGTATCCAGTGGTTTAGCAAACCGCATATTAAAATGCCCAGTGCTGATACCTTCTTTAGCAAGGTCATCCGCAGCCTCCATCACATAATTCCCAAAGGGGCCAAAACTCAGAATAGCAATAGTATCCCCTTCACGAAGGCACTCACCTTTACCGATTTCCACCGGCTCAAATCCTTCCCGACATTTCATTCCAGTCGCCCGTCCCCGTGGATAGCGAATAGCCCAGGCGGCCTCTTCGTATTCAGAGGCAGTGTACATCATATCACGCAACTCCTGTTCATTCAGAGGCGATGATACAATCATATTGGGCACAGCACGCAAATATGAAATATCGTATAATCCGTGATGAGTAGGCCCATCAGCGCCAACCAATCCTGCTCGATCTATGCAGAACACTACCGGTAATTTTTGAATAGCAATGTCATGGATAACTTGATCATAAGCACGCTGCAAAAAACTAGAATAAATAGCGGAAAACACTTTTTTTCCTTCAGCCGCTAAGCCTGCAGCAAAAGTTATTGAATGCTGCTCGGCGATGCCCACATCAAAAGCACGCTCGGGATATTTTTTCATTAGGGGCCATAGGCTGGATCCACTCGGCATGGCCGGAGTGATCCCCACGATACGCTCGTCTTTGTCTGCCAGTTCTAAGATAGCATCTCCAAAAACATGTTGATACTTGGGAATCGTGGGCTTATCCTTTTTGGGAACCAGCGACTTACCGGTAATCTTGTCGAAGGGACTGCTTTGCGCATGCCATTTGGTCTGTTCCCGTTCAGCAGGAGCAAATCCTTTACCTTTGACGGTTACCGCATGCAACAATTTGGGACCGGGTATATCTTTTAGATCCTCGAGATGCCGCCGCATGGTGTCCACATTATGACCGTCGACAGGACCATAATATTTGAAGCCAAGTGCCTGAAATAATCCCCCGGGAGTAATGGCGGCCGTGACTGCTTTTTCCAGCTTCGATGCAATCTTACGCATTTTGTCACCGGCTGATTTAAAATAGCCAAGCATATCATAAATCTCATCCCGCAGCTTGTTAAAGGTTTTGCTGGTGGTAATTTCAGTCAGATATTCTTTTAGAGCCCCCACATTGGGATCAATTGACATACAATTGTCGTTGAGGATCACCAAAATATCGGAGTTCATGGCCCCTGCGTTATTCATAGCTTCGAATGCAAGCCCGGCTGTCATAGCTCCATCTCCAATAACGGCAACGACTTTCTTGTCACTTTGGTCCAAATCACGAGCTACAGCCATCCCCAAAGCAGCTGAAATGGAGGTGCTGGAATGCCCAACGCCAAATGTATCATATTTACTTTCGCTGCGTTTCGGAAAACCGGAGAGCCCTCCATATTTACGATTGGTATGGAAAGTATCCCGCCGGCCTGTCAAAATCTTATGACCGTAAGCTTGATGACCGACATCCCAAACCAGCAAGTCTTTGGGCGTGTCATAGACATAGTGCAGGGCTACCGTCATTTCTACGACCCCCAAACTGGCGCCAAAATGTCCGCCATGGATGGAAACCATATCAATAATATAGTCCCGCAACTCATCGCAAACTTCAACCAATTGATCCGGCTTCAGTTTTTTTAGATCATCCGGAGAATCTATTTCAGCAAGTAGTGGACCGGGGGTAATCTCTTCAAATTCCATAATTTATTCTTTCTCTTTTTCATCAGATTGTTCTGAAGCTACCTTTTTTATACGTAATTCGGCCTCTTCCAGTTTGTCGGTACACATCTTTGAAAGCTCAATACCCTCTTCATAAAGTTCAATGGATTTTTCCAGCGGAATAGATTCGTCTTCCAGCTCATTAACAATGGCTTCTAACCTAGATAAAGCATTTTCGAAGCTTTGCTGTTCCTTTTGGCTCATAAATTTTCTCTTATGTTACCTGGAAAAGTATATAAAGTAAATATTTTTAACGGTTGGAATCCAACTCTTTTTCCATTTCGCGTTTTTTCTTTTTTTGTTTTTGGGATTCTCTATCAAATTGCTGAATAAACGAATCCAGCTCGCTCCCACTTAGGAACGAAATTTTTTGGGTTTCCTTATATTGCTCATAAAAAACGGAGATAAGCGCTACCGAAGGCACGGCGATGAGCAATCCCAACAACCCAAACATAAAACCAAACAGCAGTAGCGAAACCATCACAAGGAGGGGGTGTAATCCCACATGCTGCCCCACTACGCGCGGAACAATAAAACCGGATTCCAATACTTGCTCGATAGCAAACACGATATAAATTCCCGGCAAAAATTGGTACCAGGGCTGCCCCACAGAAATTCCTACCAGTGTACATACCGACACGCTGAACCATAGGCCAAACGTAGGAATAAAGTTTGTCAGTCCTGCCATAATACCCAATACCAAGGCATAGGGTATGCCTACCAGGTAAAAGCCGATGCTGAGATCCACGGCACTTATCAACACTACGATAAACTGACCACGCAGATAGGAGCCGACGATCCTGCTAATTTCGGAGGTATAATCTGATGAAACATTTGTAGGAGTAATCAATGACCGGACAAAAATACCGATTTTTTCGTAATCCCTAATCATAAAGAAACATAAAAAGGGCATCAGTATGATGAAGAAAAGTACTGTAATGATGCTGCTAATCCCCGAAATGTATGTTGAAGACATGGTGGTCATGCTGTGGTAAAAATCCTGAACCAGTACATTAATTTCCGAAATCAGTTGTGTCTTGATGGTGGCAGGATTAAAACCCATATGCTTGAACAACGCCAATATGCCCGAACTCTCTACTATTGCATCGGTATTGTTGGACATCTCGTTCAACAGCGTTCCAAGTTTGGAAAGCTGATCGACCAGGGCCGGAATGGCTAAAAATAATGCCAGTGTAATAAGACTCAGGCTGACAGCCGTAAAAATACCTGCAATCAGACCCCGCGGGATACTACGTCGCTCCAGTCGTTCTACGAGCGGATTAATGATAAATGCTATGATATAAGCAACAACGAAGGGGATAAGCAGATGCCCCGAATCATAAATGAGCCAAAGTCCCGCCGCAAAAAAGGTGGCATATAACAGCGCCCGGGCTACCGGCTGTTTGCGGATAGGATAAAGCACAATGCCGATAAGCAGGCCGTATCCCAGCGGATTAATCAGGTTTTGCAAAAGGTACATCAGAAACATTAGTCCTGCTATACCGCCTCCAAGCAAAATCAATTGTCCGCGTTCATTCAGCCACGAATGTGAAAATTTTGTCATCTATAGTCTTTCAAATTGGTAAGTTACATTTATCATAATTAGCATCTCAGCCTATTAAATATATTGAATGAGAGGAAAAGCAAAAGAAATCCTTTAGAATTTTTATGAAATCAAACTCACTGAGTCAACATTTATGGAATTTTATGAGGGGCCGGGCTTATATCTCTCATCTAGAATGCTTAAATTAGAGCGCTTTAGAATTGTTGATTTGTTGATTTGTCAATTGGCTTAATTAATAACCGCTTACTCCATGTTTAGGCATCAAGATAGCCTCAACGAGCCAGTAAAAATCAAAAAATCAACAATTCAATAATTCACTAAATAAATAATTCCCATGGCAAAAGAATTTGATGTATGTGTAATAGGATCTGGCCCCGGTGGTTATGTGGCTGCGATACGTGCGTCCCAACTCGGTTTCAAAACAGCAATTGTAGAAGAACGTCACCTTGGCGGCGTCTGCTTAAATATTGGATGTATTCCCACCAAAGCACTGCTTCGGTCGGCTGAAGTTTTTGAAAGCATTGAAGATGCCGGCGATTATGGAATCAACGTCAAAGATTATTCTGCTGATTTTGGCGGGATAATCAAGCGGAGCCGTAATGTAGCCAATAAGATGAGCAAGGGTGTACAATTCCTCATGAAGGCCAACAAGATCGAAGTTTTCGAAGGCAAAGGAGTCTTTGAATCCAAAGATCAGATCAAAGTGGTCGATGACAAGGATAAGACCAAAGAACAGGTTAAAGCCAAGAATTTTATTATTGCCACTGGTGCTCATCCCCGCGAACTGCCGAATATTCCGATTGACGGCAAAACGGTCATTGATTCCGAAAAAGCTATGCAGCTGGATGATCAGCCTGAAAAATTAGTTGTGATTGGTGCAGGAGCTATTGGAGTCGAATTTGCTTATTTCTATAACACGATTGGTACTGAGGTAACACTGGTTGAGCTTCAGGATACGGTGGTACCAATTGAAGATGAAGATATTGGTAAAGAGCTTGGTAAAATCTATAAGAAGAAAGGAATTGACGTCCGTACCGGAAGCACGGTCGAGAAAGTAGAGGAAAAAGGAGACGGCGTGAAAGTCACCATTAAGACCGGTGATAAAAAGGAAACGGTTGAAGCCGATGTAGTACTTTCTGCTGTAGGCGTTACCGGAAATGTAGACGGTATCGGTCTGGACGAAATTGGTGTTGATTATGAAAAAGGTCAAATCAAGGTTGATAGAGAAACCTATAAAACGAATGTTGACGGTATTTATGCCATCGGCGACGTAATTGGTGCGCCTTGGTTGGCGCATAAAGCGTCGCACGAAGGTATCGTTTGTGTGGAAAAGCTGGCTGGTGAAGATCCAATTCCAGTCAACTATAACAACATTCCGGGCTGTACTTATTGTGAGCCGCAGGTAGCATCGGTCGGATATACTGAGGAACAAGCCAAAGACGAAGGCTATGACATCAAAGTTGGTAAATTCCCCTTCTCTGCAAGTGGTAAAGCGACCGGACTGGGACACGAAGAAGGTTTCGTAAAAGTCGTTTTTGATGAAAAATATGGCGAATGGCTGGGCTGTCATATGATTGGATCTCACGTTACCGAGCTGGTTGCCGAAGTGGTGGTAGCCCGTGATCTGGAAACAACCGGACATGAAATTATCAGTGCCGTGCATCCGCATCCAACGATGTCTGAAGCTGTTATGGAAGCTGTGGCCGAAGCCTATAAAGTTGGTGTACATCTCGGCACACAACCTTCCAAAAAGAAAAAACAGAAAGCATAGCATTAGATTCTCAGAGCGGAAATAAAAGTAACCACCGAGGCACTAAGAGCATTGAGTTCTTAGTGCCTTTTGTGTTCTTAATAACTTATTCGAAAATAGTGATTGGCTGCGAGCTTTTGTATTTTTAGACACTATGAATACAGTAGAATTATACGATCTGGGCCACGCGCCTTACCGTCCCGTTTGGGACCTGCAGGCAGCTATTCAGCAGCGTTTGGTGAATGAAAAGCTGGAGCGACGCAAGGAGCAAACGCTTTATAAACCCGGCGAAGAAAGCAATGAGGTTCTATTGTTCGTAGAACATCCTCATGTATATACGTTAGGCAAAAGTGGAGACAAAGCCCATCTTCTCAAAGGCATGGCGGAACTGGCTGAGATCGATGCTGAATTTATCGAAATCGACCGCGGTGGCGACATTACCTATCATGGTCCCGGACAGATTGTAGGTTATCCTATCTTTGATCTGGGACGCCATTTCACGGACATCCATAAATACCTGCGTTACCTGGAAGAAGTGATTATTCGTACTTGTGGCGACTATGGCATTGAGGCAGGTCGCATCAAGGGATTAACCGGTGTTTGGGTTGGTGAGCAAAAGATCTGTGCAATGGGCATTCGCTGCTCGCGTTGGGTAACGATGCATGGCTTTGCCTTTAATATCAACGCAGATTTAAGCTACTTTAATCACATTGTCCCCTGTGGTATTACTGATAAGGATGTGACAAGTTTACAGGCTCTGCTCGGGCACGAAATAGACGAATCAGATGTTAAAGAACGTCTCATTAAAAATTTCGAAGCAGTTTTTGATATTACCATCAAAAAGGTTGATTCATTGCCTGAACTGGACGAGCAATTTTCGTATCTTAAAGGATCGGCTTCACAAGCAGCACCCCATTAAATATTGATTTTAGTTTCATGATTAAAGAACTCAACGTTGTAGATCGAAACGAGCAAACCAAGCGACGTCCCGACTGGCTCCGGGTTAAACTGCCTTCCGGAGAAAAATTTAAAGAAGTTTCGGAAACCATTCAGAAGCATTCGCTAAATACAGTTTGCTCTGAAGCACGCTGCCCGAATATGGGTGAATGCTGGGGTAATGGTACCGCTACTTTTATGATTCTTGGGGATGTGTGCACTCGCTCATGCTCATTCTGCGCTGTTAAGACCGGTCGCCCTGTGCAAGGACTTGATTGGGATGAACCGCGTCGTGTGACTGATGCGGCTAAAAAGATGGGACTCCAGCATGTAGTGCTGACGTCTGTAAATCGCGATGAGCGCGATGACGGCGGAGCGCCTATTTTTGCGGAATGCCACCGCCAACTGCGCGAGGCAATTGATAATGTTACAATAGAATCCCTGATTCCCGATTTCCGTGGCGTTTGGGATGCTCTTCAAATCGTCATTGACACTCCCCCGGATGTGCTAAGCCATAACCTGGAAACCGTGCCCGATTTATATCGTACCATCCGTCCACAGGCAAAATATGAGCGCTCACTTGAGCTACTGAAACGCTGTAAAGATCAGGGACTTCGAACAAAAACTGGCATTATGGTTGGTTTCGGAGAGAAACGAGAACAAGTTATTGAGCTGATGAAAGACTGCGTTGACCACGGCGTAGATGTATTAACCATTGGCCAATATATGCAACCTACCAAAATGCACCAGCCCGTTGAAGAGTGGGTACATCCCGATCAATTTGCTGAATACAAAGAAATTGGTGAGGAATTAGGTATTGAGCACGTAGAAAGTGGACCACTGGTTCGTTCCTCTTATCATGCTGAAAAACACGTTTAGGCCTTTTTAAATCTTTGAGAGAAAATTTTCTCTCGAGATTATGCTCTGATCTTTTATATTTCAGCGATATTGGCATTTCGCACTTAACCTTTACCTATGCTAGCACTCGGAGTAGTCATATTATTAAGTTACCTTGTGGGATCTATTCCTACATCCATATGGGTAGGCAAATTGTTCAAAGGTGTAGATATCCGCAAACATGGCAGCGGCAATGCCGGTGCAACGAACACATTTCGTCTTTTGGGCTGGCAACCCGGGGTAATCGTATTAGTATTCGACTTCTTTAAAGGATACAGCAGCTCATTCTGGATTAGTCAGCTAGCCTATCATATTGGCTCCGGACCTGTAAGTCTTTTTGATTTCTGGGATGTCCATCCCTTTTTGAAAATTGCCTGCGGAATTGTGGCTGTCATTGGACATATGTTTCCATTGTACGCCAATTTCGATGGTGGCAAAGGTATGGCAACTGCTGCAGGCATGCTTTGTGGGATAGAACCCGTATCCGTAGGGATTACTGCTGCCGTATTTTTGGTTGTTATGCTAATTAGCCGATACGTTTCACTGGCTTCGTTAATTGCTGCTTTTATCTATCCATTGGTGCTGGTAACATTGCGATATGGCTTTGGCTGGGATCTGGATGGCAGCATTCTCATTTTTGGAGCTCTTGCCGGCATTGGAATCATCATAAAACACCGGGGCAACATTAAACGGCTTTTGAATGGAACTGAAAACCAGGTTAGCTCATTTAAACCAGCCGTAGGGTGGCTGAATAAAGATGAGAAACCGCATTCCTAGCATAGTATCGTGAAAAGAATAACCATCATTGGTGCAGGCAGTTTTGGTACTGCGCTATCGGTCGTACTGGCTCGTGCCGGTAACAAGGTTCAACTTTGGGCCCGAGAGGCCGAGGTAGCGTATGGCATCAACAAGCAGCACCGAAATCCCGCTTATATTTCAGATGTTACCTTGCCTGATTCGGTAGTATGCCATACCGATCTAAAAGAATGCCTTGATGACCCTGAGATGGTAGTATTTGCGACCCCTTCACATGCGATGCGTGAAGTTGCTACAAAGCTCAAACCCTATTTCAAGGGAGATGAGATGGTTGTGAGTGTTGCAAAAGGAATTGAGAATGATACTTTCCAGACAATGTCGCAAGTACTCAGTGAAGTATTGGAAGGCAAAATTATTGATGATCATATCGGGGTTATATCCGGGCCCAGCCATGCCGAAGAAGTCAGCAAGTTTAAGCCTACAACAGTCGTTGCTAGCTCGTATTCCAAAAGGACTACGAAAATCATCCAGGATACTTTCCTGACCCCAATGTTTCGGGTTTATTTAAACTACGATATTATTGGTGTGGAAATCGGGGGCGCTGTTAAAAATATTATGGCCATTGCTGCAGGAGTTCTTGACGGCTCCCAGCTTGGTGATAATGCCAAAGCCGCGCTTATGACACGTGGCCTGCATGAAATGAAGCGACTGGGAATGCAACTTGGAGCATCACAGGATACTTTTTCCGGATTAGCCGGGATGGGAGATCTGATTGTGACCTGTACAAGTGAGCACAGTCGAAATCGATTTGTAGGGTACAATATTGGGCAGGGAAAAAGTCTGGATGAGATTATTTCGAAGATGAATATGGTGGCCGAAGGTGTCAAAACTACTCATTCGGTTTATGATTGGAGTAAAAAGCTGGGGGTTGAAATGCCAATTACCGCAGCCGTTTATCGAGTTCTTTTTAAGGGAGAAGACCCAAAGGATATGTTGTACGATCTTATGACAAGGAATCCCAAAGAGGAAATCGTAATTTAATATGACGTTGATGTAACCTATTAGAAAAATCCATTAAAAGTCGTACTATGAAGCTATATTCCGGAATATAGAGAGAAGGGGGGCTAAAGAGGTGCGAGATATATAAATAGAGGCGCTCTTCTCAAGGATTTATTGTATAATACCTGTTAATTTTGGATTCTGATTATTTATTGAGACTTAATATTTTGTTATTAGCTTCGTTTATTTACTGAACTAAGACAGAGTGGCTATGTATTCTAACAATCACAGCACTGCCTCGCTTTCCCAGATGGATTATCTGGATGTAAAGAATCTCGCACAAACCGGAGAAGGCACCTATCTTGAATTTAAGCGAACCATCCCCTCTGCCTATAAAATTGCGAGGGAAATTGCAGCTTTTGCAAATACGAAGGGTGGTACTCTGCTTATCGGAGTGGATGATGACAAATCCCTGGTAGGAGTATTAGGCTACCAGGAGGAAGAGTTTTTACTTGCTAAAGCTGCAAATGAATTATGTTATCCCCAGGTGAAAATTAAGATTGAGATCGTTCATTTCGGTGATCGTGATTTGTTAGTAATCAAAGTTCCGGAGTCACATAATAAACCGATTTATGTGCGGGGAGAGAAAGAAGATATCGTATTCATGCGTGAGAAAGATCAAAATAAGGTGGCCAGCAAAGAACTTATTGAAATTATTAAGAAACGAAATTCCGACGAAGGGGTAACTTTTGAATACGGCCCGGACGAACAAAAACTGTTTCGTTATCTGAATGAATACGGTGAAATTACCGTTAAGCAGTTTGCTGATTTAGTGGATATACCGCGTGCCAAGGCTTCAAGCACACTTGTAAACCTGGTAACTGCAGATGTTCTAAACCTGTTTCGAAAGGATAATATTGATTATTTTACCTATTCAGAAAAAGGTGAGTCTTAACTTTTAAAGGATTTATTGTAATGCCTGTAGATGAAGAAAATTTAGATGATGTTATTTCTGATCTTGTCGATGATGACAACAAGGAAGATTCTCAGGATCCAACAACATCTCCATTAGAGCGGTTGGATACCCCGGATGATGTTTCCTTCGATGGACCTCCTGTTCAGCTTACCGAGCGTGCAGCTAAACAAGTTCGTAAGATACGATCGGATGAAAGTCTTGAAGACGAATTATGTCTTCGGATAGCTGTTGAGGGAGGCGGTTGTTCCGGCCTCAGCTATAAGCTGGGCTTTGATTATAAATCCGATGATGATGAAGTGCTTGTTAGCCAGGGAGTCGAAATCATCGTAGATCCCAAACACATGATGTACTTGAAAGGCATATCTATTGATTATCCCGATGGACTTGATGCCCGTGGATTTACCTTTGATAATCCCAACGCTACGGAAACCTGTGGTTGCGGTAGTTCTTTTGCCACATAGTAACCTGATTTCGTAGGTTTCTTGTATCACTTTGCCCAAAATGGGATCCCGATTATTTGACTGTTAAAGCTTTGTAGGCCAAATACCCGCATATCCTTGCCTTGATAAAATGGAACATGCTATAAGTGAATATGTGACGAGAGTTGAAGAATAAAACATCTAATCTTTCCTCGCCGTTGGAATATCTCTAAAGATTAAGTAAGAGGATGAATACATTTAAAGTTAAATCGTATTCACCTTAACTTTGTGCAATAACGGCTTTTTATCAGTTAGGCTCTTAGGGGTAAGCACCGGTAATGCTTTTTCAGCCATATTTAAGAACTGTATAAACAAGCTGCGCATTAAGATAATAGCTGGCTTATGTTTACTCACTATATAAGAAAAAAGGCTAACCGGATGATAGGGAATATCCCCCTTTCCGTCCCGGTTTAAATCATATCCTCTGTAGGATGACCAATAGTTTTTATTGAAGGAATTTAAGTTTGTACTGCCGCTGGTACTAACGTCAAAAGAATTTTCAATAAAATTGTTTTTTGTAAACTCATTTTCGGTACAGTTCGACATAATTTTTGCAGCCCATCCATTTTGGATAAAATCATTATGATCAAATCGGATACGGTTGGATCCTTCTGAATAGACCGCCGAGCTATTTTTATAGAATCGATTCTGCTCGACGAGCCCGTCATTTAACTCTTTCAGCAGTAATCCGTCATTATTAGATCCCCAGTTGTGCTTGAAAAGGTTATGCTTAATAGTGACAAAATTTGAATACATGACTACACCACCGGCCTGATTGTCAATAAACGTATTGTTAGAAAATGTGTTATGGTCGGAATACATCAGGTGCAACCCATAGCGTACATTATGTTTACTTACATTGTGCTTAATATTGCTATTATCAACAAACTCAAAATAAATACCATCCCGACTTTTGCTTACATTATTTCCGGTGATAGTAATATGATCACAATTATGCAGGTGTATACCGCCACCCGAAGAAACTTCCTGGCGTCCATTGCCGGTTACCGTATTATTTGAGATCATCGTCTGAGTGGTTTTGAGCAGGTAAATGCCAAAGAACACGTTTCTTAACGTATTGTGGGTAATCAGGCAATGGCTAACCCCCTTGAGTTTGATTGCGGCATTGTCTTCAATGTAGCTGACGCCCACGTTTTGAAATATCAAATTTTTGATAGTTACACTATCAGCCGTTATCAACATTATCTGGTACTTATTCTTTCCGTCAAGTATTGCGCCCTTTTCACCGATTATGGTAACGGGCTTGTCAACCGTAATTTGCTTGCTCGTATATATGCCTTTACGAATAGTGATGTGGTCGCCTTTGTGGGCGATTTTCAAGGCTTCGGTAATATTTGGAACAGGACCATCCTTGCTGACAACAATATCTTTAGCTACAGATATAGCTGATACACACAGTAATCCAATCAACATAGTAGCAAAGCGAAAATATTTTGTATTAAAAGTCAGCAACATTCTAATGGAGTATTTATGAAGCTACAACCTGTGGCTGTGTTTGTTTTTGCTGCGATTGTGTTTCTTTGCCACTCCGATATTCTTTTACCAATACATACATTCCAATTCCAAAAGCGATTATAACTGCTATTCCACCGATATATGGAATGGAGGTGGCGTTAATATTCAGCAATTGTTTAGATCCGAGTAATGGGGGCTGGTAAGACATCCCCGGAATTTTAATGGCGGCATTAGGATTCAGGTTATGGCCATAATTGTATTCCCATTTGTAAAAATCGATGAGACCCGCTACTGCTAGTCCGGCAAAGGAAGCAACCCATGCGGTTAAAAAAGTCTTCTTAGCCGAAATTGAGGTGATAATTCCCAGCAGAAACAAACCGATCAGCAGATAAGGCATAAATTTGAGCTCTGGGATCGATGACGGTTTGATAGGCTTCATTCCTACATAGTGGTTCAGGTCGTTGATCGTTTTAATATTATGGGGATGCAAACTGCGAATTGTATTTACCCAGATGTTCATGCCTAATCCTTCGGGATATTGCGGAGCTTGCAACCGTATTTGCCATAACGGGAAAAGAAAAGCTGTGAGTAATAACATAGAGGCTACAGCAATTAAAATACGGTCTCGCTTACTTAACGTTTTTTCTTTAAAGACACTCATAATTTACTTGATCTTAAATGATAATGGGAAGGCTACAAGAGCCTTCCCATCTATTAATTATTACAACTCCTTATTGGTGCCGTAAGCAATTTTCACCTTTGAATTGCTCGGTGATACTCTAACGTATCCCTGCATTTCCTGGTGAAGGGCAGAACAAAAATCAGTACAATAGAATGGATAAACACCTTTTTTCTTAGGTTTCCATACGATCGATCGGGTTTCGCCCGGCATGATTAGGATGCCCGAATTTTGCATGCCCATCAAGGCAAAACCATGCGGAATATCCCATTCTTGCTCAAGGTTGGTTACGTGGAAATGAACCTCATCTCCCACTTTGATGCCTTCAATATTATCAGGTACAAAATGGCTCCGAATAGCTGTCATATATACATCAACACGATGGCCCTTACGAACTACTTTGGCATCTGCTTCTTTGCGAGTGACATATGGGTTCTGATTTTTATCCAAATCGTAATATTTGACCTGATTAGTATCAATCAGACTGGCCGGCAGTTCGGTAGCATTATGGGGTTCGCCTTCTACTGGGAAATCGAGTAACAGTTTCATACGATCACCCGTAATATCGAACAATTGTTCCCCTGCAAACATCTCGGGTCCGGTGGGCAGATAACGATCCTTGGTGATCTTATTAAGCCCGATCAGGTATTTACCATAGGGTTTGCGTGTATCTCCACCCGGCACCGTCAGGTGACCAATTGAGTAATAAGTAGGGTGACGATCCACTACCTTTCCGGTTTTCAAGCTCCATTTAACAACTTCGGAAGAGATAAATGCCGAGTTGTATCCATATCCCTTACCATCGTACTCAACATGCAGAGGACCCAGGCCCGCCTTTTTCACTTGCTCGTCTTCTACATTTTTAAAATCGAGAACCGGTATTCCATCAATAGTTTCTGATACATCATTATTGGCGATAGCCTTTTTCATGTTATCAAGTGAATACACGGTAACCGTTGAAGAAAGCTTTCCACCGATAGATATATATTCACCAGATGGAGATACGTTGATACCATGTGGTGATTTCGGACCAGGCATAAAATAAATAGCTCCTTTCAGTTCAGAGGGCTGTAATACCCGTACTTTTTGTTTTATCTCTGATTTGGCCCAGTTTGTTTTGGGATCAACTATATTATGATAATACTCAGTAGAAACGACCTTACCTTTACCCTGATGTGCTATTTTAGCTGCTTTTTTCCAGTTAATAGCCAACACAAAATCTTTGTCGTTCTGAGAAGCATTAGCCTCAAGCATCGTGTGTGCTTTCTCGCTATTATAGTCAGTATAGAAAATCCAGTCCTTTGAAACCCCCAGGCCAAAACGACCCAAATCGTAATCAAAGGGAGGCAATTCTATCTGGAAGTCTACGCTCATTTGTCCAGTCTTTTGATCCACTTTAACCATCGTACACATGCCTTTGAAATTTTTGGCATACGAATCTATGGGCACGTCCGTCCCGTTGCCGAGAGGTTTATCAAGGGGAATACTATATTCCGACATGGCTGATACGTATTCCGAATTGGAGGACGTGAAAGAAGCAGCGTGATTACCAGCAGTATTGGGAATCTCAATCGTTTCATCTGTTCTGAAGGATTTGAGATTTATCCGGGCCAACCGAGGAGTATTTCGGTCGTTGACAAATATCCAACGACCGTCATAAAGTCCGTCCGTTTTTGAAGGCTCTACGTGATGCGTGTCGCCCCAAGGCACAGAGCCGTGTGAAGTGTTTAAAAGAGCCTTGGTCTCTTCAGTATAACCATACCCATCTGTCGGGTCCTGTGAAAATACGGGGATGGTGTATAAATGCCGGCCTGATGGAATTCCATAAACCGAAACATTACCGGTCCATCCGCCCGACATAAAACTATAAAATTCGTCGTGTTTTCCCGGTGGAACATAAACTTGTTCCGCTGCACCATCATCTCCGGCTTTGCTATTGCTTGATGAACATCCCGAAAAAGTACCCATCGCCAATAGCAATGCTATTCCTCCCGTCAGGATGTTTTTTAACTGTTTGTTAAAGGACATATTTAGGACCTCCGTTAGTTATGAGTCGAGTTTATATAATTGTTAGTTTTTTGTGTCCGGATTGACCGAACGAAAATATTCCACGATAGCGCGAGCCTGATCTTTGCTGACATTCATATCGGCCATCTGGGTAGCAAACTTTGCCAGTAGTTTTCTCGCCTCCGGATGTTTGTGAGTCATCCCACTTGGGTTCATGATCATATTCATGATATAAGCGGGAGTCCGGCGACTAGTCACTTCTTTCAAATCCGGTCCTACATACCGCTTCCCAAGTTGATGACAGCTGGAACATTTACTTTCAAATATGTTTTTCCCCTTGTTGGCAAGTTTTTGATCCAACTTTCCAACTTTAACTTCCTTTTTGATTGGTCCAATACCGTTTTCCTGTTGGAATGAGGTGAGTCCACTCGAACTCGCCTGTGCACTAGCTGCCTGTGCAGACTGATTATTGTTTGATTCCTTGCTGGAGGAAGAACAACCCCAGCTAATTATCGACAGCATTAATAAGCTGCTTGTGATAAGATATCTCATGGTATTTTTAGTGTAGTTTAATATTAAGATTTAAGACTATGTTATCTTAAATAGGATTAAAAAAATTAGATGTACTTTTTATTTGACTCTCTTATTCCATATAAATTCTTGAGGAAGCTTAAATAAGAGTAAAAATAATTACGAGTAATTTGCTTCATGATAATCGAACACATTCTACATTTCTATGTTTTCGGACCTGCCTATCTTTTATTCAAAAATTATTCCAAAGTTTACCTTGGCCAGCTTTTAATTGAAAAAGCCTTATTTATTCACTCAGATCAGGGGATGGATCTATTTCCTTATTATCATTTCAAAATCTAAATTTCCTGGGGTTTGCAAGGTTGCAATGATTAGATTTCTCATTCTTTGTAAGAATGCAACACGTATGCTCAAAGTTGTAACCCATTTTGATTCGGAGACTTGGATTTAACATCATAATTTGATCTTATGTAAAACGAATTGAAAAACGCCATTCAACGACTCATTTCTATTCAGAACCCCATGGTAAACCCTACCGCAACAACCATCCGGAGGAATACGGCTTAAGTTCTTTTTGGAATCAGAATTTCTGTTCGTATTCATAATTAAGACTATTATATCTTAAATATAAACAGAAAGCATTTATTTAAGAAAATTTTCTTCACAATGAATGTACCAACGGCGCTTCTCCATTCCTGGTTCCGCAGCATTGCGAAACCAGCTATAACCGAGAGAGCATCATTTATTTGTCGAATTCCCAGATTCGGGCCAATCAAATTGACTCTTGTTCAATCGGAAAAACCGAACAGCGTTATTGAACAAAATATCCCTTTTTTGGTCTTCTGAAAGGTATTGGGCATGCTCAATAACACCAATAGAGGTTTCAAACAACCGGGGCCAGACCATAAAATCAGTGCCATACATAATACGCTTTTCAAAACCGGCTTGGACCAGTCGTTTAATATAAGCATCAACTTCTGCCCGGGGATAGCTCCAGATGAGACCCGCAACATCGACATAAACATACGCATTGGCTCCCATCAGGGCAATCATTTGATTAATCATCGGGTAGCCGGCATGCATTACCCAGACTTTTAATTTTGGATGCTTGGCCAGCAAGTCTTCAAGTAAGAACGGACTCCCCTTGGATGCCCGGTACTTGGGACTAGTTATATTAGCCATGCCATTTCCTCCTGTGCCCATATGAATTCCGACCGGAATATTGAGTTTTTCAGCTACCGCGAAGTACGGATCCAGCGAGGGGTCACTTGGCGAAAGGCCCTGATATTGGGGAGCCACTTCAGCCATGACTTTATAAAAACCGTTGGAGAGGGAGTCCCGGAAAGCTTCTACACTCATATCCGACGCTTTGCTAATCCCAATACCGGGAATAATCCTGCCTTCAGGAGCGGCCTTGACCCACTTGTGCAAAATGTTGGAATCTCCAAAAGCTACCATGGTCATATTAAAATCTTTGATTCTTTTCATTACTTCTTTTTGCATCTCAGCATCACTTTTGGCAGGCTGAAGGGGATCCACACAATTCGTATTCATAAAATTCGGCGGCTTCCCATTCGGATCGGCGCCCGGCATGCTCGACAAGAACCATGGACACATCGGAGAGGCAAAATCGGAATTTACTTTCATTGCATGGACATGAACATCTATCATCGGCAGATGTTTGGTTTGTGCCATAACCAGTTGGGAAAGACAAAAAGTAAGGAAAAGGAAAGCCAGCGTACGTTTCATATAGCAGGAGTTGGATTTAAAGAGCGTTTTCTGAACAATACAAAATTCTATTGTTACATGATACAACAATAGTCCTATAATGAGCTAAATTCAAAATAAGAACTGCATGAGCCATCCAAACACTGGGTCGGCAGACGGATAGATATGTACAGGAATCCCCAAAAAGTTATTTGAAAAGCGTGGCTTACAACTTATGTTTATACATCTCTCCTATGTGGCCGGAAAATTTACTATCGGAAGTATACATTTGGTGAATTTTGCCCACTTCTTCTATCCGCTTTTCCGCCAAAATATTAGACGCAGCAAATGTAGGCGTATTGTTTTCTTCCGAATAGTTCAGGATATCTAAAATCGTATCATAAATTTTAGAAGCTTGGTTATGTGCCCGTTCCTCATGATATCCTTCAAGTTCATTAGCCACATTAATAAGTCCGCCGGCGTTGATCACATAATCAGGGGCATATAAGATATTACGATCCAGCAACATCTGTCCATGCTTTTGCTCTTCATCAAGCACATTATTGGCAGCACCGGCTATGATATCACACTTGAACTGATCCATGGTATCGTCATTTATGATACCTCCCAGTGCACAAGGACTAAAAATATCTACATCCAGCCCATAGATTCTATCAGAATCAATCACCGCTGCTCCAACTTCTTCGGCCAGCTTATTAACCTTATCCTGATAAATATCACTAATAAAAAGTTTGGCTCCCTCTTTATTTAGATGGCGAACCAAATGAGAACTCACATGTCCCGCCCCTTGCACAGCAATCCGTTTTCCATCCAAAGAATCAGAACCGTAAGCTTTTTTTGCGCATGCTTTTATGCCTTGATATACCCCAAAAGCCGTTACTGTTGAAGGATCTCCACTACCACCGGTAGATTTAGGCAGCCCGGTCACATATTTGGTTTCCATGCCAACCCATTCCATATTCTGCACATTCATACCAACGTCTTCGGCGGTGATATACCGGCCGCCCAAGCTATCAACATAGCGGCCAAAAGCGCGAAATAGGGCTTCATTTTTGTCTGTTCGTGAATCTCCGATAATCACGGCTTTTCCCCCACCGAGATTCAAGCCTGAAATGGCTGCTTTGTAGGTCATCCCCCGAGAGAGACGCAATACATCCCGAATCGCTTCCTGTTCATTATTATAGGGCCACATTCGGCATCCGCCCAGAGCCGGTCCCAGCGTCGTATCGTGAATAGCTATAAATGCTTTTAGACCGATTCGAGGTTCCGAGCAAACAACCAGCTGTTCGTGCTCATAATCTTGCAATTGATCGAATAGTGGAAAATTGTTACTAATATCGGAGACGGTAGGTTTTGATATTGTGGTAGATGGCATGATTGGTCTGATTAATCGTTAAAACATTTATTTAGATTTTTTATCCGGATTTTCTTGTTCTCAGATTTGCCTGGTGGAAAGGTGCTTTGACAGCCTGATATATTTTGAAGTGAATTTTGCATTCTTTTCTATGATGAATTTCTTTCAAATCAGGTATAAAAAATGTACAAAAAATCGGGCAAAATTAGTAGCATCCCTACTCTAAAGAGACCTAATGGATAGCCTAAAATGTCTGTATAACATATTATGAACATTGATTTCCGACACTTTAATATTTTTTTAAATTTTTTATTCCCTATTCAAAAATGTTGATACTTCAAAGGATAATACGAGATCGGATCTTTAAAGACCTGCTGCGATAAATAAAAAAGTTTCACTGTCTTTTTGATGAATTTTGTTTGTGATATTGTATTTTAACAAAACGAGTTACGCGCGAATACCAACACACTGTCTGTAGTTAAGTGTGCATGGCTTTCGGTTTGACCGCCGTCAGGCTATTTATGACAAAAAAGAAAAAAATAGATAATTATGTCTTTTCGCTGGGTTTATGCACAACCAGAACACGAGGAGGCTATACCTGTTTTACAAGAGCAGCTGGGTGTATCCCGAAAAGTGGCCCATCTGTTAACACTGCGTGGTATAGACTCTTATGAAAAAGCTAAATCATTCTTCCGGCCCGATCTGAGCCAGCTTCATGATCCTTTTTTAATGAAGGATATGAACAAGGCCACGGAACGCCTGGCCGAGGCGATCCGGGGTAGCCAGACAATTCTTGTTTATGGAGATTATGATGTAGACGGCACCACATCCACTTCGATACTCTATCTTTTCTTGAAAGAGTTTGGAGTGAATGTCGATTTTTATATCCCTCACCGGTTTAAGGAAGGCTATGGTATCAATCCCGAAGGGATAAAATATGCAGTAGAGAATAATGCTGATTTAATCGTCTCGGTGGATTGCGGGATCACGGCTATCGAAGAAACCAAGAAGGCCCGGGAGCATGGCATTGATACAATCATCTGTGATCATCACAACGTGGGAGATACTATTCCGGATGCTGTGGCGGTTTTGGATCCTAAACGTAAGGATTGCAATTATCCCTTTGATGGTTTGTCTGGTGCCGGTGTTGGCTTTAAACTGGTGCAAGGCACCATAAAAAAGCTGGGTCTGGGCGATAACCTGGCTTTTAAGTTGTTGGATTTGGTTGCCATCTCTATCGCATCCGACATCGTACCGATCGAAGACGAAAATCGGGTGCTGATGCGTGAAGGACTCAAACAAATCAACGCGGCACCACGGGCTGGAATTAAAGCCCTGTTGGATCTTATCAATTTGGAAATCGGATCTATCACCACTTCGAATATCGTTTTTTCCATCGGTCCCCGTATTAATGCAGCAGGACGCATGGGCGATGCGACTAAAGCCGTGGCATTGCTTATTGCGGATACCCAAGCTGAGGCCGAGTCCCGGGCACATGAACTGGAAAGTATTAATATCGCACGCCGGGATAAAGATACTCAGACGATGGAAGAGGCCATGGCGATGGTGGATGAAGAGTATAACCTTGATAAGATTTCGTCGATGGTATTACATAACCCGGATTGGCATCTCGGCGTCATCGGCATCGTAGCCTCACGCCTTGTGGATACTTTTGGACGTCCGGCCATTATGCTTAGTACGGTGGATGACAAAATTAAGGGATCGGCACGCAGTATCGATGGATTCAATATTTATGAAGCCTTTAAAGAATGTGAAGATCTGCTCGAACAGTTTGGCGGACACGAGTATGCGGCGGGATTGACGATCCGGAAGGAGAATGTCGAAGAATTTCGTCGCCGTATCGATGAAATCGCGGCCGAACACTTGACGAGCGAAGATTTTAAGCCGGAATTACGCATCGATTGCGACCTGGATTTGAGTGACCTCGATATGCGTTTCTGGAAACTGCTTAGCCAATTCGAACCATTCGGTCCGGCCAACCTGCGTCCCATTTTTGTGAGTCGCGATGTGCGTGTAGTGGGGGTTCCGACTATTGTAGGAAAGGGCCACCTAAAGATGAAGGTCGCACAAAACGGATCGGGTACCTTTGATGTGATTGGCTTTAACATGCACGAGTATTTGCCGGTGATCCGTAACAGCGACAAACGAAAACTGAACATTGCGTATTCGCTGGAAGAAAATAACTGGAACGGACGGCGCACTCTGCAGATTCGCCTGCGGGATGTGCAACTGCAGGAGGAAGGATAAGGTAGCCCCATTCCATCGCTGAATTTGCGATCCGGTGGATGAAGAGGCTGGTCATTTCATTCTTAAAAATTTACTGGTTCAAGTATGTTACTTGGATCAGCTTTATCCTAACTGGCTAAAGTCTGAAACTTAGACCTCATACTAGCACAAGTTACAAACTTGCGCTAGTACTGAACCGGCTACTGCTTTCTTCAATTTGTCGAAACTGCAGCGTTGAAGTATTTTGATAAAGTCTTCCAAAAAAGTGGGAAACTGCTCTTTGTATAAAGTCGAAAAGCTTTTATATTTGGCAACTCTTACAACACGCGGGACTGTAGCTCAGTCGGTAGAGCACGCGACTGAAAATCGCGGTGTCGGCGGTTCGATTCCGCCCGGTCCCACGCAAAGCCCTATTCCGATTTTTCGGAATGGGGCTTTTTTGTTTCTGTGGTAAAATTAGATTTTTAAACTGGTTCAAGTTTATAACCTGTACCAATGGTCCAGAAGGGCCTCCATACCCCATAATTGCAAATGGCCCCGCAGATTATTATCCTGCAAATCAATTATCAATCAAGAGGTAATTATGGGTACAAATCGTTTCATCGTTATTTTTCTATGCCTATTATCGGTAGGCTGTGCTTCTATCCCCAAAGAATCCCCCGAACTTTCGCAGGAAATCGGTCGGCGTATAGCGGCCATGCGAGCCTCCCATCTAAAGCTCTTGCATAAATATTTTGCCCTGAAACGGGATAAGGTAAACGAGATTTTCGAGGACGAATGGATTCCCGCCTATGCGCAAAGCTTTTTCTCCCAAGACCAAGTGGCCGACTATTGGAACAAACTGGTCACGGATGATGACAAAGAAGAGCGAGTGCATTTTTTAACAAAGCTAGGACCAAAGATGCTGGAGGATATTCAGGAAAAGCGGGCCGCATATTTGAAACCGCTGAATCAACTGGAAGCCCAGGTTGAAGATAGTTTGCGAAGTGATTACCGGCAGATCTTATCGGCCAATAATACCCTGACGAGCTATTTGTCAAGCTCAACAAAAGTCGCAGAGAACCGTAACCGGTATCTTGATATGTTTGGGGTAGAACGGAATAAAATAAACAGCTACATCGATCAGGCTGACAGGCGATCCGAACAAATTATCAACACCATTAAAAATGCGAACCTAAACTGAGAGGCGACTTATGTCGAAAGAATTGGATGAACTGGTACATAACTTCGATAAGATTTCGGGAAAGGCAAAACAGGAAGCCGACGATGAAGTAGGCGACAAAATATCTTCGGCGACAAGACTGAGCAAAAGCGAAGTAAAGGAACTATTTCCGAAAACGGAAGACCAAAAGAAGCTGGCTGAATTAATGCAAATTGTAAAGTTGGCCGACCGTCGTAATAAAAAAGTGAATGCGCTTGTTGACCGGGCAGAGGACTTTGGGGGTATTGTGGTTACCCTTCTGAATAAATTTGTCTAGGCTTTTGAATGAAAGGTAGGTTTTATGTCTAAAAATATTGTGGTGCTGTCGGATGGTACGGGACAGGAAGGCGGCGTCGGTTATAATACCAACATCTACAAAATATTTAACATCATAGAAGATCGTACGCCCAGGCAGATTGTCTTTTATGATCCGGGACTTGGGACAGCCGGGGCCGAGCTGTTGAAGCAAGTGACCGGTTATGGAATCTCAAAGAATATTCAGGATTGCTACAAATTTATTTTTGAACATTATGAATCGGGTGACCAGATTTATCTGATTGGTTTTAGTCGGGGCGCGGCTACGGTTCGAAGTCTTTCAAATTTCATTCACTATTTCGGGATTCTGCCCAAATCCCGCCCCGAGCTCATTAAACAGGCATATGATATTTATAAGATAGAAGATGAGAAAAAAAGGTGTCCACGGCCAAGGCTTTTGTAGATAAACATCATACTATGTGGGTTCGTATAAAATTTCTGGGCTGTTTCGATACGGTATCGGCTCTTGGCTTTCCAATCAAAAAGATAAGTACCATCCTTGACCGGATTCCTTTCTTCAAGCATGATTTTCAGAACTTTAAACTTAGTAAAAGTGTCGAAAATGCATTCCACGCCCTGGCCGTCGACGACAAACGTAAAACTTTTCATCCAGCCCTTTGGCACCCGAAAGTAGAAGAGTACCAATCATTGGAACAGGTTTGGTTCTGTGGGATGCACACCGATGTGGGAGGCGGTTATAAAGAGCATCAACTATCCGATATTCCATTTAAGTGGCTTTGCCGGAAAGCCATTTTACATGGCCTTCGCGTATATGACAGGCATAGAGTAACCTTAACCCCCGATGCTGCTGGCAAGATGCATGACTCCATGAGCGGATGGTGGCAAAGCCTGGTCTATCGGAAAGATGAAAGAAGTTGGCCGGCAGACCGGCCGGATAAGCCGGTTATCCATCAAAGCGTGATCGATCGGGCAACGGAAAGAGACTACGATCCATGGATATTAGATACTGATTATAAAATCGAGCCGTGGCCGGATGTGGATTGGTACAAAAAGGGTAGATAAAATAATGGCATTTACCTGTATAGTACTGCCATTCATAACCAAGACGGCAATAAATACATATCTCTTTCAACTCTGATTAAAAAGTCGTAACCTTATACGCTTGCATTACCAGTGTAACTCTAAGGACCAGCTTGAAGGGAAATCCCTCATTATCCGAAGACGGCAATAATAGTTTTAAAAAATCACATTAAAGAATCTCAACTTTCGGTTGTGGATTCGCCCCCTCTAAAAAAGAAGGCATTCTAAGATCAGGATTATGAGTAAGTCAAATAATCTACCTCCCGACACCGAATCTACATATGCATTAGAACCGTTCTTCGAATTATCAGCAGACTTGCTATGCATTGCCGGATTTGACGGGTTCTTTAAAAAGATAAATCCTGCCGTTCCAAAAACGCTGGGCTATGACAGAGAAGAGTTGTTTTCCAGGCCAATTAATGAGTTCGTTCATCCCGAAGATCAAAAAATAACAGACTTGTACCGGGATAAACTCAGAGAAAACGTACCTCTTCTAAATTTCGAAAACAGATACGTAACAAAAGACGGAGACATTGTATGGTTATCATGGACATCAATGCCATCTCCCGAAAAGGAGCTCGTGTATGCTATTGCTAAAGATGTAACTCACAAGAAGCAAGTTGAAAAGAAACGAAATTCGCTTATCACCAATCTTACCCAGATTAATAAGAACCTAAAACAAGTAACCTATGCAACTTCTCATGATCTTCGAACTCCTGTGAGCAATTTAGTCTCTGTTTTTAGGTTACTAGACGTTTCCAGAATAGAGGATAAAGAGACCATTGAGTTTATTAAGATGCTGAAAGATGCGACAAATAATTTAAGAACAACTCTGAATAATTATGTTGATGAATTGACTCATAAAGATAGTCTGACGGTAGACATTGTAGAGTTGGATTTAAATGATATCCTTAAGACGATTCGCAAGTCTATTTCATCATTAATTCTTGATGCAAATGCCACGTTTGAAATAGATTTTTCTACTTTTAATAACGTCCGTTTTAACAAAACATACCTGGAAAGCATCTTCCTCAATTTGATCACCAACTCAATCAAATATTCCAAGCCTGACTCTCATCCTGTAATTTCAATTTATACCAAGATTGAAGAGGGCAAAAAACAGCTCGTGTTTTCTGATAATGGCATGGGGTTTGACATGGATGAAGTCGGAAACAAAATTTTTCAGCTAAACCAGAAGTTTCATAATAATATTGACAGCCATGGAGTGGGCTTATATTTAGTATATAATCATGTCACAAGCTTGGGGGGACATATCGAAGTAGACAGCAGGATTAAAAAAGGCACAATTTTTACAATCACTTTTCAGGATTGATTTACTGCCATTGAAATAGCTGTGAGCTTTTATAAAATTGCATTTCGGAATCAGTACCAAGGCTCGTATTTTATGGATTCATGTCATCCGATCATCACGAAGAATTATTCATGTTTGAACTAGGTACCTATCAAACCCTAAACGTATCCCGGATCACCGAATACGGATTTTTTTTGCAAAACACCTCATCAAAGATCAACGAAGAGGTGTTACTCCCAAATAAACTGTCTTTTCGTAATTTGCAGAAAGGAGAAAACGTTCGGGTTTTTTTGTATAAGGATGGAGAGGAACGCATAACCGCTACCATGCAGGATCCCCAAATCACTTTAAACGGTATTGCTTACCTTAAAGTAGTCGATATCAACAAGTTCGGGGCTTATCTGGATTGGGGACTTGATAAAGATCTGTTCGTTCCGCACAGGCAGCAAATTGGTACGATGCACGAAGGTCAGTCATATTTGGTCTATATGTACCTGGATGAACAAACCAATCGCTTAGCCGCTTCTATGAAACTCGATCATTTTTTGGATAATGATAGGCTGACAGTCGAAGAAGGTGAAAAAGTTGACCTTTGGATTTGGAAAAAGACTGATCTGGGATATAAAGTCGTCATCAATCAGAAACACGAGGGACTTATTTACCACAATGAATTTTATCGGGATGTGCATACCGGCGATCAGATAACCGGATATATCAAACAAATTCGATCGGATAAAAAAATTGACGTCACACTTCGGCAAATCGGGTATAAAAAGGTGGAGCCGAATGCACAACACATTCTGAACCGGCTTAAACAGATGGGGGGCTATCTGGACTTGCATGACAAGAGTGATCCGAAAGAAATTCACAATCGTCTCGAGATGAGCAAAAAAACATTTAAAAAAGCAATTGGGCGATTATATAAAGAAAATATCATTCGTATCGAAGATGACGGCATTTATTTAACCGCTGAATAAAATCAGTATGCTGTAACTCAAAAAGAAAAAATTGTTACCTCTCTTTTTTGCTGATATTTGAACATTAGAATTATTTAACTATATTTATTAAAGGATTTTAATGTTTACAAAAAAATATAAGACGGTTTCAAATCTAGAATTATATGGGGCAGAATCGAAAAGGCCGGGTACTTATTGTCGAAGATGACATGCTTCTGTCGATGGTTGAAGAAAGATTGATAAAAAAGCTTGGATATGAGGTTGTTGGCAAAGCAACTAAAGCGTCTGATGCTATCGATAGAACAAATGAATTAGACCCCGACGTTATCATTATGGACATTTTGCTTAATGGCGAAATGAACGGAATTGAAGCCATGGAAAAAATTCGCAACCAGTCGGATGTTCCTGTAGTTTATTTATCGGGCAGTTCTGATCGTTATTATCTTGAACGAGCTAAAAAGACGGGATTTGCCGGATTTTTAACAAAACCGGTAACGGGCAACGATCTCGAGGAGCCATTGAATCGAGCAATTAAAATGGCAAACATCAATCATACTGATTCCGACCAAAAGTTAAACAAATCAGCCTAAGCTTTTAGATTCACCAGTACACGCCCCACCTGCTTTCCCTTAAGGATTTTATTTATCTGCTCATCAAGCTTTTCTAACGAACACTCCTGCACAACACTTTCCAAATGAGCAGGACGCCAATCCCCGGCCAATACCTTCCACAATTGTTGACGGCGTTCCATCGGGCAGTAACCACTGTCAATTCCCATCAAACTAACCCCACGAAGTATGAATGGATAAACGTTGGTATGCAGTTCGTGGCCGAGAACATTGCCGCAACAAGTAACTACTCCATTTTGTTGAGTCTGGCGGATGGTCGTATCTAACATAATCCCACCGACGGTGTCAATAGCTCCCGCCCAGCGGCTGGTTAGCAAGGATTTTGAGGATTTATCTTGTACTTCGTTTCGATGTATAACTTCGGAAGCTCCCATTTGCTCTAAAAAGGATTTCCGATTCAATTTTCCGGTGGCCGCAACAACTTCGTATCCCAACCTTGCAAGTATTCCTATCGCCATCGTTCCGACTCCACCGGTTGCCCCGGTAACCATAATCTTCCCACTAGTGGGACCAATTTCATTATGCCTGAGATGCCGGACACCCAGAGCCGCTGTAAATCCGGCTGTACCCAGAATCATACTCTCGCGGAGAGTAAGACCTTCCGGCAAAGGAACAATCCAATCTGCAGGTACACGAATAAATTGTCCAAACCCGCCAAAGGTATTTTGTCCCAGGTCATAGCTTGTTACAATTACGGGATCGCCATTTTTAAATTTATCACTGTCGCTCGATACGACAATACCTGCAGCATCAATACCAGGAATATGGGGGAACTTTTGGGTAACTCCTTTATTGCCCGAGGCCGATAATGCATCTTTATAATTCAGAGAGGAGTAATATACTTCAACTAAAACCTCGTTTTCGGGCAACTTTTCAATGGGCCACCGCTGAATAGACCGTTCAAATTGTCCGTCAGAAGTTTCTTCCACAACCAATGCTTTAAAGGTTTCACTCATAAAAACTTTACCAGTTTTTTTAGCCATTGAAGATTAGCGTTATACGGCGGATAGCGTAGAGAAAAGTCTGGCCAATTTGACTTCTTCATAATGCTTTTAAAGTGCGTAAAGGTATCGAAACTTGCCTTGCCGTGATAACTGCCAAAGCCACTATGGCCTACACCACCAAAGGGCAGCTCTGGGTTTCCGAGATGCACTACGGTATCATTAATACAACCTCCTCCGAAGGGAATTTCTTCGATAATTTCTTGTTGCATGTTTGAATCGGTGGAAAATAAATAGAGAGCCAGAGGGCTAGGTCTGGCTTTGATTGATGCCATTACAGTATCCACTTTTTTATATGATAATATGGGCAGAATGGGCCCGAATATTTCTTGCTGCATTACGGGGTCATCCCAATGGATATCAACCATAATCGTTGGAGCTATATATAAATCACCGGCTTCGGTCTGCCCGCCGGAATATACTTTTTGGGGATCAAGGAGATTTTCGAGCCGTTCAAAATGCTTTTCATTAATAATTCTCGCGTAGTCGGGACTTTGGCTAGGATTTCCACCGTAAAATGATTCAATATTTTTACGAATAAGCTCACAAAACTCTTCTCTGATCGAAGCTTTAACATATACATAATCGGGGCTTACACATGTTTGTCCCGCATTTAAAAATTTACCCCAGGTTAGGCGTTTTGCAGCAGTCTCAAGGTTGGCCGTCTCATCAACGATGACCGGAGATTTCCCTCCAAGTTCTAGCGTAACCGGTGTCAATTGCTCGGCTGCGGCTTTCATAATAATTTTACCTACACGCTGACTTCCGGTAAAAAAGATGTAGTCGAACGATTCATTTAAAAGTTCCTGAGTTGCAGTTGCATCCCCTTCAACAACATGCAGGTAACCAGGATCAAAAGCCGAATTGATCATTTCAGATAACAGAGCAGAAGTATTAGAGGCTATTTCTGACGGTTTGATAATCGTACTATTGCCGGCCGCCATTGATCCCAGGGCTGGATTCATAGAAAGGTGCAGTGGATAATTCCAGGTGCCAATGACAAGGGACACTCCATAAGGTTGCGGATAGATATAGTTGCGGGATGGGAAATTGAAGGTCACGTCGCGCACTTTCCGGGGCTTTGACCACACAGAAAGATTATCAATCAGGTAATCAATCTCTTGGTAAAGAATGAATAGCTCCGTCCCATAGGTCTCGAAAATAGGTTTTTTAAAATCAGCGTGCAGCGCCTCAAAGAATGCATCTTCGTTTTGCTGTAAAAGGGTTTTAAGTTTTCGCAGCTGTTGTTTCCGGAACTTGACTTCACGGCTTTTCCCCGCGTCAAAAAATTGATGTTGACGACTGACGACCTGTTCCATAAGCTATTCTTTTGGTGAGTTTCTTCCCTTGAACGTATCCATCGAATGGTAAACTCCAAAAAGTTTACCGGCTACCAGATCAAAAACCCGGGTGGGTAAAATTCCCTTAAGAAAAGGGAGTAATTTAACCATAAATGGTTCTCGTAAATGAATTTTATCATTTTTTACGGCACGGATAATACGTTTTGCAATATCCATAGGCTCAAGCAACGGGGTAAGCAGTGGTGGCGTAACTCCGGCAAAAAGTCCCGTTTTAATATAACTTGGTTCCACAGTGGTTACTTTGATATCGGTATATTGCTCGAGTTCCAGCCTGAGCGATTCCGACCAGCCTATCATTCCCCACTTACTGCCGGCATAAACCGACATCCGGGGATTTCCAATATAGCCTGAAGCCGATGCAATATTCACAATATGTCCCCCGTGATTTTGTATCATATCGGGCAAAAAAGCACGTGTAGTATGCATTGCTCCCAACAAATTAATCTGGATTGACTTGTTAATATCGTCTATAGCGTGATCTTCGAAACGTTTCCCGACAACAATTCCGGCATTGTTAATCAACACATCTACTGAACGGACACTATCCAACACTTCTTGCGCAGTTTTATAAACTTGATCAGGATTAGAAATATCAACCAGGCAAGCTGATACTTGGGATGCATATTCCTGTAGATGATCTACAGCTTCACTAAGCCTTTTTGAATCAATATCCCAGATGATAAGTTTGGCTGCACCTTCTTTAAGAGCCAATTTCCCCATCAGCGCACCTATGCCTCCAGCACCTCCCGTGACAAGAATATGTTTATTTTTAAGTGAACTCATATTCTAAATAAAAATTACATACATAAAAGTATAGAAAAATCTAGCCAGTGATAAAATTAAAGTTCTTGTTACTGAGTGTGAGAAACAGAGCTAGGGTACAGATATAATTTCGGACGTCGGGAACGAAGCGAATGCAACGAGCAGAATGCGACAATCTCGGGTAGCCGGCTTAGCTTGTAACCTTGTAACCACGCAGGAGATCGCCGCCGGGTCGCAACTACCATTCCCTCGCGAGGACAGAGTCGGAGGTTTGGGGCAATCACTCTAATTCCCAATCTTGTCATCCTGAACAGGCTAGCGTGAAATCCAGTAACGGGTCAGAAAGTATGAAGGCCTGATTTAGGATCCGTTACACATTCTGGGAAAGGGCAGCATACAAGCCAGCAACCGCCGTATTCAGAAGAGCAGTTGATTCTATCTGCCGGTCGTTGGCTTATCTATTGCTTCCAAAGAGGCTCTGCAATAGATCCCGGATCACGTCCGGGATGACAGAGCAGGAGTTTTTTTGAGAGCAGTCAATCTAATTCCAATTCCTAACCTTGTCATGCTGAACTTGATTCAGCATCTGTTGCACGATTTGGGGAAAGTAACCCGCATACCATCGATCGCTGCATTTAATCATTGATTTTCGGGTATTTGAAGTGTTGTTTTTTAATAAGCAATGGGTACTTTGAATTATATGATTGTTCCTAACGAATATGAAAACATGCCAGTCCATTTTGTACCAACTTCAACCGGGGAATGAGAAAGAGCCTCATTAGGTTTTAAACGGTAATAATCACCCCTTTAGACTGCCAGAAAAACAGTCAAGACAAATAGGATTGTCCGTAAAATTCATTAGATTCACTATGAATTCAGAAAATAGAATCAGCATTATCAGTATATCAATACCTAGCTATTCTACTATTTGAACACCCTTTTTAACTGATAGTGCTACGTATTTTTATTTCGAAAAAGACTCATGATGATTTTGCATTTCAAGAAAGAACTTTTCGTTAGCATAATTCTGCTTTTTATCACTTCAATTTGTGCAGCACAACAAAATCCCGTAACCAAGCAGGATTACCGACGAGCAGAGCATTTTCTGCCAGCCTATACCGATACACTGGTACAAAATGTAATTTCCGATGCCTCCTGGCTGGATAACGGGCGGCTATTGTATCGCGATCATGTAGCAAAAGGAACAAAATTTCTTATTGCCAACCCTAAAACACAGCAAAAGAATGCAGCTTTTAATCAAGAGAAACTAGCGAGTTCTCTTTCCAGACTGATGGGGAGATCTTTTGATCCTAGGCATCAGCCAATCGGGAATGTGCATTTCTCGAATGATGGAAAAACATTGGAATTTAGTATTTACGGGACAAGTTATAGATGCAATATTGATAATTATAATTGTGAGATCAACGAGCACCACAGTCCTGTTCCGGCAAAAGAGGAGTTTCTATCTCCCGACGGTACCAAAGCAGTTTTTATTAAAAATTATAACCTGTGGATGCGTAATGTTAACACGGGCGAGCTCACTCAGCTTACACACGACGGAAAAAAGAATTATGGGTACGGCACCAACAACGCCGGCTGGATCAAGCGGGAGAAACCAGTGCTCCGGTGGTCGCCTGATTCCAAGCGCATAGCAACCTTCCGGCAGGACGCCCGCGGAGTACGGAAAATGTATCTGACGTCTACCAAAATTGGCCATCCCAAACTTGAAAAGTGGAACTATCCCATGGCCGGCGACAGCACCATCTTTCGTATTGAGCGGGTAGTCATTAACCTGGAACCCAAACCGCATTTGGTTCCCCTCAAGATGGATCCGGACCCTCAGCGGTCAACCATCACTGATCATATTGCCGGTGATGACGGGACTTTTCTGGATACCGAATGGAGTCCCGATAGTGATAAACTGGCTTTTGTTTCGGTATCAAGAAATTATCAGCACGTAACTTTAAAAATAGCCGATCCAGAGACGGGCGAAGTTCATAAGGTATTGCATGAGGATACCGATACCTTTTTTGAATCGGGCAATGATAAAATCAACTGGCATGTGCTGCCCGGAAGTAATGAAGTCCTCTGGTTCTCTGAACGCAGCAATTGGGGGCACTTGTATCTCTATAATCTGGAAACCGGTAAGCTAAAACATCAGATTACCAAGGGGAACTGGAATGTGCTGCAAGTGCGCTATATTGATAAAAAGCATCGCACAATCTATTTCACAGGATCTTGTCGTGAACCCGGGGATCCCTATTTCCACTATCTATACCGAGTAGATTTCAGCGGTAAAAACCTGAAACTTCTGAGTCCAGAACAAGCGAATCATGAAATAACAATTTCCGACAATGGCAATTATTTTGTAGATACCTACTCCACACCCACTAAACCGCCTGTATCTGTGCTCAAGAACATGAATGGGGAAAAGCTGATGACATTAGATAAAGCAGATATCTCTAATCTGAAAGCCACAGGATGGCAACCCCCTATCCCTTTTTCTACCAAAGCGCGAGATGGTAAGACCGACCTCTACGGATTGATGTTTAAACCTACTGATTTTGATTCCAGTAAATCTTATCCCGTTTTGAATTATGTATACCCCGGTCCGCAAACGGGGAGTGTTCGCAGCCGCTCATTCCGTGCCGCCCGTGTTGACAAGCAGGCTATCGCCGAGCTTGGTTTCATTGTCGTTGAAGTGGATGCGATGGGGACCCCCGGCCGCTCCAAGTCTTTCCACGCCTATTATTATGGGGATATGGGCGACAATGGCATACCTGATCAGATTGCCACTATCAGAGAACTCGCTAGAACACGTCCGTGGATGAATCTGAATCGTGTAGGAATTTGGGGACATTCCGGTGGCGGCTTTGAATCTACCCGTGCGATTCTTGCTTATCCCGATTTCTACAAGGTTGCTGTATCTGAAGCGGGTAATCATGACAATAGAAATTATGAAGATGCCTGGGCCGAAAAATGGCAAGGCCTGCTTAAAAGATATGGTCCTGACTCCACGAATTACGATAATCAAGCAAATGAGCTTCTTGCTGGTAATCTGAAAGGGAAGTTACTCTTGGCCCATGGCACAATGGATACGAATGTCCCCCCCACTAATACCATGCTTATGGTAAGAGCCCTGGAAAAAGCCAATAAGGATTTTGACTTAATTATGCTGCCGAATCATAGTCACGGTTTTTACATGAATCCTTATATGATGCGTCGGCGCTGGGATTACTTCGTTCGCAACTTAAAGCACGTAAAGCCACCAAAAGAGTTTGATCTGAAAGTGCAGTGATCGATAAAAAAATCAGGCAGCAAAAATTTTTTGGACATCTTTTTGTTATACACAAGTGTCTGTTGACTAAAAATCAGTCTCCCGGAAAAGACGGACTTATGTTAATGAAAAGAATAGATCATATCCTACAAAGTGGGGGTTCTTGTTAGAACCATCTTACATGGTTAAATATTAAGATAATACACCTAAAAGTAGTTCTATAATTCTCTATGATTTCAAAGAAAGATTTTATTCAAAAAGATCGGCTGATTAAAGGAATCAGTACAGACGGACATTTAAAAATATCAGTTGTCAAAAACACTGATGTAGTTAAGACCGCTCGGCGAAAGCATAACCTTTCGTTGCTCAACACTGTATTGCTCGGCCGTGCTCTTACCGGTACTATGCTCTTGGCCTCGGAGCTTAAGGGAGAAGAACGCATCAAGATGCGAATAGAAGGACAGGGTCCCGTAGGTCTGCTTGTAGCCGAAGCTAACCGCGTGGGTGAAGTCCGGGGCTATGTACAAAATCCCCAAACAGAACTGAATTACTCAAAGCCCGATACAGACTTAAGTGATGGTTTGGGACTCGGCGTTTTAACCGTTAGTAAAACGCTTTATAACAAAGCTGAACCGCGAACCAGCAGCATAGAGCTTGTCAAGGGAAATATCACTGATGATCTGGCTTATTATATGGTGCAATCGGAACAAATACCATCAGCTATTTTACTGGATGTTGGCATTGACAACAACGGTGAAATTACTGAAGCGGGAGGCTTGATGATTCAGCGGATGCCAGACGCACCTGAAGGACGGATTGAAGAGCTGCAGGAGAGAATGCTCCAATTTGAATCTATTAGCTGGCTGCTTGCAAATGATTACTATATTGATGATATCATGAAAATGGCAATGGAGCCATTGGAAGTTAAAGAATTGGACCGTCAACCGGTGGATTTCTTTTGCCGATGCACACGGAAGCGATTTGTGAAGGCGCTAGCTATGCTCGGTTACGAGGACCTAAAAGAAATGAGTGATGAGGGACAAGAGCTTGTATGTCACTTTTGCAACGAACATTATACCGTTTCACAAGAAGAAATTGAAGACCTTTTGATGAAAACGAAAGCTAAAATGAACTAATGTGATAGCTTTTTTACCAGTTATTAGAATAATATCAAAATTTTTAAATCATTACTACGACCGCGATTGAGGTGCGGTTTTAAAATTTTTCCGGCCTTGATCTGAAACTAATATCCTAATAATAAATAACCAATCAACCGGGATTTCATGGGAGACCGAAAACACGTTGTTATCATCGGAGGAGGTTTTGGCGGTATTAATGCTGCTAAAAAACTCAAAAAAAACGATGTAGATGTTACTGTTATCGACAGAACAAATCATCATCTATTTCAACCCCTACTTTACCAGGTTGCTACAGCAGCTCTTTCGCCAGGGGATATTGCCGTTCCTATTCGTGCAATCCTGGGCCAACGGAAGGGCATGAAAATCCTTTTGGGCAATGTGACGCATATACATAAACAGGAACAGCTTGTTGAGCTGGAAGGAGGTCGTAAAATTTCGTTCGATTACTTGGTGCTGGCTCCGGGAGCACAGTATAATTATTTTGGTAATGATGAATGGGAAAATTATGCACCAGGACTCAAATCAGTGGGAGACGCCTTGCAAGTGCGTGAACGTATTCTTCTTTCACTCGAAAAAGCTGAACAGATCGGCGATCCCAAACTTCGCGAACCTTATCTTACGTATGTAATCATTGGCGGTGGACCGACTGGGGTTGAAATGGCAGGTGCCATTGGAGAAATCGTAAAACGGAATATGATGAGGGATTATAGCACCTTCAGCAAAAATGAGACCCGTATTTTTCTTGTCGAAGCCGGACCGCGTATTCTTAATGGATATCCGGAAAGCCTTGCGGAACGTGCGCGTGAAACACTGGAGGATATGGGCGTTCGTGTTCTTTTAAATACCCCTGTAACCCAAATTCATAAAAATAATGTCACCTTCTCAGAGGGGACGATAGAAACACCCAACATCGTTTGGGCAGCGGGTGTGGCCGCCTCGCCACTTTTGTCTTCACTGGATGTAAAACAGGATAGAACCGGTCGCGTTTTCGTTGAGGATGATCTATCGATACCGGACCATTCTAATATTTTTGTGATCGGAGACGCCGCCCATAAAACTGATGAAGAGGGTAATCCCCTTCCTGCGCTGGCACCCGTTGCTATACAGCAAGGCAAATATATCGGCAAGTTAATCGGGAATGAGCTGAACGGTAAAAGAAGAACTCCCTTCCATTATGTGGATAAAGGCACTATGGCAACGATCGGACGCGCCAAAGCTGTAGCCGATATCAGAGGCTTCAAATTCAGCGGTTTTTTTGCCTGGATTCTTTGGTCAATTGTCCACATTTTATTCCTGATTGGCTTTCGAAATCGCTTCAAGGTTTTTGTCGAGTGGATGTGGCATTATTTCACATTTAAACGTGGAGTACGTCTTATCACCGATCGATCATCAAAGTAACATAATCTTATTTCGAGATAATTTTAAAGTGTTGATCACTCCTTATTTATGAGGGCAGTCAACCTCATTCTAATTCCCAATCTTGTCATCCTCAACTTGTTTCAGAATCTGTTGCACGGTCAGTGAAGAGGCAGCGCCATAAGCCAAATAATCACGGCATTTAACAACTTGATCTTGTTGCCCCTCGCTGGCTGGCATACGAAAACCTATGCGGTACTAAGCCGGGATATGAGTCATTAATTTAGTGATAACTTAGAGGGGGCGGGCCACTATGCAATTCTAAAGATTATTTAGGGCAAACGCATAGGCTCCCAAGGCCGTAGCTTCACTAGTTCCGAGGCGAGAGATGCCAATAGCTAGCCGTTTTTCAGGAACATAAGGGACCTTTTCATCTGAAAATGGAACCGTAATATCTTTACTTTCATAATGATAGAACTCTTCGGCAGACTGTTCGTCTTCCAAATTATAAACGCTTTCTATCAATCGGGGATAAGGATCACCATCATAGCCTATAATTGTACCATTCAATATTTCCATCACTGTTGGTAGAAATAACTCATAAGCAGCGCTAATTCCACCACCGATTACCATAATCCCATCAATTAGCGTAATAGCATTAGCCAGAGCTTCGCCCAGTACGGATCCCATCTTTTCAAATGCCTGAACAGCCGCTTTTTGATTTCCTTCTTTATTGCCCTTTGCAATATCATAAACATCTTTGGGAGATAGCTTTTCTTCTGTATTCGGTGCTTTCTCCAAATAAGTCTGTAAAATTGCCCGGATACTAACTCCTTCTTCGGCTGTAAGCCGGGGGTCTTCAAAATTTCTTGTTACCCAAATTTCTCCCGAAGCAGAATTATCTCCCCGTGCAAGCTGATTATTAATGACAATGCCCCCGCCGAATCCGGTACCCAGGGTGGCGGCAAACAGATTTTTGTATTCCTTGGGTATTCCTCTCTTTTTGAGGTTCCGATTCACTTCAGGCAATAATCCCGCCATGGCCTCCCCATAGACAAACAAATCCCCATCATTGTTTATAAATACCGGGAGCTCGAACTTTTTTTCAAGCATGGGCCCTAGCGCTACCCCACCTGCATAAGCTGGTAAATTACCTACATTGTCGATGATTCCGGAAGGGTAGTCGGCCGGACCGGGAAAGGCAAAGCTGATAGCAACTGGAGTTTCTGAAATAGCATCACTAGCCTTTCTCAACCCCTCAACAATCGTTTTGAGACTCTTATCCAGATCATCCGCATGCGACGGAAGAGCTATAGGATCTATAATTTCTTCTCCGCCCTGTAAGGCTGAAAACACGAAGTTGGTTCCCCCTGCATCAAGGGTTAGTACTACACGCTGATCATTAAATATGTCCATGAAAATGTTATATCGATTTGATGTTACCCAAAGATAACTAAGTTATTTCAGAGCTCTTTTAATACAAAAATTCTGTTTTTGAAACAACTTTATAATAGATTTTAATCACCCTAAAATATAAAAAATTAATGAGGAGTTTAGCATTTTTGCAGGGGCTATACAACGAGCAATCCCTATGGGAAAAGCAGGATGGGAGCTTGGAAAAGCTATACAACTTTACATTGTCATCATCTACAGTTCTTAGAATATGATAATCTTCCAATGGGGACTGCACCCCGGCAAAGTACGAATATTCAATTCGCTATATTCGCACATGAGACAAAATCCCCCGGATTATAAATCCAAAAAGGCACGTTCTGCGTTAAAACGGCCTTCCTGAACTTATGCTGTACTGTTTGCTGCTGCAGCTGTCGTAGCAACAGTTCTGATACCTACAAAAAGCACATAAAGAATACATAATAGGGGCACAATAAATCCGGCCATCAGCGTGAAGGTATCAGCTACGACACCAAAGATCAGCGGTACGATTGCTCCGCCGATGATCGCGGTGATCATCAGACCAGAAATTTCGTTACTGCGAGCGGGTAGTTCATCCACGGTAATCGAAAAAATAAGTGGAAAGATGTTGGCAAAAGTCAGACCGATAATCGAAATCATTACAAAACCTAAAATCTGAGTGGGGGCTAAATATAATCCCACAATTGAGAGTGAGGCAATAGCAGAGGTGGCGATTAAAAATTTCTTCGGGGATATCCAATTCAGAATTACACCGCCCAAAAAGCGTCCGGTCATCAGGAAGGTAAAGAAAAATAGCGTACCCCAGAGCCCAAGCTTCTCCAAATCAAAATTAAACCTGTGCTGTAGGTAATTAGGCAGCCGTGCACTCATACAAACCTCGGCTCCCACATACAGAAAAATCCCCACCACCATTAACAGCACATACTTGTTTTTAAACAACAGCCCAAAGCACGATTTAAGCGAAGCCGGCTGGGCATCCTCGTGGCGTTCTTCATGTACGGGGGTAAAATAAATAAACGCGAGTGTGGCAAACATGGCAACCGAATAAATAGGAAACAGGATCTTCCAGTCTGTGCCCCAATAGTTAACTGCCAACAACGGGATCAATGAACCTGATAGCGAACCGATCGCTTTGATAAACTGCCCAAAAGACAAGTTCCGGGAATAGTGGCCCTCGGCCGAAACATCCCGCATGACTGGATTGCCTGAAACTTGCAGCAGTGTAGCGCCGGTACCCAGCAACAGCAGTCCTCCCAGGATTAACGCAAAAGAGCTGAACTGGCCTATCATCGGCAGAATAAGTCCCAGCAGAGCTGTCAGAAGTCCCAGCAGCAGCACGTGTTTCTTGCCTTTGCGATCCTGATAAATCCCCAGTGGGATCGATAGCAGCCCAAACATAATAAAGCCCATAAAAGTGACAAAACCTGCTAAAAAGTTAGAAAGCGAATAGGCCTTTTGCAGCAAACTTGTCAGCGGCCCGACAACGTCGCCGAACCCCATGCACAAAAATGCTAAAAATATCGGTATGGTTTTTTTATTCACAGAATATTTTTTTTGTAATTCGAATTTGTACTGGCGTTTAACAACACTTCTATTTCCAAGTCAGAAATAAATTATAGAACTATAAATCTTCAATTGCAGATACGCTTGGAAATGCTATCAGAACCCAATCCTGGATCTAAAGGCAACATCAAATAATAATTCACGACTCGAAATCCCAAACTTGGCCCGTTATTATTTAGTACTTACAGCTACGGTTTCTGTCTCTGTATTCCATCCGTCTATTGATAAATACAATGGTTTGGCTTTCTTAGCAGCATCTTTCAAATTTACCTCTATGGTCCTGCTTTGGTGAGGAGCAATTGAGATATAATTATCGCTCCAATAAGAGGGTAGAAGCTCTTCTCCGCCCTTGCTGGTAATCTTTGAATGCACAAAAAATGCCATCTGATCGGTTGGATTTTCAAGTGTTACTCGCCAAGCCTCGTTCTTACCTTCAACCGGTATAATATTTTTGACATTTATTTTTGTTTTTGGCAGTTCCTTCAATGTCTTGAAATTGTGATCCGGTGCCAACCAATAGGTATTGTGGGATAGAGCAATCCCCTTGGAATTAGTCAGCTCTAATTCTACAAATGTTAATTTGTTTCGGGATTTCAGTTCTGATTCTAATGAGTGAACCTCTGTGGCCTGTCCAGCCGATGCATCGGTATCAAATGTCTTATTAAATTGTTGATGCATATCCTCCCCATAAAAACGTACCTGGGCTTTGAGATTATTCTGAGGCTTGAAACGCCGGTTGACTACAGCCATCGTGGAGTCATCCAGGTTAAGTTGAATGTGAAGGGGCTCGACTGCCCGCTTAGTAAAGTAATATCCCGCATTAGGATTCAAATACCAGTCATAGATTTGCCAGACGACACTTGGAAAAGCTGCGTTTAATTTCCATAGTAACACGCCGCCTGTATCGCTGAGTTTTGAGCCCACTGACTCAAAAATAGCCCGATATCCATTGGCATTCGCAAGCTGCGCCTTAGCACTGTAATCCTTATAACTTTGGGGAACGCCATACCAATCGACTATAGCCTTATAATAGGTATCGTATTTACCGTTGCCGGATGCAGCATCATGATACGCCCACGTATCATTCAGTGGATAAGCTTCGGTAGTGTCAGGAACAAGATCCGGAACAATTTTAGGCAAACTGCTATATGTGGGTTGCGAAGGCATGCCCACCTCATCTTTCCAAACCCAGTCCTTACCGGCTTCAACTAAGTCATAGTAATGAGCTGGAGATTGCCAGGAATAAGGTCCACCACTATAGACACCGGATTTATGATTATCCGGCCAGGATCCTTTCCACCCTTCGGGCAATTTAGCAAAGCCAGAAGAGCTGGGAATAAACGGACGGCTGCCGTCGAGTTTTGCCACATTCTGTCGCATCGCATCATACAATTCTTTCCGGGCGTGTCCCTCATTGCCCCCCGTCCATACCAGCAAACTCGGGTGATTTCTGACCCTCTTTATCGTATTCTTCATGTTCTCAACATACACATCGCCTTGCAACGGCCAGTCGGGAGAACCTTTAAACTCTCCATTGGTATCACCAGTGACCCAGAAATCCTGCCAGACCAATAGTCCGTGTCGGTCGGCTTGTTCATAAAAATTATCAGGCGGGGCAATACCTCCCCCCCAGATGCGCACCGTATTTAGATTCGCATTTTCGATAAGACTCATCTCCTGCACATAACGTGTTGAATCGCGCCGCAGTAGCAAGTCAGGAACCCATGCTCCGCCGGTGAGCTTAATATTCCTGCCATTTACATAAAAATCGCGTCGGGGCCATCCGTTTACATTTGTGACATTGCTGCTCACGGTCCGGATGCCGAATGTCACATTTTTGGATTGTGAGGTCTTTCCATCTACCGAGTAACTAAGATTCAGATTGTACAAATTGGGTTTGCCATATCCATTAGGCCACCAAAGTTTTGGATGATGAATCGTTAGCCGGGAAAGATCTTTGGGACTAAGCTTAATCTCTTTACTCTCGTTGGCGGCAATTCGCTGTTGCACGTTAAGCCTGATGGATTGTCCGGAAAAATTCTCTGGTGAAATTGTAAGATTAAGATTCCCTTTCTGTGCCTTGGAAGTATGATTGACCAACTTCATGCTGATGTTAAGGTTAGCTTGGCTAGTATCAGGCAAATCGGGAAGCTTCGTTACGATATGTGGCTCATCAACGGTAACCGGACCGCTTGTACTAATAAAAACCGGCTGCCAGATCCCCATTTCACGATCGCGGACGGCCGGCATCCAATCCCAGCCGACAGAACAAAGCATCGTCACATTTTTTCCTATATCCCCTTTGGGACCGCCATTGGGATAAAAGGGCCCCAATGCCTTCAGTTGAGGATGGGCGGGTAAGCCTGCAAAATCCAGCGGATAAATTTTTACTGCCAAATAATTTTCACCCGTTCTGTGTATATAATCAGTGATATCAAAACGGTATTGTCGAAACATACCCACCATGTCGGTAGAATCTGCCAGCTGGTGTCCATTCAGCCAAACTGCTGCGCGATAATTAATTCCTTTAAAATGCAACCAAGTACGATTACCTGTATCAGCCTTGGGAAGTTCAAATTTTGTTCGATACCAGTAGGGATCTTTCCAAGGATTTTTGCGATTGGGAAGAAAACTAAACTTACTCAGTCCATATGCCTGATTTGTCGTATCTGAAGCATCCGGGATCCGCATATTGTTCAACCCAAAATACGGACTCGGATATACATCGTTTGCGACCAATCCGGATAAAACAGTGGAAGGGAGCTGCACCGGAAACCAATAATTTCTGGATTGATAGCCTGCTGAACTAAGCTCCTTCCCGTTTGTTTTAATGATAGTAGAACTTTGCAGCTGGAAGTGCGTTAGTTCAATATGATTCGGTTTCTGCTGACTATAGCCCAATTTTGTCATAAACAGCATCAACAAAACAGTGAGAAAGCTGACTAACTTTAATTCAATAACTTTCTGTTGCATCATTATTTATGATAATTATAGATAAAGAATTATTGTGAAAGAAATCTGTTCCTGTGGACGATTATATTGATTAATAATCCGGCCATTGTACCACCTTATCATTCTTCTTTTTCGACATACTAAATGATAAAATATCTCCATTTATACAAAATCATTTTCGAAAGACCTATAGTTAGCTGTATAAACCTCCCTTAATCACCTATGAGAGAATTATTAACAGAAAGCTGTACAAACCTCCCGACATTGAGTCAATACAAAAATTTTTGGAGAAAAAACAAAAAAACTTGCAAGAATGCCTCATTCTTGCAAGTCTCAAGTTAATAATTTTGTTGAATTCCTATTTTCATTTTGAAGAAAATGAATAGCCCTTACGTTTAAATACCCAAAACCAACCGACGCCCCATGCACCAACTCCCGGTTCGGGGGCACCTAAAACCATAACATTTTTGTCAAGATACAGAATATCATATGTATGAATAGGTTCAGCATTAAAATTTGGCTGATATCCCAAACTAACATTTGCATCACCCGATAGGGTTAATGTACCGACAGACCAGGTTTGGCCCCCCGTGGCGGATGGTGGATTAGCCGATTCCAGTGTTTTGGTCATATCAAATTTGAACTGACTATGGTAGGTACCTGCAGGCAGCCCTTTAGGAGAACCATCCGATAGCGTTTGGTTATTACCTGTTACCAAAGTAAAATTAGGCCCTCCATTTAAATCAAAAGTCATAGAATCTTTAGCAACCCCCCAGCCTTGTAAAGCAGAAAGTCCGTTCTTCCACCAAGCAGCGGCATTACTGGCAAGATAACCTCCATTTCCATAACACATGCCGGCAGAAACGCCCGGGTACCAATCAGCCGGTATATCTGTAGCCCATACCCAAGTCTTTGACCCTGTTCCCGCTAGATTTGTCCAAGTGGGAGAAAGCGGATGATCAATTTTATTAATTGTGATGGTAGTTGAATCCTTTACGGTGCCACCATCCGTGGTTGCGTAGAAATAGATTTTATTCTTACCAAGAAAGGGCAGTAAAACCGTATCTTTCCGGGCAGTCGAAGTCCCAATACCGGTGACCCACATTCCCGAAGTTTTGGGGGTATTGTTTATCATTACAATTTGGTTCCCCCCTTTAGTGGTAGCATGAACATCCATTTTAAGTTTAGACGCGGGAAGTTTTGAACCAAGACTACCATCATTGCTCTCTATAGGCTTACATGATGCCAGCAGAAATAACATCAAAGCAACCACTCCATAGGATATGATTTTATTGTCTTTCATTATCATAATCGTATTTATTAAAAATTTAGAATTATTATCTACAGGGAATATCCCTCAAACAGGCATCATTCTACTTTATTTCTTAGTCTCCCTCGTAAAACCTATCTCCTGAGGACCACCCGTCATTCTGTTTGAGTTTTCCTTTTGAAAGAGTTATTTGTTTTTCAGAAATCGGCAAGAAGCCTTTCGTTGCCTTAAAGCGATCAATCCTGGGCTTATATTTTGTCTTGCTTCCAGCATTCCAAATGGTTACACCACTTTCATCCTGAAGATCGGACGTCATTGTTCCATAACGGAGTTCATCCCAATATCGGATGCCTTCAAAGGCAAGTTCCGCTCTTCGTTCATGACGTATTTCTGCCTCGGTAACCCCACCATAGGGAGATAGGCCTGAATGTTTATGAACTTTGTTTAAATAGGTCAACGCATTGGGGCTGCCAAGTTCTGCAGCCATTAGCAGGATATCAGAATAGCGGATAAGAATTAAATTCTGGGTATTGTCTATCTGACGATTATAAGTCAACGAAGGATAAATCTCGTGACTATAGTTCCAGATATTTCCAGTTGCGCCTGCACTGGCGGGAGCTTTCACATAAATAGGAACATACTTTTTTTGCCAGAATCCAGTTTCTTCCCATAAATCTCCGCCCGATTGATAAGAAGGGGTAACTCCTTCGGTTTTATCATTAACATTCCAAACCGTGCCTTTTTTACGTTTATCTCCGTTTTCGAACCATTTTGTTGTATTATAAACGGTAGGACTTACGGTATCAAAGCCCCAACCATAACCAAAAGGTAACGTTTGCTGTAACCTTATACCCTGAAACAGGGCAATGCTATTATTGTAAGCCGTGCTTTTATTATCATTCCAGCCCCCAAATGTTGAATATACGATTTGGAATACGGCTTCAGGGTTATTTCCACCATTTGAACCGTCATCGCCAACCCATTCTAAATTATTGTTGACCGCATAAGGATAGTTATTGTTAGGGCTTTTATAGGAATAAGGCCAAAGATTTCCAAAAGTGGGTTCAAGCTGATATCCACTATTTGAAATACAGTCATCAATCCATTTTACAACATCATCATTCGTAATCTTTCCGCCCCCAGGTAAAGGCATCGTTGCTGAGTGTGAGTAATTTCTTCCATATGCCTGACCGTTATAAAACAAGAATACACGTGCCATTAAGGCTTCTGCGGCCCATTTGGTAGCATGACCCGGTTCAAGCTCATGATAAGCGACGCTGGGCATATTTTCGATACTGAACTTTAAATCTGCAGCAATTTGAGCATAGACACTATCCACGGAAGCCCGTTTATAGACCGTTTTGACCGGATCCGTATTAAGAGGTACTCCTCTCATTTTTCCATTAACCGGGCCGCCAAAAAGCCTCATCAGATCAAAATAATCCAATGCTCTCATAAAACGAGCTTCACCTTCCACCTGATTCTTTTTACTTTTGCTTTCCCAGCCTTCTACCTGGTCAATGTGTTTAATCAGGGTGTTAGCTCTAAAAATACCTTGATAATAATCGGCCCAGACCGCATCATATTGATTTTGTTTTGATATTTGCCATTGATCAATAGCAGCTTCATTATCATGTTGGCCACCTCCACTGAAACCTTCATCCGACATAATTTCGGATAACAAAAAGATTGAGCCTCCATTATTCGGATCCATTGCCTTACAATACATCGAATAGATGGCTGTTAAAGCTTGTTCAGCTTCAGAAGGATTTTGGTAGAAATTTGCACTTGTTTTCTGAGTCAAATCCTGGCTGTCGAGGAAATTTTGTTTGCAACCCCAAAGGAGTACGAATGACAGGATAACGGATAAATATATTGCTATTCTTTTCATACCGATTCTTTTAAAAAATTTAAAATTTTAATTCTGCGCCAAACATTACTGTTCTGGGGGAAGGATAATATCCAAGATCAATTCCCTGTGACCAGCTGTCAGGTGCATATCCTATTGCAGGATCCATTCCTCTGTATTTTGTAAAGGTATAAGCGTTCTGAATAGTGACATACAATCGGGCTTTTTGAACAGGCATGTCTTGCCATACATGCTTGAAATCATAACCCAATGTCAGGTTTTGGATTCGGAAGTAATCCCCCGGCTGCAACCACATATCGGAAAAATTATTATTACTTGCATTTCCATTCAACGAAATACGAGGCATCGAATTGGAAGTGCCGGGTCCGTGCCAACGATTTAAAATACCAGTCGTATAATTAGCAAGTGGATCGTTTAATGAATTCCAATCTGTTGCCTGAACAATTTTATTACCGGCAACGCCCGTTCCCAAAAACGTGAAGTCGAATCCTTTATAAGCGAGATCGACAGAGACTCCAAAGTTATAAGGGGGACGTGCAAGACCGATTTCGGTTCGATCATCCGGACCAATTTTTCCATCCCCGTTTAGATCTATAAAATGAATATCTCCGGGTCGGGCATTTGGTTGAATTAACTGGCCCTTTTTATTTTTATAAGCTTGTATCTGGGCCTGTGTCTGGAAAATACCATCGGTTTTGTAGCCGTAGAAACTACCGGCGGCTTGCCCTTCTTTAGCCACATACCAAGAACTGTTATTTCCGTAAAATCCAGAGGCTCCATAAATAGTGCCGCCCCCTTTGATTTTCGTAACTCTATTTTGATTATAAGAAGCGTTACCTGAAATGCTGTAATGGAATTGACCGATTTGATCACTCCAGCCAACCTTAATATCGTATCCTCTATTACGGATATTACCTCCATTTACATAGGGTGGATTTGTGCCTGCGACAGCTGGGACTGGTACCTGTACAAGCCACCCGTCGGTTTCTTTATTGTATAAATCAAAACTGAGCTTTAATCTGCTATGCAAGAAATGGGCATCCAATCCTACATCAGCCTGAGTAGAAGTTTCCCATGTTATTCCCGGGTTGGGTAAAATGTTGGGATAGGCACCCGGACTTTGTTCTGTCTTATCTCCGTAGGTATAAAAAGCATTGCCACCCGTTTGAATCGTTGACAAATATTGGAAATTGGGAATCGATTGATTTCCATTCTTTCCCCAGCTAGCCCGTATTTTTAAGAAATCCAACCACGAGCTATTCAAAAAAGGCTCTCTTGTAATTATCCAACCTGCGGAAAATGCCGGAAACGTACCCCAGCGATGACCTTGTGCAAAGTTCGATGAACCATCAGCACGTACTACCGCTGAAAGCAAATACTTCTGCTTATAATTATAATTTAACCGTCCGAAATAGGAGAGAATTCCCCCACGTCCCCATGGCGAACCACTGATGGTAGTACCTCCGGAGGAAGAGATAGTAGGCGTATTCGATAAATAAGCATACTTAAATTGGTTAAAAATATTATTCGTATTTGTACCTCCCAAGGATTGACCCAAACCGTCTTTTTCTGCAGATTGACCAGCTAAAACTTTAAAATTATGATCTCCCTGAACTGTGAACTCATAAGAAAGAGTATTCTCCCAGATCCAGTTTAATCCTACATTCATGTTTTGGGTCGTACTGTTCTTTGAATTTCCTACTACCGTGGTTGCATCATATACCGAACCAAGATTATACGTCGGTGTAAATGATCGATAACTGCCAGCCGAAACATTGGTGCTGAAGCGGGAGGTAAATTCCAGATTTTTAATAGGAGATATTGTGGTATGGAAACTTGCAGTTAAATTATGATTCTTCGACTTATTCAATCCACGGCTATTAACCATAGTTGCAATTGGGTTGTTCTGCAAGTGATCCCACGGGATTTTATAACTATATAATCCTTTGGCCCCATAAATCGGCAAGAATGGATTCGCAGATTCCATATCGTAAATATCATTCCAGTATCCATTGCCTACAGCAATACCATTTCTTTGGTTAAATGAATACGTAATATGTTCCCCAACCTTCCATAACGATCTTTCGTTTTCGTCTGTAAGTATTGTATGATCACTATTAATAAGCACATTGTATCGATCATAATGGGAGGCTACCGGCTCGCCTAGAATCCCATCCTGAGATTTAAAAGATAACCCCAGGGAATAGGTAGTTCGGTCGCTTCCACCGGAAATATTTACTGCATGGCTTTGAATAGGAGCATCTGAATTGGTTATTGCATTCATCCAATCGGTTCCTTCGTCATTGCCCGCAAGAATAGATGATGCATCAGGGACCAGAGGAACTAGTTTGTTGTTATTATTTCCATTTAAACTATGAGCCATAGTAGTAATATCATATGGCTTTTTGCCGGCATCGACCATCCCTTCATTAATAACCGTTAAATACTGCTGGGCATCTAACAAATTGGCTGTTTTATAAACATTTTGCCAGCCGTAATAGGTATTATAGGTTATAGTTGGTTTTTGACTTTTTTGCCCGTGTTTTGTGGTAATAAGTATAACACCATTCGCGGCGCGAGAACCATAAATAGCCGCCATAGGGCCCTTTAGTACAGATACATTTTGAATATCTGAAGGAGATAAATTGTCGATATTACCCACAACAACACCATCAACGATGTACAAGGGGTTTGAATTTCCTATTGTGCCCATACCATGAATATTGACCTTATAACCACTTCCGGGCTGACCATTTGTTTTCGTTAACTGAACCCCTGGAGTACTGCCTTGCAAAGCATCAAGCGTTGAAACAGTATTTAACTTTTCAATTTTATTTCCTGAAACCTGAACATTTGATCCTGTTAAATTCTTTTCCTTCAGTTTTACATAGCCGACTACGACTAAAGATTTCCCTGATATTGTCTTTGGGGTTAATTCAATATTTATTTTTCTGTGTCCATCAATCGGTACTGTTTTCTTTTCATAACCGATAAATGAAAACACCAGCGTATCCTGCAAAGAGGGAACATTCAGGCTATAATGGCCAGTGGCGTTGGTTGAAGTACCAGTGGTTGTACCCTTAAGTATCACATTTACCCCTGGCAATGTATCTCCTGTTTGAGCATCAGTTATGGTACCGCTAACAGTCTCCTGCTTATTTTTTAGACCCAAATTCTGCGTTTTTTTCTGTATAACCAAAACGTCTTTAGTTTTAGGCAGCACAACTTGTAATCCGGTACCACTTAGCAATTTATATAGTGCTTGATATACCGAGACATTTTTCAAATGCAGTGAAACTTTATATGCTGGTATAATATCCGGACTAAATGAAATGCCTACACTTGCCTTATTAGATATCCTGTATAAAGCATCAGAAAATTTTAGATTATTAATATTAATATTCATGTGCTTTCTATTGGGGGCAAGAAGAGAGGAAAATTGCTTCTTTTTAAACGCATTAATCTGTTCGGCTCCTATCTGCGCATAACTGCCTCCAACACTACATAAGGTTATTATTAAAGATATCGCTAAAATCTTTATGCTTCTTTTTGAGGATAATTTGTACTCGTGCATTTTTAGAAATTGAATTAACATTTTGTTAAGCAAAAAATGTGTATCGTTATGAACTAATTTTTCATAAACATCAAACATCATTCCTCCCGCCATATAACTTTATTTTTTTTCAATGAATATTGAATATGCAGTGTGAGGCTAATCACAGAGAGCACCTTCTCTTCTGAGCTTCCCTTAAAGTCCGCACTTATTTTCAAATTTTTTAATTTATCACTTGCGTACACACTTTTGATATCATAAAGATGCTCTAACTGCTGACCGACCTTATAGAGAGGGGCGTCCTTAAAGACAATGTGATTATTCATCCAGCTCAAATAATTTTTGACCTCAAAATGATTTGTCTTTATCTGATTTTTTTCAGCATCGAGATAAGCAAATTGTCCCTTCGTTAACCGAATGGGAGACTGCTGAGAACGAACTTTACTCTCCAAAGAAACTTCCCCATCAACGACCGCCACTTGTATTCCCCTTGCTCCCGATCTTGATTTTACATCAAAAGCAGTGCCAATATCCTGAATACGAACATCACCTGTTGTAACTACGAAAGGTCTCCGTTCGTTATGAGTCACCTTAAAGAAAGCCTCCCCTTTAAGCCTAACTAAACGGTATTGACTTGAGGCTCCCGAATTCAGCCACAACTCAGAATTTTGATTTAAATGAATCTTTGTTCCATCAGCCAGCGTTATTTTTTCTTGCTGTCCTGGGCCAGTCTTGAATTTTTGCTGAGACACTGCATTTGTTGAACGTTGTTCCAACAGCCAATAAGTGCTGATACTAGTTAAAATCAATAAAATAGCAGCCGCAGCTTTAAGCAAAACACCCCATTTAAATTGATCATTATTTCGATTTGAAATAGTATGGAGCTCGTGGATCTCTGCCTCTACGCTTTCAACATCTCCTGCACTTGCCTGAGAAGTATCCTCTTTACAGAGTACTTCATCGATATCTTTATCCAATTCCTGCTCTAAGAAAGCCACCCCCTCCGGTGTCTGAAACCAACGTAGCACTTTCCGGGCTTCTTCCTTAGTACACTTATTGTTCAAATATTTTTCGGCTAATTCCTTCAAAAAAGATAATTAGTTATTAATAATTCCTTCACCTGCTATTGATACACCCAGGAGGGCATAACAGTATGAAAATTAGAATGTAAAAATTTGTAAATAGACTCCGAAGGGTTGTGATATTTTGCCGAAAAAAGAAATGAATTTGAATTATTTTTAATTATAAACAGCGATAATTTGGGAAAATAAAATCTCTTGAGATTTTAAGTGATATCGATATGTCGCCGTAAATAATCTTTTACAATCTGTGTCCCACGATAATATTGCGATTTTACAGTAGAAACAGATATATCTAATTTTTTTGCAATCTGATTATTAGATAGGTTAGTATCCCGTTTCATTTTAAATACTCTTCGCCTTTTTTCGGATAGTTGGTTTACCGCTTTTTGGGCAATAAGCCTATATTCTTTGTAAAATAATTTTTCTTCAATTTTACTTCTCCCTTCCTCAAAAGAAGAGCAAGGCTCATATTCCTCATAAATTTCACTATGGGAATCGCGGATTAAATTCAGGATGTGATTTTTAAGGGTCGTATATAGAAAGGCCTTTAGTGAGTGGCCTTCGTTTAAATCCTCTCTTGATTGCCATAATTTTATAAATACATCCTGAACAGCATCTTGTGATAAGCTACTGCTTTTGACATATTTTTTAGCAAAACGAACGAGTTGATTATAATATTTACGATAAGCCTGCTCGTAGGAGCGTCGCTGTTCATTCTTTATTCCCCTAATCAGTAACTTATCTTCTGGGTAACGCATCAAGAACTATATCTGCCGGTTATGGATTTTTTTACAAGCATTTACATAAAAATTTTTACAAGCTAATACAACTTTTTTCTTTCAACGTAACAGACCATAACTGGGTTAACTGTATTGCTCTATCCGGTTCAATAACAGTGAATCTTTTAAGCATAAAAACATAACGTCCTTTAATCGGATAGATGAACGGAGATATCCGATTTTACTATTCGACAGAAAGAGTTGGGCATGAAATGCCAAATAACGTTTCTTCACCATATATTATATCGCGTTTTAAGATAAATTTTTGTCTCTTAGGACTAATTGAATTATCCACAAAGTTACGCGAAGTAGCACAAAATTGCACAGAAATTTAAATTTTCTTTGATATCCAAATGATAATGTTGCAACTAATTTTCTGCCCTACAGTATATTTTTGAAAAATTTATTCAAGTTATGAATAACATATTAAGAGAAGAACTAAATAATAAAACTCACGACGCTTAAGAATTGTCAATCAAGATATACAAAACAGAATACCCGGGTGCTGAAAGCTTTATACCTTCATCTCCAATGGTTTTGGCAGAGTAAGCTTTAATACTGTTATAATTATCAGGACCACCCGACATACCACCAGGTCCCTTTCCATTTACAAAAATTTTGCGTGAAAAGGTGCTCTCCCCCCCAACTAAAGTATAACAGTAGTAGCGAGTGCCCGGCTCAAACTTTTTAAATTTATATCAATTATTTTCTTTGGGCTACCTTTGTTGACGACTATGACCCCCACTTGTAACGAGCTAAAGTTGAAGCATAATTTTTGATTGCTGTATCCCCTTGTGTTTCCGACCAAACCATTCGATCACCGAAATACTTTTGAAAGCCCAACGTCATAGCCACATGCATACCTGCTATATCAGAAACCTTTTGCCGGCAATAATCTTACGGATCATTTTGAGGTCGATAAAAAGCCCGTCTGAATCCGACTTTTCAATCAACTGAGAGACCTTTACCCATCCGTGCCCATCCATTTCTATTCCAATAGATTCAGGATAATGACGAAGCACATAGCTCAAAAATTTACTAACTTATTTTAAATTTGCGGAGTTTGGCATTCTCAGTTTAAAAAAAATGAATTGGCACTTACTTAGTCCTCAAGTGCAAAACTTATTTCAAAAGTTGTACCTGCATCAGATGATATGGAAAGGTCTCCATCCAGCTGGGCTACAAGAGTATTAACCAGAGTCATGCCGAGTGATGAGGCCTGATTAATGTTGAAATCCTCCGGCATTCCCTTACCATCATCAGCTATTTGTAAAGTAATTTGATTGTCTTCTTTCTGTAAAAATATATAGATCGTTCCTTGCTGCTGCTCAGTAAAAGCATGTTTATAACAATTTGTGAGTAGCTCATTTAGTAATAGACCACAGGGGATAGCTTGGGTAACACTTAATGAAACGGAATCCATTCTTTTCGTTATCTCAATTGGTTTACTGGTGTCAACCATTGAGTTGATAATCCCGGACAATAAATCGTCAATATATTGATCGATAGCAATTTCAGAAAGGGTTTCCGATTGATACAATTTTTCATGTACCATTGCAATCGACTGGATACGTGACTGGCTTTCGCGAAGTTTATCAAGCAATTGTTCTTCTTCGGTGTTGAAGGCCTGCATTTCCAGTAATCCGGAAATAATAGCCAGGTTGTTTTTCACTCGATGATGTATTTCTGCGAGAAGGGTTTCTTTCTCCTTCAAAGACCGGTGAATTGCATTTTCATAACTTTTATGAGCAGAGTTGTCTCGTATATAGGCAATTAACCGTTTTTCATCCCCCTCGTGATATACCTGAGTATGAATTTCGGCCGGCAATAAACTGCCATCTTTTTTTTCATACGTGCGCTCCCAAGTCTCATCATCACCCGTAGTTATTGTTTTTGAAATGATATCAGATTGAGAATTTCTGTACTCTCTCGGCTTCAGCTTTCGGGCATCCATCCCGATGAGCTCATCAGGACCATAACCAAAAAGCTCAAAAGCCTTCTTATTACAGTTGAGAATTTTACCGTCGAGATCAATTTCCAAAATGGCATCAAACGAGAGCTCAGTGATGGTACGGTACCGTTGTTCACTCTCTTCTAACTTTTGTTCGGCTCTTTTACGTTTAGTGATATTACGATTAATTCCTACCCAATACTCATATTCATTTTCATCAGTAGGAAATGAGGACATTTCTAACTCGACCCAATATGGTGTTCCATCTTTTTTATAATTGATAAACTCCTCACGGAGATCCTGGTGATTTTGAATTTTACGTTCAATGCTTTTCAGCACCTCATCAGAGGTCTCTGGACCGTGCAAAAAACCAGGATTTCTTCCTAAAATTTCATCGGATTGATAACCTGTAAACTCCTCAAAGGCTTTATTTACAAAAATAATTTTAGAATTCAGCGGTTGCTTTTTAGGAGCCTTCGTAATGACAACCATATCATTAAGATTGTTGATTGCCAATTCCTGGAATTCAAGAATTTGATGCTGTTCCTTGAGCCGCTTATTGGCCTTTGCCAACTTAGAGGTTCGCTGCTTTACCCGTTTTTCAAGCGTCTTATTTAGGTTTTGGATTTCCTTTTCTGCTTGTTTTTGATCTGTAATCTCAATAGATGTGCCTACCAGAGAGTGAGGCTTACCCCGTTTATCCGTAATCAGTTTTATTTCATCCTGCAACCAGATATAGTTACCATCTGCACGCTGAAATCGAAATTCAATTGTCAGCTTTTTCTTTTCCGGAATCCTATCATAGGTATTCAACACCTTCTCCCTGTCATCCGGATGAATTCGATTAATCCATAACATCGAATCGGTTTCAAACGCCTCAGCTCCTAAACCTAATATCTCTTCCACATTAGGACTAATAAAAAGAAGCGGATATCTGAACTTGCTACATTTTGGTGGACACACAGTTAAGCCATAGATTGCCGGCTGCAATTTATGACCAAAAACTATTATGAGTAAAAGACGAACCTACAGCAAACAATTTAAATTGGATGTGA
>Ga0102962_1000080_pt1 | contig 59687 bp, 50 predicted proteins | sample SalPonF2_C_D2_MG_FD_84519 | JGI IMG/M metagenome (GOLD analysis project Ga0102962, IMG submission 84519) | Salt pond soil microbial communities from South San Francisco under conditions of wetland restoration - Salt Pond MetaG SF2_C_D2_MG ...
CGACGAGTTCGTCTACCGCTTCAACCGCCGCCAGTGGGAACCCGAGCTGCCGCAACGCTTGCTGGAAGCCGCCGTTGCTCACGTTCCTATCCAAGCTCGGCTGTGTAAAGTTTAGAGGCATTTCACCTGATCGTCCGAGGTATAGACATAGTCATCCAGCGTGGTGGCGATCTGGCGCACCTTGAACGGCGTCAGAAAGCCGTCGTTGATGCCTTCCTTGAGCGAGTAGACATAGACCGGCTCGCCGAAGTAGGCATACGTATCGACGTTGTGCGTGCGCTTGGGCGTGGCGGTCAGGCCGAGCTGCACGGCGGGGCTGAAATACTCCAGGATGCCGCGCCAGTTGCTCTCGTCGTTGGCCCCGCCGCGGTGGCACTCGTCGATGACGATGAAATCGAAGAAATCCGGCGGGTAGTCGCCGAAGTTGGGCTGCGGGCTGCCCTCGGCATCGCGCCCGGTCATGAACGTCTGGAAGATGGTGAAAAAGACGCTGCCGTTTTTCGGCACGCGGCCCTTCCGGCGGATGATCTCCGGGTCGATGCGCACCAGCGCGTCGTCCGGAAACGCCGAGAAATCGTTGAAGGCCTGATTGGCGAGGATATTGCGGTCGGCCAGGAACAGGATGCGCGGCTGGCGCCCGGGCTCGCCGCTCGCCCGCGCCGCCAGGCTCCAGCGCGCATGGAACAGCTTCCAGGCGATCTGAAACGCGATCGCCGTCTTGCCCGTGCCGGTGGCCAGCGTCAGCAGAATGCGGCCGCGGCCGCCGGCGATCGCCTCCAGCGCCCGGTTGATGGCGTTGTGCTGGTAGTAGCGCGCCTCCCAGGCCCCGCCCTTGGTTTCGAACGGCACCGCGCCGAAGCGCTCGCGCCAGAGGCTGCGTTCGACGAAAGTCTCCGCCCACAGCGCATCCGGCGACGGATAGGCCTGCACATAGCCTTCCTCGCCGGTGCGCATGTCCGCCCGGTAGATGCCCGCCCCGTTGGTGGAAAACGCGAAGCGGGCCTGCAGGCGCTCGGCATAGCGCTTGGCCTGCGCCAGGCCCTCGGTATCCGGCAGGCTGCGCTTCTTGGCCTCGATCACCGCCAGCTTCTGGCCGCGATACGTCAGCACATAATCGGCGATATCCTCCCTGCCGCGCCGCCCGCCGCCGATCAGCCGCCCCGGCGCGATCACCTCGCGGCGCACGCGGCTGCCCTCCACCACGCCCCAGCCCGCTTCCTTCAGGGCCTGATCGATCAGCTCCGCGCGCGTTTCCGCCTCGTTCATGGCGCGCCCGCTTCACCGGCCAGCATGTTCATAATCAGCCGGATCATCGTCCCCTTGGTGGTCGGATCGGATTCGGCCACCAGCAGCGTCAGGGCGGCGAGGCCGACGTCGTTGATCACCGGTTCGCCGGCCGGGCTCATCAAACGGTGGTTGCGGTGCAGGAAGTCGACGAACAGATACGCGGCGCTACGCTTGTTGCCGTCGGCAAACGGGTGATTCTTGACCACGAAATAGAGCAGATGCGCCGCCTTGGACTCCACCGTGGGATACGCCGGCTCACCGAAAACGGTTTGGTCCAGATTGCCGAGCAGGGAAGCCAGCCCGTCCCCGCGCTCCTGGGCGAACAGCTCGGTGGCCTGCCCCTTTCCGATCAGCTCGGCCTTCAACGCCTCGAGCGCCCGCCGCGCCTGCTCGACGGTGGGCAGGGTGCCGCCGGGCTGGGCCTTGGGCTCGGTCAGCAGGCCTTCGTCGTAGCGCTGCAGCAGCAGGAACGTCTGCGCGTAGCGGGCGACGATATCCACCAGCCCGCGGCCCGCGTCGACGCCCAGCTCCGGGCTGCGCGCCGTCCTGCGCACCAGCTCCAGCGCCGCCTCCAGCTCACGGGCATTGCGCTCGAAGCGGTCGCGATTCAGGGTCCAGCCGCGGGTCAGGTGTTCGCGCAGGATGCGGGTCGCCCACTGGCGGAACTGCACCGCGCGCCGGGAATTCACCCGGTAGCCGATCGAAATGATGGCGTCGAGGTTGTAGTGCTTGAGGTTTCTTCGGACCTTGCGCCGCCCCTCGGTCTGAACTGCTAAGAAATCCTTAGCAGTTGCCGATTCCTCCAACTCATTGTCCTGGTAAATATTTTTCAGGTGCATCAGGACATTCTCGGGGGTGGTATCGAACAGCGCCCCCATCTGACGTTGCGTCAACCACACCGTTTCCCGATCCGTGTCCAGCCGCACCTCCACGGCCTTGTCGGCGTCCTCGTAAATGCCGATGGGCGCTTGCTCTTCCGTGTTCACTCCCTCTGACCTCCCCGGATTCCTTCCGCGCCCATTCGCTCGCATTCCAACCGCCTCACGCCACCGCGTCAGCCAGTTCCTTCTCGGCGCGCGGTGCCGTCAGCTCGCCGGAGAAGGCCTTTTGCAGGAGGGATTGTTTGAGTTCGGAGAGCGCAGCTAGTTTCTGTTCATAGAGGGAAACAATCTCAACAACAGACTTCTTAACGCTATCAATTAATTCGACAGTCTTGAGTTGCTCCTCTTTTGGCGGCAACCCACTCACTCCAAGGCCACGTATGTCACGCATGTTCACATGCTCTACCGTCGCACCGGTAGAATGCGACAAGAGACGTCGCTGCAATATCGAATGCAAAAGTAAGTATGTAAGGTACTGCGATACAACCAACTCATGATTGGGCCTTATTAGAACGGTCCTTTGGCCTAGACAAACCCGTTTTCCCTCCGGAACAACGCCGACATTGCCGGCTGGTGCTTCACGCGCCAATATTAAATCTCCTGCCTCAGGCTGAGCCCGCCGCTTCCAGTGTTTATATGTTTCCTCCGATACGCATTTAACGTTATCCAGAATCAAATGCCCCTTACCAACATTGGGGGTACGGATAGATGGGAAACCTGTATCCTGCGTCGGAGCTGTCTTGTGTTCGCAGTCAATAATCATCCGTGTAATAGAGGAAAGCGATTGAATCGGGCGCCCAGACGCAACGCTAAAAAGACGACGGTCTAGGTAGCTGTCAAACAAACTGCTAGCGTTGGCGAGGTTCTTTTCGGTATTGGCGATGGCCCTATCAATCCCTGCGAAGGCCTCGTCGAGAATGGCGACGATGCGTTTTTGTTCTTCCAGCGATGGGATAGGAATCAGGTAATTTTCAATAAACTGCTTCGGTACTCGCTTGTGACCAACCGCGCCCGACATAACGCTGGCGCCTGCATCTTTGAAGCTATCTTGAGAGAGAAAATAGAACAGGTATTCAGGATTGAGATCGGGGCCTGGCCTAAACACGATAAATTCGCTCGAACCGTAGCCAACTCCATTGGTCAGGCCACGCGCAATACCTAACTTTCCATTCTCGAAACAAGGTGTTATCTTAGCGAGTAACACATCCCCGTCCGCGAAGTATGTATAGCTTCCGGAGACTTCGTGCAACCGCCTGTCTGTTGTTAGGCGAAGTTCTTTATCACGAATCCCCAACTGATCCATTGGTACGAAGGATACGAGGTCATCGTCCGCTAACCGCCGCCTCGCCTCCTTTTTGGGAGGCTTAATCTGACAGACTTCACTTAGTGCACGAAAGTCCCAGTCCGGCCTCATAGCATCCCCCGAATCCCTTCCAGAATCTCCTCGCTCTCCCGATCCAGCGTCTCGATCTCGTTGATGATAACCTCGGGATCGCGCAGCGGCTCTTCCTCGGCTTTGTTGGGGTTCTTCACCGACAGGTCATAGGTCTCCTTGTCGACATCCTCGATATCGACGGTCCAGGACTCGTCCGAGTCGGCGAATCCGGCCTGCAGATCCACGAATTCCCTCAGGTCGTCGTCGTTGAGCGGGCTGGTTTTGCCCAGGCTGCGGCCGGGATCGAGGTGGTAGTACCAGATCCTGCGGGTGGGCGCGCCTTTCTCGAAAAACAGCACCACGGTTTTGACGCCGGCGCCCAGGAAGGTGCCGCCGGGGCAGTCGAGGATGGTGTGCAGGTTGCAGTTCTCCAGCAGCTCCTTGCGCAGGGCGCGGGAGGCGTTGTCGGAGTTGGAGAGAAAAGTGTTCTTGATAATGATCGCCGCCCGGCCGCCGGCTTTCAGGTATTTGATGAAATGCTGCAGGAACAGGAACGCGGTCTCGCCGGTCTTGATGTCGAAGTTCTGCTGAATCTCCTTGCGCTCCTTGCCGCCGAAGGGCGGATTGGCAAGGATAACGTCGAAGCGGTCCTTCTCCTGAATGTCGCGGAGGTTCTCGGTCAGGCTGTTGGTATGGACGATGTTGGGCGCCTCGATGCCGTGCAGGATCATGTTCATCAGCCCGATCACGTACGGCAGGCTTTTCTTCTCTTTGGCATAGTAAGGTGCGCGTCTGCAGGGTGTCCAGATCCCGTGTGGAAAGGCTCGGGCGGTCGGCGCCGTCGGGGCCTTCCGGTCCGTAGCGCAGGTAGTCGTAGGACTCGCAAAGGAAGCCGCATGACCCTGCGGCGGCGTCATAAATCGTCTCGCCGATTTTCGGCTTGATCACCCGGATCATGGCGCGGATCAGCGGGCGCGGCGTGTAGTACTCGCCGCCGTTGCGCCCGGCGTTGCCCATATTGCGGATCTTGGCCTCGTACAGGTGCGAGAGCTCGTGCTTTTGCTTTTGCGAGCCGAAGCTCAGGCTGTCCACCAGCTCCAGCGCGTCGCGCAGACTGTAGCCGCTGGCGAACTTGTTGCGGATCTCGCCGAAGATCTCGCCGATTTTGTATTCGATGGTGTCGGTGTCGGCGGCGCGTTCCTTGAATCCCTGCAGATAGGGGAACAGTTCATTGTTGACGAACAGGATCAGATCGTCGCCGGTGAGCGCGCTGTCGTGGTCGAAGCTGCCGTCGGCCTTCTTCGGCGCGGCCCAGCCCGACCAGCGGAATTCCTCGTCGATGAGAAAGTCGTAGGACTTGCCCACCAGCTCGGCCTCCATGGCCCGTTCCCGCTCCAGGTCGTCCAGATACTTGAGGAACAGCATCCACGAGGTCTGCTCGGTATAGTCCAGCTCGGTGGCGCAACCGGCCTCCTTCCAAAGCACATCGTCGATGTTGCGGAAAGTCTGTTCGAACATGCGTGATCCGGTTGCTGTCCGCACGGGCTTTTGCCCGCGTCGCTATTGTTGTGGTCCGGGCCCGCGCCCGAGGGCCCCGCCCTGCTTTCGGCGGCTGTCCCGCGCTTTGCCGCGCGGCCTTCCAGGTTCTGTTTGCTTATGCATTCCGCACAGCCTCGTCAGCGCATGGCGCGCGCTTATCCCGGCAGTGTATACAAAACCTGCGCCCCCATGGGCGGCCCCGCCGGAAACGCTGCGACGGACGTCGTGCGCAAGGCGACCTTTGGCCGAACGTGCCGCCAATGCTTTATGGAAGACGGGCGTTGAGGCAGACCGGCAACCCGATTGCTCTTACAGCCTGAAAATCGAAGGGGAAGTGGCGGAGAGGGAGGGATTCGAACCCCCGGACCCCGCAAAGGGTCACTCGATTTCGAGTCGAGCCCATTCGGCCGCTCTGGCACCTCTCCGCAGAGGCTCGCGTGCCGCCTCCGGCGGACGCGACGGGGATGATTGTATCTGATGGCGCACGGCCCCGACACCCCCGCCAAGGCCCGGCACGGCGCGCCCAAGCTGGACGCCGGGCACGACCCCGTGCAGCATACATGAACCTTGTTACCCGGTCCGTGCGGCATGCGCAACCACTTGCGGCTAGCGTTCAATGTGGCGGGGGCGGCGGTGCTCGCCGTCACGCTGGCGACGTGCGCGCCGCAGCCGACCACGCTGCAAAAGGTCAAGGCGCGCGGCACGCTGCGGGTGCTCACGCTGAACGGCCCCACCACTTATTACATCGACCCGCGCGGGAACCCGGCCGGCTTCGACTACGACGCCGCCAAACGCTTCGCCAATTCCCTGGGCGTCAAGCTCAAGCTGGTGGTGGCGGACAACGTGGACCAGATCCTGCCGCGGCTTAACCGGGGCGACGCGGACATGGCTGCCGCCGCACTCGCCGTGACGCCGGCGCGCCGCGAGCGCGCGCGCTTCAGCCCGACCCTGCGCACGGTCACGCCGGAGCTGGTCTACCGCCGCGGCGACGACAAGCCCGCGTCGCTCACCGACGTCAAAGGTTACGTTCAAGTGGTGCGCGGCAGCGGGGCGGCAGATCTGCTGCGCATGCTGGCGCCGCAGAACGACGCGCTGAGCTGGGGCGTAAGCGCGGGCGCCGGCACCGAGGATCTGCTCTACAAAGTGGCTCACGGCAAGCTTGCCTATACCGTGGCAAACTCGGACATGGTCGCCATCACCCAGCGTTACTACCCGGACTTGGAAGCGGCCTTCAAGCTCGGCCCGGCGCAGCCGCTGGCCTGGGCGTTCCCGCGCCACAGCGACGACAGCCTCTACAACCAGGCCATTCAGTTCGTGCTGCACATCCGCCGCGACGGCACGCTCAAGCGCCTGGTGGACCGCTATTTCAGTTATGTGGGCCGGCTCAACTACGTGGGCCGCATGGCTTTCCTGCGCGACGCCAAGAAGGTGCTGCCGAAGTTCAAAGACGAGTTCAAGAAGGCCGCCACGCAGTACGATTTGGACTGGCGGCTGCTGGCCGCCATGGCTTACCAGGAATCGCACTGGAAGCCGCATGCGCGCAGCCCGACTGGCGTCAAGGGCATCATGATGCTGACCCTGAACGCCGCCGACGACGTGGGCATCGGCAACCGGCTGAACCCGCGCCAGAGCATCCTGGGCGGCGCCCAGTACCTGCGCCGGATCATGAACCGGCTGCCCATCTCCATCGAGCAGCCCAGCCGCACCTGGATGGCGCTTGCCGCCTATAACGTGGGCTTCGGCCACCTCATGGATGCACGCCGGCTGGCGAAGCGCAAAAAGGAAAACCCCAACCTCTGGCAGAACGTGCGCAGCGTGCTGCCGCTGCTGGCGAAAAAAGCCTGGTACCAAAAGACCCGCTTCGGCTATGCGCGCGGTTACGAGGCCATCGACTACGTGGCCCATATCCGCAGCTACTACGACGTGCTGGTGTGGCTGACCACCCACAAAAAGCCGCCGCCGGGCACGCGCACCGCGCAAAAGGCAAAGGCGGGCGCCGCCGCCAAGCAGGCGGGCGCCGCCAAAGCCAAGGCGGAGACCGCTGACGCCAAAGCGCCGGCGTCGTGAGCGATTAAGCACGTCAGCGCTTCACCGGCTGAGCCCTGTCCATGACAAGGCGCGCGGCGATCGGCGATAATGTCCGATTTGCAAACGCCTGCGGACACACTGTCACTCCATGAGCCAATACATCTTCACCATGAACCGGGTGGGCAAGGTCGTCCCGCCCAAGCGCCACATCCTGCGCGACATCTCGCTTTCGTTCTTCCCCGGCGCCAAGATCGGCGTGCTGGGCTACAACGGCGCCGGCAAGTCCACCCTGCTCAAGATCATGGCCGGCGTGGAAACGGAATACGAGGGCGAGGCGCGGCCGCAGCCGGGCATCAACATCGGCTATCTGCCGCAGGAGCCGCAGCTCGACCCGGACAAGGACGTGCGCGGCAACGTGGAGGAGGCGCTGGCCCATATCAAAGAAGTGCAGGCGCGGCTGGAAGAAATCTACGCCGCCTATGCCGAGCCGGACGCCGACTTCGATGCCCTCGCCGCCGAACAGGGCCGGCTGGAGAACATCCTGCAGGCCTCGGACGGCCATAACATCGAGCACACGCTGGAGGTCGCCGCCGAAGCGCTCAAACTGCCGGCGTGGGATGCGGACGTCACCCGGCTCTCCGGCGGCGAGCGCCGCCGCGTGGCGTTGTGCCGGCTGCTGCTGTCGCGCCCGGACATGCTGCTGCTGGACGAGCCCACCAACCATCTGGACGCCGAGAGCGTGGCGTGGCTGGAGCGCTTCCTGAAGGACTTCTCCGGCACCGTGGTGGCCGTGACCCACGACCGCTACTTTCTGGACAACGTGGCCGGCTGGATTCTGGAGCTGGACCGCGGCCACGGCATTCCCTTCCAGGGCAACTACTCCGCCTGGCTGGAGCAGAAGGAAAAACGCCTGGAGCAGGAGAAAAAGGAGGAAGACGCCCACCGCAAGGCGATCGCCGCCGAGCTGGCGTGGGTGCGCGAGAATCCCAAGGGACGCCAGGCGAAGAGCAAGGCGCGCCTCAAGCGCTTCGAGGAGCTGCAGTCGCAGGAATACCAGAAGCGCTCCGAAACCAAGGAGATCTACATTCCGCCGGGGCCGCGGCTGGGCGATCTGGTGGTCGAATTCGACGACGTCGCCAAGCGCTTCGGCGAGCGCACGCTCTACGAGCACCTGAGCTTCATGGTGCCCAAGGGCGGCATCGTGGGCATCATCGGCCCCAACGGCACCGGCAAGACCACGCTGTTCCGCATGCTGGTGGGCGAGGAACAGCCGGACGCCGGCAGCATCCGCGTCGGCGACACCGTGGACATCGCCTACGTGGACCAGTCGCGCGACGCGCTCGACGCCAACAAGACCGTATGGGAGGAAATCTCGGACGGCCAGGACATCATCCGCGTGGGGACCTACGAGGTCCCCTCGCGCGCCTACGTGGGGCGCTTCAACTTCAAGGGCGCGGACCAGCAGAAGCGCGTGGGCGAGTTGTCGGGCGGCGAGCGCAACCGCGTGCACCTGGCCGAGCTGCTCAAAAGCGGCGGCAACCTGCTGCTGCTCGACGAGCCCACCAACGACCTGGACGTGGAAACCCTGCGCGCTCTGGAGGAAGCTCTGCTCGACTTCCCGGGCTGCGCCATGGTGATCTCGCACGACCGCTGGTTCCTGGACCGCGTGGCCACGCACATCCTCGCCTTCGAGGACGACGGACCGATCTGGGTGGAAGGCAACTTCCAGGACTACGAGGAGGATCGGCGCAAGCGCCTGGGCGCGGACGCCGACCAGCCCTCCAAGGCCAAGCACCGGAAGCTGGCATGAGCGGCGTCTCGACCCACGGCGAGCAGCTCCTCGAGCGCGTGCTGGAGCGCGCCGAGCGTATGCTGGAGCAGCTCGAGACGCGCCTCCCGCCCTCGCGCGTGCCCGCGGACTGGTCGGCGCCCGCTTACCGCTGGCGCCGCCCCGGCGTGCTCAAGCCGGTGCACCATCCGCACCGTGTGGAGATGGACAATCTGCTCGGCATCGACGACCAGAAAGCGGAACTGGCGCGCAACACGGAACAGTTCGTGCGCGGCCTGCCGGCCAACAACGTGCTGCTGTGGGGCTCGCGGGGCACCGGCAAGTCCTCGCTGATCAAGGCCATGCTCACCCGTTACGCCGACGACGGGCTGCGCCTGGTCGAGGTCGACAAGCAGGATCTGGTGGACCTGCCCGACATCGTCGATCCGCTGCGCGAGCGCCCGGAGCGCTTCGTGCTGTTTTCCGACGACCTCTCCTTCGAGGCCAACGACCCCAGCTACAAGGCGCTCAAGGCCACGCTCGACGGCTCGGTGGCGGCCGCGCCCGACAACGTGCTGATCTACGCCACCTCCAACCGCCGGCATCTGCTGCCGGAGTACATGAGCGACAACGAGAACACGCGCGTCATGGACGGCGAGATCCATCACGGCGAGGCGGTGGAGGAAAAAATCTCCCTGTCAGAGCGCTTCGGCCTGTGGCTGTCGTTCTACCCGTTCGACCAGGATCATTACCTGGAGATCGTGTTCCGCTACCTGGACCTGCTGGAAGTGCCGGTGGCCGACGCGCACGAGGCGCGCCAGGCCGCGTTGCGCTGGGCGCTGGCGCGCGGCTCGCGCAGCGGTCGCGTGGCCTGGCAGTTTGCGCGCGACTACGCCGGACGCCACCTCGGCGGCGCGGCATAGCCGTGCCCGGCGCCGAGCCGCGCTGACCCGGCACGCGGAGACCGCCGATGCCCGCGCAGCGCGCGTTGCCTGACTACACGCGCGGGCCCATCGTCGGCTCGCTGCTCAAGCTGGCGGTGCCCATCGTCGGCGCCAATATCCTGCAGACCGCCTACCAACTGATCGACACCTTCTGGGTGGGCCGGCTGGGCCCGAACGCGGTGGCCGCCGTCTCCCTGAGCTTTCCGGTGCTGTTCCTGCTCATCGCCATGGGCGCCGGCGTGGCGGTGGCGGGCTCAGTGACCGTGGCGCAGCTTCGCGGCATGGGCAACCACGCCGGCGTGGACCGCGTAGCCGCCCAGACGCTGGTGATGATGATCGCGGTCGCGGCTCCGCTGACCGTTGCCGGCTACGTGGCCGCCCCGCAGATCATGCACGCCATGGGCGCGCGCGGCGCGGTGCTGCCCGACGCCGTCTCCTACGTGCGCATCTCCTTCCTGAGCCTGGTGTTTCTGTTTCTCTACTTCGCGGTGCAGTCGCTGCTGCGCGGCGTGGGCGAGGTGCGTCTGCCGTTCGCCATCGTGGGGTTCACAGTGCTGCTCAACCTGGTGCTGGACCCGCTGTTCATTCTGGGCTTCGGCCCGATCCCGGCGTGGGGCGTGGCGGGGGCGGCGCTGTCGACGCTGTTCACGCAGGGGCTGGCGGCCGCGGCCGGCATCGCCCTTTTGCTCAGCGCACGCTTCGACATCACCCTGCGCCTTCATGCGCTGCGCCCCGATGCCGAGACCGTGCTGGGGCTGTTGCGCCTGGGGCTGCCCGCGTCGGTGGAGCAGTCCACGCGCGCGCTGGGCCTGATCGTGATGGCCGCCCTGGTGGCGACATTCGGCACCGTCACCGTCGCGGCCTACGGCATCGGGATGCGCATTCTCACCTTCGTCATTATCCCGGCGCTGGGCCTGTCCATGGCCACTTCCACCCTGGTGGGCCAAAACATCGGCGCCGGCAAGCTGGAGCGCGCCCGGGCCGTGGCGCGCGCCAGCGCCTGGCTGGGGTTCGGCGTGCTCACCGGCATCGGCGTGCTGGGCATCGTATTCGCACGCCCGCTGGTGGCCGCGTTCATTCCCGGCGCGCACCAGGCCATCGCCGAAGGGGCGCGCTTCGTGCGCATCATCGCACTGAGCTTCGGGCTGCTGGGCGTGCAGCAAGTGCTTTCGGGAACCTTCCGGGGCGCGGGGGACACGCGCTCGGCGATGGCGCTGGCGCTGCTTTCGCTGTGGGTAATGCGCGTGCCGCTGGCACTGGTGCTGTCCAAGACGGCGGGTCTGGCCCAATTGGGCGTGTGGATCGCCTTTCCCGCCTCCAACGTGTTGGGCGCTGGCGCGGCCGTGGTGTGGTTTCTCAGCGGGCGCTGGCAGCGTGCCCGCCTCACCGCGGGCGGGTCAGCGCAGACAGCTACGCCCGATGCCGATCCAGCCAGGCCAGCAGGTCGGGCGGCGGCAGAGCCGGGCTCCAGTAAAAACCCTGCCCGGCGTGGCAGCCCAGATCGGTAAGCAGGCGCGCCTGATCGGCGGTCTCGACGCCCTCGGCCACGACTGTGAGACCCAGCGCGTCGGCCACTTCGATCATGGCCTGGACGATTCGCCAGGACTTGGGGTCGCGCTCCAGGGTGGCGACGAAGAAACGATCGATTTTGAGGCTGGTGACCGGAAGCTGCTGCAGATAGGCGAAGGAGGCGTAGCCGGTGCCGAAGTCGTCGATGCTCACGCCCAGCCCCTGCTCGCGCAGGCGCTGCATGAGCGCGATGGTCTTGCGCGTGTCGCGCATGATGGCGCTCTCCGTGACTTCGACGTCGAAGTACGACGGCGGCAACCCGGACTGGCGGACCCGACGGATCAGGCTGGTGATCAGCTCTTCGTCGACCAGGTTGCGCGGCGCCAGATTGATGCTGACGGGAATATGTGCGGTGTGAAGCGCGAAGGCGACGGCCTCGCGGATCACGAAGCGGCTCATCATGGCGATCAGGCTGGTGTGCTCCAGCTTGGGCAGAAACGCATCGGGCGGAATGAGGCGGCCGTCCGGCTCGCGCCAGCGCAGCAGCGCTTCCACACCGAGCGCCGTGCCGCTCGCGAGCTCCACCTTGGGCTGATAGTGGAGCTCGAACTCGCCGCGCTGCAGGGCTTCGGGCACGCGGGCGATGAGCGCCATCTCCTCGGCGGTGCCGCTCTCCAGCGCCGGCTCGTAGGTCACCCAGTCGGCTTCGCTGATCGTGGCGCGGCGCAGCGCGACCCGCGCCCGGCGTATGAGCTCCTGGGCATCCGCCGCGGGTTCGCTGTCCTGCAGGCCCATGCCGATGACCGGTTCCAGGCGCACGGGCACGCCGTTCACGCGCACCGGGCGTCCGGCATGGCGATGCAGCTCGCGGGTGACCCCGTCCAGCGACTCCTCGCCGTCGGGGCAACTGACGAACGCGAGTTCGGAGGTGCTGAAGCGGAACGGCCCGATCAGGCCGGGTTGCGCTTTTCCAGCTTACGGCCCAGCTCGCGGATGACGTCGTCGCTGCCGGTCACGCCCAGCAGGTCGATCAAGTCGTCCAGATCGGTCGCCCGCACCAGGATGACGGCGACCGGCGGAGGCGATTCGGCCTCCCGGGCCAGCAGCGACTCGACGGCTTCGCCCAAGGCCAGCTGATTGGGCAGCCCGGTGGAGGCATCGACACGGGCCGCGCGCGCCACCGCCCTGGCGTACTGATGCATCTGCCTGTAAAGCCAGCCAGCCGTGGCGCCGATAAGGATGAAAAAGCCGAGGCGCGCACCCCAGTTCTCGACCGACTGGGCAGCGTGGGGATGCACGCTGAGCGGCATCACCGGGCCCAACAGCAAGCCGGCGGCAAGCGCGCTGAGCACGCCGCCGGACAATCCGTAGTATGCCGCGCCCACGATCACCGGGACGAGCATGACGTAAGGGTAGGCGCGGCTGGTGCCGTTGGTGATGTAGACGATGAAAGTGCCGACGGCGAGCGCAAGCGCGATGCCGGCGACCACGGTCGTGTGCGCCGCAAGCGGCGAGCGCCTGCCGGTCAGGCCGGCCTGGAACCGATCGGCCCGCCATCCGGTCAACAGTGCCACTACCGATCCCTTTCGCAGTCGCGAAGCCGGCGTGCATCAAGCCACGGCTACTGCCGCGGCACGGGCGACCGCCGTGCCGCTGACTCAGTCCCTCGCCGCACGACAGTCTTAATTGTCAACGCTACCAGAGACTTGGGCCTTCACCGGCGCACCAGCCGCCAAGCGGTCGTGCCGGCGGAATAAACGACCGTTCGGGACAGCGGCGCAGCGGCGGCTAAGTGCGCCGCTCCAGCACGCAGAATCGATGTGCGTGGGCGTTGCGCTCGTCGGCGGGTTGTTCGGCGCCGCACACCTCCGTCCAGTCCCCGGCGTCCAGATCGCCGGGGAAATGGGTGTCGCCGCGGAAGCGCCCGTGCACGCGCGTCAGATAGATGCGCGCCGCGAGGGGCAACGCCTGACGGTAGATATCGGCGCCGCCGATCACCATGACCTCGCCGGCATCGGGGACGCTCGCCAGGGCCGCCTCCAGACTGTGCACCACGCGGCAGCCGGCAGCCTGGAACGAAGGATCGCGCGTGAGCACGATATTGTCCCGCCCGGGCAGAGCCCGGCCGATGGACTCAAACGTTCGCCGTCCCATGACGATGGGCTTGCCCCAGGTGACCCGCTTGAAGTGCTTGAGATCGTTGGGCAGACGCCACGGCAGACCGTTGTCGGCGCCGATCAGGCCCGCCTCGTCCATGGCGACCACGAGGGACACGCGCGGGCTATTCATGCGCGGCGCCGCTCTCCGGGCCAGGTTGCGGGCAGCGGCGCCTCATACCGCGATGGGGGCACGGATCGCCGGGTGCGGATCGTAGCCGCGCAGCTCGAAATCCTCGAAGCGGTAGTCGAACAACGAGGCGGCCCGCGGCTCGATGTAGAGCTGCGGCAACGGCCTCGGCTCGCGCCGCAGTTGCTCGAAGACGATGTCGTCAGTCAGGTGATTGCGATACAGGTGCAGGTCGCCGAACGTGTGCACGAACTCGCCCGCCTCCAGGCCGCACTGCTGCGCCACCATGTGCGTGAGCAGCGCGTAGCTGGCGATGTTGAACGGCACGCCCAGGAACAGATCGGCGCTGCGCTGGTAGAGCTGGCAGCTCAGGCGCGCACCGTCCACATAGAACTGGAACAGGCAATGGCACGGCGCCAGCGCCATGCGCCCGCGCCGCGCGTTTTCCTGCGGCGTCAGTCCTTCCTGCGGCAGCTCGGCCGCGTTCCAGCTCGCCACCACGAGGCGGCGCGAGTGCGGGCGCACGCGAATAGCATCGACCACGTCCGCGAGCTGGTCGACGTGCCCGCCGCCCGGCGCCGGCCAGGCGCGCCACTGGCGGCCGTAGATGGGACCCAGCTCGCCCTCCTCGGTCGCCCATTCGTCCCAGATGCTGACCCCGTGCTGTTTCAGGTAGGCGATGTTGGTGTCGCCGCGCAGAAACCACAGCAGCTCGTGAATCACCGACTTCACATGCACACGCTTGGTGGTCAGCAGGGGAAAGCCTTGCTGCAGATCGAAGCGCACCTGCCGGGCGAACACCGAGCGCGTGCCCACGCCGGTGCGGTCCTCGCGCTCTACGCCGTTGTCCAGCACGTCGCGCAGCAGATCCAGATAAACCTTCATTGCGCCGCATCCTGCGCCGCTTCAGCCACCCCGTAGCGCCGGGCACGCCAATAGCCCCAGGCGATAAACACGATGCCGAAAAAGATCATGGGCAGGGACAGCTCCTGACCGCGCGTCATCCAGCCGAAGGCGACGAAGCCCAGTTGCGGGTCGGGCGCACGCACGAACTCCACGAGGAATCGGAAAATGCCGTAAAGGAGCAGAAACAGTCCCGACGTCGTCATGCGCGGCCTGGGCCGGCTCGAATACCACATGAGCACCACGAACAGCACGATGCCTTCGAGAAACGCCTCGTAGAGCTGGGACGGATGGCGCGGCAGCGGTCCCGCCCCCGGAAACACCATGCCCCAGGGCAACGTGGTCACGCGCCCCCACAGCTCGCCGTTGATGAAGTTGCCGATGCGCCCGGCGAACAGCCCGATGGGGACCAGAGGCGCCACGAAATCGGCGACGGTGAACAGCCCCTTGCCGGTACGCCAGCCGTACCAGGCCATGGCGATGACCACCCCCAGCAGGCCGCCATGGAAGGACATGCCGCCGTCCCACACCTGGACGATGTACCAGGGATGGTGCACTTCCAGCCAGAAGTTGTAGAACAGCACGTAGCCGATGCGCCCGCCCAGGATGACGCCCAGCACTACGTAGAAGAGCAGGTCCGAGACTTCCTCGGACTTGAAGTTGAAATGCGGCTTGCGCGCGCGCCACGTGCCCAGCCACCACGCGCCGAAGAAGCCCACCAGGTACATCAGTCCGTACCAGTGCACCTTCAAGGGGCCGAGACGGAAAGCGATGGGATTGATGTTGGGATACGGCAGCATGGGCTATCCGGGCGCGGGTGCGAGGGGCAAGTTTACCATTGGGCCGTGCGCGCCGAGGCAAGTTCCGGGCAGCGCGCGGCCACCGCGGCTCAGGGCGCGCAGACGCGGCAGTAAAACGCCTTGAGATACGCGGTCTCCGGCATGGCTGGGTGCACCGGATGGTCCGCGCCCTGGCCGCAGCGCTCCAGCACCTGCAGCCCGCGCCCCAGAGCGCGCGCCTCGCGCGCGAGCAGGCGCTGCAGGTGATCGCCCGCCATGTGCTGTGAACACGATGCCGACACCAGGAAGCCGTCTTCGCCCAAAAGCTGCATGGCGGCGCGGTTGAGCCGCGCGTAATGCTCGGCTCCCTGCGGCAGATCGCGCCGGCGCTTGACCAGCGCCGGCGGGTCGAGCACCACCACGTCGAAACGCTCCCCCGCCGCGGCCATCGCCTTGAGCTCATCCAGCGCGCGTCCTTGGCGCGTTTCGACCGCCACGCCGTTGCGCTGTGCGTTGTCGGAAGCGCCCTGCAGCGCTTCGGCGGAGCTGTCCAGGCAGGTCACGGCACGCGCGCCGGCGAGCGCCGCCTGCACGCCCCAGGCGCCGACGTAGCTGAAGACGTCCAGCACGCGGGCGTCGGCCACGTAGCGCCCCAGGCGCAGGCGGTTGTCGCGCTGATCGAAATACCACCCGGTCTTCTGCCCCGCCTCCGGGCGGAGCGCGAACCGGGCCGGACCTTCACACACCTCGACCTCGCCCGGCGGCGGACCCAGCACTTCGACATGCTGCGGCAGGCCTTCCAGCTCGCGCATGGGGCTGTCGTTGCGCAGCACCAGCGTACGCGGCGACAGCTCGGCCTCCATGGCAGCGAGCAGCGGCTCGCGCAGCGCCTCCATGCCGGCGGTGTTGAGCTGCACCGCCAGCATGTCGCCGAAGCGGTCCACCACCAGGCCCGGCAGCCCGTCCGATTCGCCGAATACGGCGCGGTAGTGCGGGGTCGGAAAAAGCCGCTCGCGCAGGGCAACGGCCTGATGCACGCGCGCCTGCAGCCACGAGCGGTCGATCGCGGCGTGCGTGTCGCGCGTCAGCAGGCGCGCGCAGATCAGCGCCGACGGGTTGACGTAAGCGATACCCAGAGGGCGGCCGCGGTCGCTCTCCACACGCGCGAGCGACCCCGGCGCGAACGCCTTGAGCGGCGTGGCGCCCACATTGACCTCGTTGCTGAAAATCCACGCGTGGCCGGCGCGCAGGCGCTTGTCCTCGCGGGGCTTGAGTTTGAGTGGCGGCAGTGACATGCGAAGCACTCCAACGTTGGCTGGCGCGTGCGGCGGCCCGGCTGGGCCCGCGCTACGCTACCACGCCGCGCGCCGCGGGCACGAACGATGCCATATCTGGGCACCGGCCGGACCGGGTCCGTATACTGGATGTCACATTCTCCTTCATTCCGAGGCCGTCATGCCTAACCGCCTGGCCCGGGAGACCAGCCCCTACCTGCGCCAGCACGCCGACAATCCGGTCGACTGGTACCCGTGGTGCGATGAGGCGCTGGAGCGCGCACGCATCGAGGACAAGCCGATTCTGCTTTCCATCGGCTACTCCGCGTGCCACTGGTGCCACGTGATGGCACACGAGTCGTTCGAGGACGCGGACATCGCCGCGCTGATGAACGAGCGCTTCATCTGCATCAAGGTTGACCGCGAGGAACGGCCCGATCTGGACAAGCTCTATCAGCTCGCGCACCAGTTCATTACGCAGCGTCCCGGCGGCTGGCCGCTGACCCTGGCGCTGGACCCGCGCACCCACGCCCCGTTCTTCGCCGGAACCTATTTCCCCCCGAAGCCGCGCATGGGCATGCCGGATTTCCGCCACGTGCTCACCCAGGTCGGCGACTGGTATCAGCAGCACAAAGACGAGCTCGGCGACCAAGGGGATCATCTGCGCGCCGCGTTCGCCCAGCTCGACCCGGCGCCGGACGCCGGGCTCCGCCTCGGCGAAGCCCCGCTCGAGGAGGCCGTCAAGCGCCTGCGCGGCATGCATGACACGGCCAACGGCGGCTTCGGCGGCGCGCCCAAGTTCCCGCAGACGCAGCCGCTGGAACTGCTGCTCGCGCGCGCCTCGGCGAGCGGCGACGATGACTTGCGCCATGTCGTGACCTATTCCCTCAGGCGCATGGCCGAAGGCGGCCTTCGCGACCCGGTGGGCGGCGGCTTCTACCGCTATACCGTGGACGAGCGCTGGGAGATCCCGCACTTCGAGAAGATGCTCTACGACAACGGCGCGCTGCTCGCCCTCTATGCCCAAATGCGCGCGCCCGGCGCCGACCCGGCCTTCGCGGATGCCGCCGGCGGCATCGTCGCCTGGCTGCTGCGCGAAATGCAGGCGCCGGAAGGCGCCTTCTACGCCAGCCTGGACGCCGACGCGGACGGCGTGGAAGGGGGCTTTTACGTCTGGGATCGGGAGGAGGTGCAGTCCCTGCTGGGCCCGGACTACGAACTGTTCGCGCGCCGCTACGGCTTGGACCAGGCGCCCAACTTCGAGGACCGCTGGCACCTGGTGGGCCGCGTCGAACCCGCGGAGCTGGCACGCGAGACAGGCGCGGACGAGCAGAGCGTGCGGGCGCGGCTCGACGCGGCCTGCCGGAGCCTGTTGGAGGCGCGCGAGCGCCGCTCCCGGCCGGGCCGCGACGACAAAATCCTCACCGCCTGGAACGCCCTCGCCGTCCGCGGCCTCGCCGTAGCGGCGCGCGCTTTGCCCGGCCTGCGCGAGACCTGCCTGGCCGCCTGCCGCGAGGCGCTCGACTGCATTCGTCAACACCTGTGGCAGGACGGGCGTCTGCTCGCCGTCTACGCCCAAGGCCAGGCTCACACGCCCGCGTACCTGGACGACTATGCCCTGCTCCTGGACGCGCTCCTGGAACGGCTCCAGGCGCAGTGGGAGGCGCGTGACCTCGATTTCGCCGCCCAGCTCGCCGAGACCATGCTCGCCCATTTCGAGGACCGCGAGCGCGGCGGATTTTTCTTCACCGCCGACGACCAGGAAACGCCGCTTTACCGGCTCAAGCCCTGGGCCGACGACGCCATGCCGGCGGGCAACGGCGTCGCCGCACGCGCCTTGCTGCGTCTGGGGTCGCTGCTTGCCGAGCCGCGCTACCTGGATGCCGCCGAGCGCACCCTGCGCGCAGGGTGGCCCGCCCTGTCCCGGCAGCCGGCCGCGCACACCGGCCTGGCGCTGGCGCTGCACGAGGCGCTGGCGCCGCCGGCGCTGGTGATCGCGCGCGGGCGCGACCAAGCCCTCGCGTCCTGGGGCGAGGCCCTCGATACGGTTCGCGGACCCGGTCAATTGGTGTTCGCGGTGCCGGAAACCGGCGACCGGCTGCCCGCCGCGCTGGCGGACAAGGCCGCACCGGAAGACGGGGTGCGCGCTTATGTGTGCCGCGGCATGCAGTGCTCGGAGCCGCTAACCGAGCCGGAAGCCTTGCGCGCCGCGCCCGCTCGCCAGGCTTGAGCAGCGAGCGCAGCGTTTCACAACCGGACCTGCAGCCCCAGTTCCACTACCCGCTCGGGGGGAATGTTGTAGAACAGCGTGGCGCGCGAGGCGTTGCGCGACATAAAGGCGAAAAGCTTCTCGCGCCACAGGCTCATCCCGGGCATCTCGTCGCTGGGAATGAGGTTTTCCCGGCCCACGTAGTAGGTCGTGTGCTCCAGATCCACATCCAGGCCGAAATGCTCGCACAAGCGTAGCGCCACCGGCACGTTGGGGCTTTGCATGAAGCCGTAGCGGGCGCGCACGCGGTAGAAGCCCAAGTCCAGCGGCTCCACTTCCAGGCGCTCGGAAGCCGGCACGCGCGGCACGTCCTCCGTGGTCACCGTGAGCAGCACGACCTGATCGTGCAGCACCTGATTGTGGATCAGGTGATGGTGCAGCATGGGCGGGGTGCCTTGGGTGGGCGGTGTCATGAACACGGCCGTGCCGCGCACCCGCACCGGCGGGTCCCGCTTCAGCCGCGCCAGCAGGCTGGGCAGGGGCTCGGTGGCACGGCGCACGCGGTCGAGCACCAGCTCGCGCCCGCGCCGCCACGTCGCCATGTACGTATAGATGAGCGCGCCCACCACCAGCGGAAACCAGCCGCCGTCGGGAATCTTGAACAGATTGCCGATAAAAAACGACATGTCGGCGACCAGAAACAGGGTGACCACGGCGAGCGCCACCGGCATCGGCCACTTCCAGCGCTCACGCATGATGAAGTAGAGCAGCAGGGTGGTGATCAGCATGGTGGTGGTCACCGCCACGCCGTAGGCCGAAGCCAGGTGGCTCGAGGTGCGAAAGCCCACCACCAGTCCGATGGTGGCGATCATCAGCACCCAGTTCAGCGCCGGGACGTAGATCTGGCCGGACTCCTCGGGCGAGGTCTGGATGATGCGCATGCGCGGGCTCTGGCCCAACTGCACCGCCTGGCGCGCGAGCGAGAACGCGCCGGAGATCACCGCCTGCGAGGCGATCACCGTGGCCACGGTCGCCAGCGCGATCAGCGGATAGCGCGCCCAGCCCGGGGCGAGTTGATAAAAAGGCAGGCGCTCCAGCAGGTGGGGGTGGAGCATGACCACGGCGCCCTGGCCGAAGTAGTTCAGCAATAGCGAGGGCAGTACCACGGCGAACCACATCAGGCGGATGGGCTGGCGCCCGAAGTGGCCCATGTCCGCATACAGCGCCTCGCCGCCGGTAACCACCAGAAACACGCCGCCCAGCGCCAGAAAGCCGGCCCAGTGGTTACTGGCGAAAAAATATACGGCGTGGATGGGATTGAACGCGCGCAACACCACCGGGTTCAGCATAATACCGTGCACACCGAGCACGGCCAGGGTGACAAACCACACCAGCATGACCGGCCCGAAAACCGCCCCCACGCCTCCCGTGCCGCGCTGCTGGAACACAAATAACACCACCAGCACGGCGATGGTGATGGGAATGACGTAGGGCTGCAGATGGGGCGCCGCCACGTTGAGCCCCTCGATGGCGCTCAGCACCGAGATCGCCGGCGTGATCATGCCGTCACCGTAGAGCAGCGCCGCGCCGAACACGCCCAGCGCGATGAGGATGGCGCGGCGCCGGCTGGGGCTGCCGTACCACGGGCTGAGCAGCGCCATGAGCGCCAGAATGCCGCCCTCGCCGTGGTTGTCGGCGCGCATGACCACGAGCAGGTACTTGACCGAAATCACCAGCACCAGCGACCAGAAGATCAGCGACAGCACGCCCAGCACATTGGCCGGCGACACGGCCAGCTTGTCGAGCCCGAAAAAGCTCTCGTGCAGCGCATACAGCGGGCTGGTGCCGATATCGCCGTAGACCACCCCCAGCGCGGTCAGGCCCAGGGGCACCAGCTTGCCGCGCACGCGCTCGCGGCTGCGCTCCGGCGACTCCTCGCCCGGCGGTTCGGTGCTCACCTGAACCGTTTGTTCCTGTTGCTGTTTGGGCTCGACCATGGACTCCTTCCTTGCGCGGTGCCGGGCGCGCCGGGTCGGCCGCGACGCGGCCTGATGCGGCGTCGCCCGTCGGCTCCCGCGCGGTGCGGGCTAGGCCATGTTGGCGAAGGCGGACAAGCCGCGCAAGCGCCTCATAAGTGCGCATCGCGCGGCAGGCGCAGGCCGATGACCGCCGCCAACATGCCGCAGGCAATCGCCGCCCACAGCGCGGCCTGCGAACCCCAGGCACCGGCCACGGGCCCCAGCGCCATCACCCCAAGCGCGCCCAGCGCATTCGCCAGACCCAGGGCCACGCCGGTGCCAAAAGAGCGGTTCTCCGGTACCACGTCCTGGCCCATGAGGATGGTCAGCGGCAGCGTCGCGAAGATGAAGATGCCGGTGAAGCCCATGCAAACCCACGCCCAAGCACCCTGCGCGAACATGAACGCCACCATGGCGAGTGCGCCCAGCGCCATGCCACCGACCACCAGCCGGCGCCGGCCGAAGCGATCGCTCAGCCGTCCGCCGCCCAGGTTGCCGACGATCCCGACCACCATGAGCACGGTGATGAACGCGGCGCCGCCGGTGAGCGAGCCGCCGCGCGCATGCCACAGCAATGGCACGAACGTGGAGATGGCGTAGAGCAGCAGCGCCCGCAACGCGGAGAATGCCACCAGCACGCTCAAAGGCTGCAGGTGCGTGCGCCAGCGTATGGGCGTGGCATCGCGGCGGCGCGGCGGTACCGGCGGGGCCAGCAGCGGGATGAGCGCCAGGGTAAAGAGCGCCGGCACGCCCAACACCCATAGCGAGCCCAGACCGCCCAGCGTGACCACCCCGCTGGCGAGCACCGGCCACACGCCGCGGCCGACCTCGCCGCCCACTAGAAACACCGACGTGGCGGAACCGTGCTGGCGCCCCGCCAGGCCCCGTACCACGACCAAGGCCTGGGGATGGAACATGGAATTGGACAGGCCGATGATCACCAATAGCAGCAGCAGCGACCAGTAACCCGGAGCGAACCCCACCAAGGCCCCGCATAAAGAAGTCCCGGCGAGCCCGGCGATGATAAAACCGCGCCCGCCGAAGCGGTCGCACAACATCCCGGTGAGCGGCTGCATTCCCTGGCCGATGAGCAGCGCCGCCATGAGCGTGCCGGCAAGCGACACCGACAGGCCCATCGACACCAGCACCGCCGGCAACACCCCCGGGAGGTAGTTGGCGGCCCCGTCGTTGAGGAAATGGGCCCAGCCCAGACCCAAAAGTCTGCCGTAGGCGGGGCCCTCCGTGCCGCAGGCGGCGTCCAGGCTCGATACGCTCACGCCCGTCTCCGCCCCGTCGTCACTGATCGCGTGCCACGGCGAACTTGCCCCAGGCCTGGGCCACCGGCATCACCTCCACGCTGTTGATGTTGACGTGGCCCGGCGCGGTGACCACCCAGTAAATGATGTCGGCGATATCCTTGCCTTCCAGCGGCTGCATGTCCCGATACACGGCGCCGGCACGGTCCTGGTCGCCTTCGAAGCGCACCAGCGAGAACTCGGTCTCGGCCATGCCCGGCTCGATGTTGGTGACGCGCACGCGCGAGCCCAGCAGGTCCGCCTTCAGGTTGCGGCTGAACTGCTGCACGAAAGCCTTGGTGGCGCCGTAGACGTTGCCGCCGGGATAGGGATAGGTGCCGGCGATCGAGCCCACGTTGACCACGTGCCCGCGGTCGCGCTCGACCATCTGCGGCAGCAAGGCGCGCGTGCAGTAGAGCAGCCCCTTGATATTGGTATCGACCATGGTCTCCCACTCGCGCATGTCGCACGATGGCGCGGGATTGAGCCCCAGGGCGAGACCCGCGTTGTTGATCAGTACATCGATAGCCGCGAAGGGCTCGGGCAGGGACTGCAGGGCCTGCTTAACCGCCCGCTCGTCGCGCACATCGAGCACGACCGTATGCACGTGTCCTCCCAGTTCGCTTTTGAGCTGCTCCAGGCGCTCAGCGCGTCGTCCGCTCGCAACCACGTTCCAGCCCTCGGCTACGAAACGCCGCGCGCAGGCGGCCCCGAAGCCCGAGGTGGCGCCGGTAACGAAAACCGTTTGCGTCATGACAATATCCTCCGTAGCAATTGCGCGGGCACACGCCGGCAAGGGGAAGGGCAACCGCGGAACGCGGCGCGGCGTCGACGTGCGCGAAGGGTGCGGCGTCAGCGCCGCCCGGGTGCCCGCGAGACAGCGCCCAGCAGGGCCAGGCCGACGATCGCGGACGCCAGCGAACCGGTGAGCACCCCCAGCTTGGCGTGATCCAGCAGCGCGCTCTCGCCAAACGCCAAGTCGGCCACAAAAAGCGACATGGTAAACCCGATGCCGGCGAGCACGGCCGCGCCCAATAGCTGCCGCCAATTGACCCCGGCGGGCAGATCAGCCACACGCGCACGCACCGCCAGCCACGCCGCGCCGAACACACCCAGCGGCTTGCCGAGCATCAGCCCCCAAAAAGCGCCCAGCACCACCGGTGCCGCAAAGCCGGCCTCGTCCGACAGCCGAAACCCCGCATTGAACAAAGCGAACAGCGGGACAACCAGGTACGCCACCCAGCCTTCCAGCGCATGCTCCACCCGATACAGCGGCTGCGAATGGTCGACCTCCTCCGCCTGCGGCCGCCCGCTGCGCGTCATGGGCAGGGCCAGTGCCAGCAGAATCCCGGCCACGGTGGCATGCACGCCGGAGCGCAGCATGAAATACCACATGGCCAGACCCAGGACGATGTAGACCGGCAGCCGCCGGCCGCCCGCAAAGCTGTATGCGAGCGCTCCGAGCCACAATCCCAGCGCGGCGCCCAGCGCGCCCCAGTGCAGGCCGTGGCTGTAAAAAACCGCAATCACCAGGACGGCGCCCAGGTCGTCCGCGATCGCCAGCGCGGTGAGAAACACTTTCAACCCCAGCGGCACACGGTTACCGAGCAGCGCCATGATCCCCAGCGCAAAGGCGATGTCGGTCGCCATGGGGATACCCCACCCGGCCATGCCCTGGCCGCCGCGGTTGATGGCGGCGTAGATCAGCGCCGGCACCACCATGCCGCCCAACGCCGCCAGCACCGGCAGCGTCGCCGCGCGCCGGTCGGAGAGCTCGCCGCGCGCCACCTCGCGCTTGATCTCCAGGCCCACCAACAGGAAGAACAGGGCCATCAAGCCGTCGTTGACCCAGTGCAGCGCCGACTGCGAGAGCGCGTACGCACCCCAGCCCAGGCTGACCGGCATGTGCTTCATCGCCTCGTAAACGGGTGCCCACGGCGAGTTGGCCCAGGCGAAGGCGGCCACGGCCGTGGCGACCAGGATCACGCCGCCCGCGCTTTCGGCGTTAACGAACGCCTGAAAAGGGCTGATCAGGCGGTAAATGTCGCGCTTCACGGCACCCGGCGCGCTCAGTCGAAGGCGTATCCGAACTCGCGCTTGAAACGGGTGCGAAAGCCCTCCGGCGTGAAATGGTGGTTCTGCGTTCCCGGACGCTCGATCTTGATGGCGCCCAGGAGCGAGGCGATGCGCCCGGTGGTCTCCCAGTCCAGCCCCTGCATCAAGCCGTACAGCAGACCGGCGCGATACGCGTCGCCGCAGCCCGTCGGGTCCGCCAGCGCGCTGGGGGTGGCGCTCGGCACGTCTATGCGCTCGGAGGCGGTGTAAATGGAAGAGCCCTCGGCGCCGTGGGTCACGATGAGCGCGTCCACGCGCTCGCGCATCTGCTCTACGGACCAGCCGGTGCGCTTGGCCAGCACTTCGGCCTCATATTCGTTGACCGCCACCCAGCGGGCTGCATCGATGAACGAGCGCAGTTCCTCGCCGTTAAACAAGGGCATGCCCTGCCCCGGATCGAACAGGAAAGGCACGCCCTTGTCGGCGAACTGGCGCGCATGCTCGATCATGCCCTCGCGCCCGTCCGGCGACACCGCACCCAGCGTGAAGCCTTCGTCGGGCACCGGCTGCACGTGGGACACACCCATGGCGCCCGGATGGAAGGCGGTGATCTGGTTGTCATCCAGATCCGTGGTGATATAGGCCTGCGCGGTGTACATCTCTTCCATGACGCGCACGAAGCGGGTGTCGATCCCCTGCTCCTCGAGCCAGGCCGCATAAGCCTGGAAATCGCGCCCCACGGTACCCATGGGCGCGCCTTCGCCGCCCAGCAGCTTGAGGCTGTAGGCGATATTGCCCGCGCAGCCCCCGAACTCCTTGCGCATCTCGGGCACGGTGAAGGAAACATTGAGCATGTGCACCTTGTCGGGCAGGATCTCGTTTTTGAAATGCCCCGGAAACACCATGATGGTGTCGAACGCGAGCGAACCGCAGATCAAAGCCGTCATGAACTATCCCTGAGTAGTATCTTGTTGACCCAGCCGGGCCCACCGCCTGGGCGGCCCGGCCTAAAACGAACGAGTGTAACGCGGGGCTGCGGTGATTGCGACAGAAAAGGGCCGCGGCGTAAGAAGCTGTTGAAGAACCGTCGCGAGCGAAGGCAGTTCGTGGCCGCCCGGAACGCAGAAACCGCAGTGTATACGATCAAACCATGAGGATTTCGAGCACCGGACGGCCGCGAAATGCCGAGCGCAGCAGGTTATCAAACAGCTTCTAAGCGCTTTGCGGGCGCCAGGCGACATCGAGGTGCTTGGCGGCACGCACCTCGTCGAGCCGGCGCACGGGCAGGGTATACGGGGCATGCTTGACCTTGTCGATGTCGGCCCGCGCCTCTTCCCAGATCGCCACCATGGCGTCGACAAACGCGTCCAGCGTCTCGCGCGTCTCCGTTTCCGTAGGTTCGATCAGCAGACACTCCGGCACCAGCAGGGGGAAATACACGGTGGGCGCGTGCATGCCGTGGTCCAGCAGGCACTTGGCAACATCGGCTGCGGTCAGGCCCAGTTCCTGGTCCTGGCGCTTGAGCGTGATGATGAACTCATGGCTCGCGCGGCGCTGCGCAAAGGCGGCATCGAACCCGGCCTGCTTGAGGCGGGCGAACAGATAGTTGGCGTTGAGCGTGGCGAAATCCGCCACGCGGCGCATGCCTTCGGCCCCCAGCATGCGCGCATAAACGTAAGCGCGCAGCAACACCCCCGTGTTGCCCGCAAACGCGGACAGGCGGCCGATCGACTGAGGCAGGTCGCGCTCGTCGAGCCAGCGGTAAAGCCCGCCATCCTCACGGGCGACCACCGGTATGGGCATGAACGGGCGCAGACGCTCGCTGACGCCGACCGCACCGGCGCCCGGCCCGCCGCCGCCGTGCGGCGTGGAAAAGGTCTTGTGCAGGTTCATGTGAATGACGTCGAAGCCCATATCGCCGGGGCGGACCTTACCCAGGATGGCGTTGAGGTTGGCGCCGTCGTAGTAGAGCAGGCCGCCGGCTTCGTGGACGATGTGCGCGATCTCACCGATATGGCGTTCGAACACGCCCAGCGTCGACGGATTGGTAAGCATGATACCCGCCGTCTTGGGCCCGACCGCGGCCTTGAGCGCGTCGATGTCCACGTCGCCGTCCCCGCGCGTGGCGATCTCGCGCACGGTGCAGCCGCACATCACCGCGGTGGCCGGATTGGTGCCGTGCGCGGCATCCGGCACCAGCACCTCCACGCGCTGGTCGTCGCCGCGCGCCTGGTGATAGGCACGGATCATGGCCACGCCGGTAAACTCGCCTTGCGCGCCGGCCATGGGGGCGAGCGAGACGGCGTGCATGCCCGTGACCTCGAGCAGTATCTCCTGCAGTTCATACAGACACGCCATCACGCCCTGGCCGCCGGAGTCCGGCGCCAGCGGGTGGCGCGCCAGAAACTCGGGCAGCATGGCCAGACGGTTGCAGGCCCGCGGGTTGTACTTCATGGTGCACGAGCCCAGCGGGTAGAAGTGCGTGTCGATGGAGAAGTTTTTCTGAGACAGGCGCGTGTAGTGGCGCACCGCGTCCATTTCCGACACTGCGGGCAAACCGACCGGGGTGTCACGCCGCAACGCGTCGGGCCAGTCGTCGGGCATGGGCGCGGCGTCGGGCAGTTGGGCGCGCGCGCAGCGGCCGGGGCGCGAGTGTTCGAATATCAACATAGCGTTCCTACCATCCGGGCTCGGCCCGGCGGGCTCGCGGCGCCGCCGGCCGGGCCGCCTCACAATCGGACCTATTTCAGCGCGGCCAGGGCCGCCTCGTAATCCGGCTCCTGCGCGATTTCGGGCACCAGCTCGCTGTGCAGGACGCGATTGTTCTCGTCCAGAACCACCACGGCGCGCGCGCTCAGGCCGGCGAGCGGCCCGTCGGTGATGAGCACGCCGTAATCACGGGCGAAATCGCGGTTCCGCATCATGGACAGAGGCTGCACCCGATCGAGCCCTTCGCTCGAGCAGAAGCGCCCCTGGGCAAACGGCAGGTCGGCGGAAATCTGCAGAAGCTCCACGTCGGGCGCTTCGGTGGCACGCTGGTTGAACGTGCGCACCGAGGTGGCGCAGGTGGGCGTATCCACGCTCGGAAATATATTGAGGACCTTCTTTTTGCCGGCGAAATCCTCCAGCGTCACCTCGTCCAGCTTACCGGTTACGAGCTTGAAGCCGGGCGCCTGCGCGCCGACCGCGGGCAGCTCGCCGCTGGTATGGATAGGCGTGCCGCGCAGTGTGATCTGTGCCATGTCAGTCGTCTCCTTATCGTCGGTGGGAAAGCGATCTCATACCGTGGCCGGCGCTGGGGACCGTTCCTGCATCACCTCGGTCAGCGCGCCGGCGTAGCGCTCCAGGTCGTCATCGGTCTTGGTCTCGGTGGCACACACGAGCAGCGCCTCGCCCAGCTCCGGGTAATCACGCGTCAGCGCGTAGCCGCCGAACAGGCCGCGTTCGGCCAGGCGTTCGAGTACGTCCGCCACCGGGCGTTGCAGGCGCAGCACCGCTTCGTGGAAATACGGGCCCCGGAAGACGGCCTCGACGCCGTCGATCGCCGTCAGCCGCGCCACCAGCGCTCGCGCGTTGGCATGGCTCGCGGCCGCGACGCGCTCCAGGCCTTCCGGGCCCAGCAGCGCCATGTGGACGGTGGCGGCGGTCACCACAAGCCCCTGGTTGGTACAAATATTGGACGTGGCCTTGGAGCGGCGGATGTGCTGCTCGCGCGGCTGCAGCGTCAGCGTGTAGCCGGGGTTGCCGTCCAGGTCCACGGTGCGCCCGACGATGCGTCCGGGCATCTGGCGCACGAGCCCCTGCGTGCAGCACATGAAGCCGAAATAAGGCCCGCCGGACGACAGCGGCGCCCCCAGCGGCTGGCCCTCGCCGCACACGATGTCGGCGCCGCGCTCGCCCCACTTGCCGGGCGGCTTGAGCAAAGCCAACGACACCGGGTTGACCACGGCGATCACCAGCGCGCCCTGGGCATGCGCCCAGTCGGTGATGGCGTCCACGTCCTCCAGCATGCCGAAGAAGTTGGGCTGACTCACCACCACGGCCGCGATGTCCTCGCCCTCGTAGCGTTTGAGCGCGTCGGGCAGCGTCGCCCCGCAGTCCGTGCAGTACGGCACCAGCACCTGGGAGATGTGCTGGTGGCGGCAGATGGTGTCGGCGACGCGGCGGTAGACCGGATTGAGCGTGGCCGGCATGAGAATGCGCCCGGACTTGGCGCGGCGGTTGCCGCGCACCGCCATCAGGCAGGCCTCGGCCAACGCGGAGGCGCCGTCGTAGAGCGAGGCGTTGGAGACGTCCATCGCCGTCAGCGCGGTCATCATGCTCTGGAATTCGTAGATCACCTGCAGCGTGCCCTGGCTGGCCTCGGCCTGGTAGGGCGTATAGGCGCTGTAGAACTCGCCGCGCGTGGCGATCTCCCACACCGCTGCCGGAATATGGTGCTCGTAGGCCCCGGCGCCGATGAAATTGAGCGGGGCGCCGTCCCGGGCAGCGCGCTCCATCATCAAACGGCTCACCTGCATTTCGTTGAGCGCGGGCGGCAGGTTGAGCTCGCGGCTGCGCAGCTCGGCCGGTATTTCGTCGAACAGGGCCTCGATGTCGTCGGCGCCGATGGCGCCCAGCATGGCGCGTACATCGTCCTCAGTGTGGGGTATGAAAGGCATGCGAACCTCGCTTGCGCAAAACGGGTGCGGATCAGCTCTCGGCTTCCACCACCTCGCGGTAGGCGTCGGCGTCGAGCAGATTTTCGAAGGCAGCGCTGTCGGCCGGGCGGATGCGCAGGATCCAGCCGTCCTCGTACGGCGACTGGTTGCCCAGCTCCGGGCTGTCGGACAGCGCCTCGTTGACCGCCACCACCTCCCCGCTCACGGGGCTGTAGAGATCGCTGGCCGCCTTCACCGACTCCACCACGGCACACTCTTCGCCCACTTCGACCGCGCGTCCCGCGTCGGGCAGCTCGATGAACACCAGATCGCCCAAGGATTCCTGGGCGTGATCGGTAATGCCCACGGTCAACGTGCCGTCGTTCTCCTGGCGTACCCACTCGTGGGACTTGGTGTAGCGCAAATCGCCGGGAATATCGCTCATGGCCCCTCCATCGGTTCTCCGGCGCCATCGCGCCGCGTTATGCCATCAAATATCGATCTTGATCTTGCCCTGGCGCACGAAGGGCGGTTTGACCACGCGCGCCGGCAGGCGCCGGCCGCGCACCTCCACTTCGACGTGATCGCTGTCGCCGGCGGGAATGCGCGCCAGCCCGATCGCCTTGCCCAACGTCGGCGCGAAGGTGCCGCTGGTAAGCTCTCCCGTGCCTTCGGGCGCATGCACCGTCTGGTGCGGGCGCAACACACCGCGCCCTTCCAGCACCAGGCCGACGAAGCGGCGCAGGTCGGAACGCCCCCGCAGCCGCTCCAGTGCCTGGCGCCCGATGAAGTCGCGCTCCTCGGGCTTCCACGCGACGGTCCAGGCCAGCCCCGACTCCAGCGGCGAAACGTCCTCGTCCATATCCTGCCCATACAGGTTGAGCCCTGCCTCCAGGCGCAGCGTGTCGCGCGCACCCAGCCCGCACGGCTTTACCTTCGCGCCCAGCAGCCCGCCCCAGAGCGGACGCGCCTCAGCGCCGGGCACAATCAGCTCGAAGCCGTCTTCACCGGTGTAGCCGGTACGCGAGATGAACCAGTCGCCCACGCGGCACGCCTGAAACGGCTTGAGCTGCGCAGCGCGGCGTGCGGCCTCGGCACTGAACACGCCATATGCCTTGTCGCGCGCCTGCGGACCCTGCACGGCGAGAATGGCCAGATCGTCGCGCGGCCGGACCGTGACGCCGAAAGCCTCGCCGTGACGACGCATCCAGTCGACGTCGTGCTCGGTCGTGGCCGAATTGATCACGGCGCGATATGACCCGTCGTCCAGCCGGTAGGCGATGAGGTCATCGATAACGCCGCCCGCTTCGTTGAGCATGCACGTGTACAACGCGCCACCCGGCGTTTGCAGGCGCCCGACATCGTTGGCGAGCAAATGGCGCAGAAACTCGCCGGCGCGCTCGCCGTCGAAGTCCACCACCGTCATATGCGAGACATCGAACACACCGGCGTCGCGGCGCACCTGATGGTGCTCCTCGATCTGCGAGCCGTAGTGCAGCGGCATCTCCCAGCCAGCGAAGTCGACCATGCGCGCACCGGCATCGACATGGTCGGGGTGCAGGAAGGTTTTCTTGCCCATCGCGTCCTCGCGTCACGTAAAAAGGGGCGGCGGGACCCCACCGGTCCCGCCGCCCCTCTGTCCGTGAACCTGAGAGATCAACGCCGGCTATGGCGTCTCGCCCCTTCGGTGGGCCCCAAAAGGTGCCGCTCTCCAGAGTCAGCAGCTCCCGCAGTCCTTGTGCCTGAGCGTTTCCGGGCGGAGTTGCGCCTTCGGCGGCGGGCCCTGTCGGCCCGCTCTCTCCCGCGGGAGCATTGCATTGTGTCTCAACAGCATGCGCCGCAACGCATATTGCGATAACTATACCATAGGCCGACATGCGTCCAGCACCCGTTCGTCAGCGCCAGCCATGGGCGCAGGGCCCGGCGATGCGCTACCATCTGTGCGGTTGCGCTCTCAGCCGTGCCAGCCGAAGGCCTGAAAACCGATGAGCATTCGCATCGGGGTCGTGATGGACCCCATCGAGAAGATCAAAACCTACAAGGACACGACCCTGGCCATGCTGCTGGAAATCCAGCGCCGTGGCTGGTCCATCGCCTACATGGAAATGGCGGACCTGTTCGTACACGAGGGCCGCCCGCTGGCCACCGCGCGGGCATTGCGCGTGGCAGACGACCCCCAATCATGGTTCGAATTGGGCGAGGCGCACGAACAGGCGCTTCAGGAACTCGACGTCATCCTGATGCGCAAGGATCCCCCGTTCAACATGGAATACGTCTACGCGACGTACATTCTGGAGCTTGCCGAGCGCGCCGGCACGCTGGTCGTGAACCGCCCTGCGGCGCTGCGTGACGTGAACGAGAAAATGGCGATCACGCGCTTCCCGCAGTGCTGCGCGCCAACGCTGATCAGCCGCGACATGCAGCGCCTGCGCGCCTTTTGGCGCGAGCATGGCGATGTCGTGGTCAAGCCTTTGGGCGGGATGGGCGGCACGTCCGTGTTCCGCCTGAAAAGCGACGACCCCAACGTTTCCGTCGTGCTCGAGACGCTCACCGAGCACGGCGAATGCTACATCATGGCGCAGCGCTACCTGCCCGAGATCGCCAGCGGCGACAAACGCATTCTGCTCATCGACGGCGAGCCGCTCCCCTACGCACTCGCGCGCATTCCCGCAGCGGGCGAAAGCCGGGGCAATCTGGCCGCAGGCGGGCGCGGTGAAGGGGTGCCGCTGAGTGAGCGCGACCGCTGGATCTGCGACCAGGTGGGTGCGGCGCTCAGGGAAATGGGGCTGATGTTCGTGGGACTGGACGTGATCGGCGACTTCCTGACCGAGGTCAACGTGACCAGCCCCACCTGCGTGCGCGAGCTGGACCGCATCTACGACATCAACATCAGCGCCCGACTGATGGACAGCATAGAGGCAAAACTGGCTTGATATCGACTCGTGCCGATGACGGAGCTGCGGCATAAACGCTCGCTGAGCGGCTTTTACCGCCTCGCGCGCCATACCGCCGATACGGGTCTGAAACTGCTCGACGTGATCGGTGCAGGAACGCTCTTTGTGGCGGCATGCAGCTGGCCGCTCTTGCGCGATGCACTACGCGTTTGGCGGCAGATGACGCTTCGCTTGCGCCAGCACGCCCCGTCCAAGCGCTCCATCCGTCGCCGTCTGCTGTCGTTCATGGACAGTCCCCATCGCCGTCTCGCAGTCACTTTTGTAGCTGCCGTTGCCGTGCATGCCGCGGTACTGTTTGGCGTAGGTGCGGCCCCGCGCGCACCAACAGCTCCGAGCCTGGACGTAACGTTGGTCGAAGGCCCGGACCAAACGCCCAATCAACGCACACATCGTTTCGCCGCGCAGAACCAACGCGCAGGATCCGCTACAACAGACGCTAATACCCTGCCTGGCGCGCCAGCGCATTCGGGCAAGGTGTCGCACAACCTCAACCATGAAACGGCGGCAGCCGGGAGAGTCCCGACGAAGAGCACGCGACCTGGACCGTTATCGTCAGTGGGGCGCCGCGGCGCACACAACGACGGCGCCAGCACCCGCAATGCACGCAAGAAACTCATCGCCGGCTATCTCGCGCAGTGGCGGGCAAAGGTTGAGCAAGCAGGCACCTCCCACTATCCGATGCGTGCGCTGAAACACGCACGTCGTCACGAGTTAACGGTAGAGGTGGTGATTAACGCGCGGGGTCATATCCGCTCGAGCCGCATAGTACATGGGTCCGGTTCAAGACAACTCGACCGCGCGGCCCTTCGCATCCTGCACCTGGCGGCCCCCTTCCCGCCGTTGCCCGCCAAATTACGAAAGCATCAGCATGACCTGCGATTCGCTTACACGTGGCGCTTCGTCGGCGACTAACAGGACGGTCATGAGCCTGCGTGAGTCTACCGCGGTGCGCGCTTGTCACGTTACCGAGGAGCATCGATACTAGGGGCTATGTCAGACGCCACCTTCTTGAACAACCAGTTTCTGGTGGCCATGCCGGGCCTCGCGGACGGTCATTTCGACCATTCGGTCACGTTCCTGTGCGAGCATTCGCAAGACGGCGCCCTGGGGCTGATCATCAACCGCCCCATGGAGCTGGATCTGCGCGAAATGCTCCAGCACATGGAGCTGGAGTGCCCGGCGCTGGACGAAGACAGCGCGCCGCCGGTCTACTGGGGCGGCCCGGTCCATCCGGAACGCGGGTTCGTGCTCCACGGCCCGCCGGCGAACTGGGAGTCCACCCTGCAGATCAGCGAGGAAATCTACGTCACGACCTCCAAAGACATCCTGGAGGCGATCGGCCGCGGCGCCGGCCCCGAGCGCTTCCTGGTCACCTTGGGCTATGCAGGCTGGGCGCCGGGACAGCTGGAAGGCGAAATCCGCCAGAACGCCTGGCTCAACACGCCGGCCGATCTGGAAATCCTGTTCCGGCTGCCGGCCGAGGAACGCTGGACGGCGGCGGCGCAGCTGCTGGGCATCGATGCGCGTCTGCTGGGGCCGGGGGCCGGCCACGCGTGAGCGACCACGCGCCGGTCCTGGGTTTCGATTTCGGGCAGCGGCGCATCGGCGTGGCCGTGGGCAACCGCCTCACCGCCACGGCACGCCCCTTGGGCTTCCTTGCCGGCGGCGACCACCCTGACTGGGCCGCCATCGCCGACCTGATCCGCGAGTGGCAGCCGGGCCGATTGATCGTGGGACGCCCCGCCCGGCTCAACGGTGAGCGCAGCGAGCTGACGGACGCGGCAGAGCGATTCGCCCGGCGCTTGCACGCCCGCTTCGCGCTGCCGGTGGACAGGGCCGACGAACGACTGTCGTCGCGCGAGGCCGAGGCACGGCTGCGGGCGGCGCGCCAGCAGGGGCGGCGGCGCAGCGTTGCCAAAGGTGAAAGCGACGCCGTTGCCGCACAGATCATCCTGGAAACCTGGCTGGAGCGGTCGCCGGCATGCGCCTGATCGAGGAAGCCGAGCTGCACCCGGTGCTGGACGAGATGGCCCGCGCTATCGCCGCCCTGCCAGGCTTCGACACGCGCAGCACCGCCATGGTGGGCATCCACACCGGCGGGCTGTGGGTGGCACAGGCACTGAATCGCCGGCTCGCACTGGCCGCGCCCGTGGGCAGCCTCAACATCAGCTTCTACCGGGACGACTTCCGCCGCATCGGGCTGCACCCGCAAGTCAAGCCGTCGCACCTGCCGGCTGACGTGGAAAACCGCCACGTACTGCTGGTCGACGACGTGCTTTATACCGGCCGCACGGTACGCGCCGCCCTCAACGAAATATTCGACTACGGGCGCCCGAGCGCCGTTGCGCTGGCCGTGCTCGTGGAACGCAACGGCCGCGAGCTGCCCATCTGCGCCGACGTGGCCGGTATGCGCCTGGAGCTGGCCGCCGGCGGCCATGCTCAACTCACCGGCCCCGAGCCGCTGCAGCTGCGCATCACGCCGTAGCGCCCGGGCGGATACGATCATGGACGCGCAACTGGACCAACACGGGCGCCTGCGCCACCTGCTCACCACCGAAGGGCTGGACGGCAGGCTCATCGCCGAGATACTGGACACGGCCGAGACCTTCCTGCCGGTGACCGATCAGGCGGTGAAGAAGGTCCCCTTGCTGCGCGGGCGCACCGTGGTGAACCTGTTCTTCGAGGCCAGTACGCGCACGCGCACCACCTTCGAGCTTGCGGCGAAGCGCCTGTCCGCCGACGTGCTCAACCTGCAGGTCTCCACCTCCTCCACCAGCAAGGGCGAAACGCTGCTGGACACGCTGGAGACACTTCAGGCCATGCAGGTGGATATGTTCGTGGTCCGTCACCAGGCGAGCGGCGCCGCGCATTTCTTTGCCCGTCATGCCGCGCCCGGCGTCGCCGTGCTCAATGCCGGCGACGGCCGTCATGCACACCCGACGCAGGCGCTGCTGGACGTGTTCACCATCCGCCGCCACCGGCCGGACTTTTCGGCGCTGCGCGTGGCCATCGTCGGCGACATCCTGCACTCGCGGGTGGCCCGCTCCGAGATCCACGCGCTGCATGCGCTGGGCGTGCCCGAGATCCGCGTGGTGGGACCGCGCACGCTGCTGCCGGCGGCCGTGGACACGCTGGGTGTGCACGTGTTCCACGACCTCGAGCGGGGGCTGGACGGGGTCGACGTCATCATCATGCTGCGCCTGCAGCGCGAGCGCATGGAAGGTGCGCTGCTCCCGGGCGCCGAGGAGTACTTTCTGAACTACGGGCTAACCGAGCGCGCCCTGCGCTATGCGCGCGGGGATGCGCTCATCATGCACCCGGGACCGATCAACCGCGGCGTCGAGATCGACTCCGGGGTCGCCTACCATCCGCGCTCCGTGATCCTGCAGCAGATCACCCACGGCATCGCGGTACGCATGGCGGTCATGGCGATGATTCTGGGCAGCCATAGCCGCGCCCCTGAAGGAGCGCACGCGTTGCCATGAGCGCCAATCCCTGCGCCCGAAAGAAGCTGCATATCGCCGGCGCGCGCGTGCTCGACCCCGCCAACGGCATCGACCGCACCACCGACGTTTTCGCCGCCCGCGGCCGCATCGCTGCGGTCGGTGACGCGGCCCCTGACGGCTTCGCGGCCGACCAAACCATCGATGCCCGGGGCCACTGGGTCATACCCGGCGTCATCGACCTGGCCGCACGGCTGCGCGAGCCGGGCCAGCCGCACAAAGCCACCATCGCTTCGGAGGCGCTCGCCGCCGTCTCCGCCGGCATCACGGCCGTGTGCATGCCCCCGGATACCGACCCGGTGATCGACACCCCGTCCGTGATCGAGTGGATACGGCGCCGCGCCGAGCCACATGCGCTGCGCGTGCATCCTCTGGGCGCCCTCACGCGCGACCTGGCGGGCACCCAGATCAGCGAAATGATCGCCCTGCGCGAGGCCGGCTGCGTCGGGGTCAGCAACGCCGGACGCCCGGTTCGCGACTGGGGCGTGCTGCGCCACACCATGGAGTACGCATCCACCGCGGGCCTGACCGTGTTTCTGCATGCCCAGGATCCGGCGCTGAAGGGACAAGGCTGCGCGCACGAGGGGCCGGTGGCCACCCGCCTGGGGCTGGCGGGCATCCCCGTAGCCGCGGAAACGGCGGCGCTCGCCGCCGGGCTGGCACTCGCAGAACAAACCGGGGCGCGGCTGCATCTGTGCCGCCTGTCCAGCGCACGCGCCGTGGACATGGTCGCTGCGGCGCGCGCCCGTGATCTGGCGGTCACGGCCGACGTCGCCGCCCATCAGCTGTTCCTGTCGGAAATGGACCTGTCGGGATTCGACAGCCTGTGCCACGTGGATCCGCCGTTGCGCTCGCATCACGACCGCGAAGCGTTGCGCGAGGCGTTGCGCGAGGGTCTCATCGATGCCGTCTGCTCGGACCATCAGCCGCACGAGCCCGACGCCAAGATCAACCCGTTTCCGCTCACCGAGCCGGGCTTATCCGGCCTCGAGACCCTGCTGCCGCTGGGATTGCGCCTGGTGGAAGAAGGCCTCCTCGATGCCGGACAGCTGGTCGAGCGGCTGTGCGCCTCGCCGGGACGGCTGCTCGGCGTGGCCGGCGGCAGCCTGGCGCCCGGCTGCCCGGCCGATGTGTGCATCCTCGACCCGAAAGCCATTTGGGAACTGGAGCCGGCCAAGCTGCGCAGCGCAGGCAAGCACACGCCCTTTGGGGGCTGGGAGTTTCGCGGTTCCGTGACCCACACCATCGTCGACGGCGCAGTGGTCTTCGAGCGCGGATAACTCGTGCCCCGCGTCCCGGTTCTGGCCACGAGCCCGGCCGACGAGGGCTACGCGCTCCTGCGCATCCGCCTCGACTGGCCCCTCGGGCCAGGCCAGGGGCTGGTACTCTCTGACGGGCGCGTGCTGCGCCCCTTTCGCCGCGGCCGGGATGTGATGGATTTTCTGCTGGCGCCGGACGACGCTTTGACGCAGGCGCGTTCGCTTACCATCGATGCCGTGCCCAGCACCGGAGTCTTGCCGCCGGCGTCGGCGCAAACGGTTCTCTTGCTGAGTTCCGGCGCCGGCATCGGCCCCGCCTTATACGCCGGCCGGTGCCTGCCCGAGGGCGTGCGCGCCCTGTCGCTGCACGACTGCAGTGCGGGCCTGCCGCAGCGCCCGCAACCCTCGCGCCTGCTGACGCGCTCTTTGCCGCCAGAGGTCATCGCCGCCCTGCCCTGGTTCGAGGAAGCGGCGGTGACAAACCGTCTGGCGGATCCCGCCGCGGAGCGCCCCGGCTGCTATGCCGGTCCGGTCTGGAAGCTGGCCGAGCGCTGGCTGGCCTCGAACGGCAGCGCGGTCCTATGGGTTTGGGGATACGCGGGGCTCATCCGGCACGCCCGCTGGCTCGCCCGCCGCTACGCTCTGAATGCACTGGCATTTGCCGGCACCCGCCGCGACCCGATAAGGCTGTCGGCGTAGAGGCCTTCACTGCCCGCAACCGGGGCCGAGGCACAGCGCCGCCCGGCCTGCCTCAACTGCCGAAGTTGATGCGCGATTCCAGGTTGGCGCGCGAGTCCGCATAGTCGAGCGCCTCCTCCATGCTGATGCGCCCTTGCTGATGCAGGGCGAACAGGGAGTCGTCGAACGTCTGCATGCCCGGTGTTGAGCTGCTGGTCATGGCGTCGCGGATCTCGTTGTAACGGCCGGTGAGAATCAGGTCGGCGATAAAGGGCGTGTTGATCATCACTTCCACCGCCGCCGTGCGCCGCTCGTCCTTGGTAGGCACCAAGCGCTGGGAGATCACCGCGCGCAGGTTGAGCGACAGGTCCATACGGAGTTGGTCGCGCCGCTCCGCCGGGAACATATTGCTAATGCGCTGCAGCGTCTGGTAGGCGTTGTTGGCGTGCAAAGTGGAGATGGCCAGGTGGCCGGTGTTGGCGAGCTGCAGCAGCGCTTCCATGGTCTCGCGGTCGCGCACCTCGCCAATGAGGATCACGTCGGCCGCCTCGCGCATCGACGCCTGCAGGGCCATGGCATAGGACGGCGCGTCCTCGCCGATCTCGCGCTGATTGATGATGGCCCGCTTGTGCGCATGCAGGAATTCGATCGGGTCTTCGATGGTCAGCACATGGCCGGCAGAACGCTCGTTGCGGTGGTCGATCATGGCGGCGAGCGTGGTCGACTTGCCGGAGCCGGTCGCGCCCACCATCAGCACCAACCCGCGCCGTGCCATGGCCAGATCCTTGAGCACGGACGGCAACCCCAGCTCGTCCAGCGTGGCGATGCTGTCGCGCACGTAGCGCCAGACCATGGAGACATGGCCGCGACTTTTGAACACGTTGACACGGAAGCGCCCCAGCCCGCCCGCTTGGCTCGCGAAATCCACCTGCGAGTGCATCTCGAATGTGGCCGTCTGCTCCGGCGTCATCACCTCCTCGGCCATGTGAGCGGTCGTATTTGCATCAAGGACGCGCTCGCCCACCGGGATCAGGCGGCCCTCGATGCGCAGCATGGGCACTGCCCCGGCGGCCACGTACAGATCGGAGGCCTGTCGCTCCACGGCGACGCGCAGATAGGGCGTGATCTTGAGCATCAGCGATCGTCGTCCACCAGAGAAAGCCGATCGATGACATCATCGTCACCGGCCCTGCCCACACGCTTGCTCTCCAATTTGAACTTAAGCCGCAGCTCGTTTTGCGAATCGGCGTTTCTCAGCGCTTCATCCTGAGTAATTTTTCCGGTTTCGAACAAGTTAAACAGGTACTGATCGAAGGTGACCATGCCTCGGTCCTTGGATTTGGCCATGATTTCCTTGATACGCGCCACCTCACCTTTGAATATGAGGTCGGCAACCAAGGGGCTGTTGAGCATAACTTCCATGGCCGCGATGCGGCCCTCCCCTGATGCACGCCGCACCAGGCGCTGGGAGACCACGGCGCGCAGGTTGAGCGACAAATCCATCAGCAGCTGCTGGCGCTTTTCCTCCGGGAAGAAGTTGATGATGCGCTCGAGGGCTTGGTTGGAGCTGTTGGCGTGCAGGGTGGCCAGGCACAGGTGCCCGGTCTCGGCAAATTGCACTGCGTACTCCATGGTCTCGCGGTCGCGGATCTCGCCTATGAGGATGACGTCGGGGGCCTGGCGCAAGGTATTTTTCAGCGCCGCGCCCCAGTTCTCCGTGTCCACCCCCACTTCGCGCTGGGTGATGATGCAGCCGGCGTGGCGGTGCATGAACTCCACCGGATCCTCAATGGTAATGATGTGGCCGCGCGAATTCTGGTTGCGGTGGCCGATCAGGGCCGCGAGCGTGGTCGATTTGCCCGAGCCGGTGGCCCCGACCACCAGCACCAGCCCGCGTTTGGTCATGACCACGTCCTTGAGCACGGTCGGCAGTTCCAGCTCGTCGAACGTGGGGATCTCCGTGGTAATCACGCGCAGGACCGCCCCCACTCGCCCCTGCTGCACGAAGGCGCTCACGCGGAAACGGCCGATGCCCTGCGGGTAGATGGCAAAGTTGCACTCTTTGGTGGCCTCGAACTCCCGGAGTTGGCGGTCGCTCATCAGCGAGCGCACGATCAGTGCCGCATGCTCGCCGGTGAGCCGCTTTTCGCCCAGCGGCATCACCTGCCCGTCGCACTTGATCGCCGGCGGGAAGCCGGCGGTGATAAACAAATCCGACCCCTGACGCTCCTTGACCGTACGCAGGAGCTGATGCATGAGCTCTACTGCTTGGTTTTTGTCCATGGCGTTATCCCCTCTGTCTCGCCGAAAGCGCCGATACCGCGCTCTTTCAGAATGCTTGTTTGTTGACCGCGCGGCGCTGCGCCTCTTCCAGCGTAACCGCACCCTGCTGCACCAAGCGCTGCAGGCATTGATCCAGCGTCTGCATGCCGAACTGCTGTCCGGTCTGAATCGCAGAATACATCTGCGCCACTTTGTTCTCGCGGATCAGGTTGCGGATGGCGGGCGTGCCGATCATGATCTCGTGCGCCGCCAGGCGTCCGCCGTTGGGTTTTTTGAGCAGGGTCTGGGAGATCACCGCCTGCAGGGACTCGGACAGCATGGCGCGCACCATGTCCTTCTCGGCGGCCGGGAAGACGTCGATGATGCGGTCGATGGTCTTGGCTGCCGAGGACGTGTGCAGCGTGGCAAACACCAGATGGCCGGTTTCCGCCGCCGTCATCGCCAGGCGGATGGTCTCCAGATCGCGCATCTCGCCCACCAGGATGGTGTCCGGGTCCTCGCGCAGCGCCGAGCGCAGCGCCTCGTTGAAACCCAGGGTATCGCGGTGCACCTCGCGCTGGTTGATCAGGCACTTCTTGGGCGTGTGCACGAACTCGATCGGGTCTTCCACCGTGAGGATATGGCCGTAATCGCTATCGTTCTTGTGGTTGATCATGGCGGCCAGCGTGGTGGACTTGCCCGAGCCGGTGGGGCCCGTCACCAGTACGATGCCGCGCGGCTTGTCGGATATGTCCGCGAAGATCGACGGGCAGTGCAGCTCCTGCAGGGTCAGGATCTTGGACGGAATGGTGCGGAACGCCGCCCCGGCGCCGCGATGGTGGTTGAACGCGTTGACGCGAAAGCGCGCCAGATCCGGAATTTCAAACGAGAAGTCGCACTCCAGAAACTCCTCGTATTCCTTGCGCTGGCGGTCGTTCATGATGTCGTAGACCATGCCCGAGACTTCCTTGTGCTCGAGCACCGGCAGGTTGATGCGGCGGATATCGCCGTCCACGCGGATCATGGGCGGCAGCCCGGCCGACAGGTGCAGATCGGACGCACCTTGCTTGACCCCGAACGCCAGCAACTGGGCAATATCCATTAAAATCCCCCGCACAGCCCGAGGCGCGCCCCTGCGGCACGCCGCTATCAAGGTTCGACGAACTGATTATGGTTGACAACATCTTACAGCGCCTGGAGCAGGTGCGGACGCGCGTCAGGCGCGCGGCGGAAGCGGCCGGCCGACAAGCGGGGGACGTGCGGCTGGTCGCGGTCAGCAAGGGACAGCCTGCCGGCGCGGTGCGGGCCGCACTGGATGCCGGCCAGCGCGACTTCGGCGAAAACTACCTGCAGGAGGCGCTGGAGAAAATCGAAGCCATCGCCGACGGGCAAGCGGTATGGCATTTCATCGGCCCCATCCAGTCCAACAAAACGCGCGATATCGCCGCACGCTTCGACTGGGTGCAATCCCTGGAGCGCGCCAAGATCGCCCGCCGCCTGAGCGAGCAGCGCCCGTCCGAGCACGGCGCGCTCAACGTGATGGTGCAGGTCAATATCAGCGGCGAGGCGTCCAAGTCCGGGGTGTCGCCGGAGGCCACGGAGGCGCTCTGCCGGACCATCGATTCACTGCCGCGGCTGCGCCTGCGCGGTCTCATGGCCATCCCCGAGATCAGCGACGACGTGCGCGCGCAGCGCGCCGCCTTCGCGCGCCTGCACGCCCTCTACGACGACTTGCGCACACGCGGACTGGCGTTGGACACCCTCTCCATGGGCATGTCGGCCGACCTGGAGGCCGCGATCGCGGAGGGCGCCACCATGGTGCGTATCGGCACCGCCATTTTCGGCCCGCGCGCGCCCAAAGCGTGAGCTACACTGCACGGGAGCTAAAACCGATTCACGCAACGGCCGACGGAGAGTTATGGATTCCACCACACTGAAACGCCGGGCCGCGGAGGCCGCGCTCGATTACGTGCCGCACGACGAAATCCTGGGCGTGGGCACCGGCTCGACGGTCAATTTCTTCATCGACCTGTTGAGCGAGCGCCGCATCCCGCTCAAGGGCGCGGTTTCGAGTTCTGAGGCCACCACCGAACGCCTGCGCCGCGCCGGCATCGAAGTCTACGAGCTCAACGACGCCGGCAGCCCGGAGGTCTATATCGACGGCGCCGACGAGGCGACGCGGCACTTGCAGTTGATCAAAGGCGGCGGCGGCGCGCTCACGCGCGAGAAGGTGATCGCCGCGGCCAGCCGGCGCTTCGTCTGCATCATCGACAGCAGCAAGCTCAAGGACTTTCTGGGTGCCTTTCCGTTGCCGGTCGAAGTCATCCCCATGGCGCGCAGCTTCGTGGCGCGCGAGCTGTTCAAGCTCGGAGGCCGCCCGGTCTGGCGCGAAGGCTTCGTGACCGACAATGGCAACGCGATCCTGGACGTGCACAACCTGCGCATCCCCGACCCGGGGAAAATGGAAGACCGCATCAACGCCATACCGGGCGTGGTCACCGCGGGCTTGTTCGCCCACCGCGCCGCCGATGTGCTGCTGGTCGGCAGCCAGCACGGCGTGCAAACGATCACCCCGTAAGCGGCCCGCGGCGCCGGCGCCTCAGGAAGCGTTCTCCAGCGGGCGCAGGCACTCGGACTCGCCCTTTTCGTTGGCCGTGTAAAGCACCACCGGGCGGCGCCACACGCGATGAATGTAGTCGAGCACGCGGCGCGCACGGGGCTCGTCCAGTCCGCGCCCGTCGGCCTCGAAATCGTGGCGCAGCACCAGGGTGCCGTCGTGGCGCATTTCGTCGACGACAATCTGCGGTGCGCCGAAATTGTACTTGGCGCGCAGGACCGCCTCGCGCAGGTCATCGATGTTGGTGGAGGTCACGCGGATCTCGCCGTCGGACTCCGCCGTGTAGACGAACAGATCCAGCTCGCGGGCCCGCTCCGCCGTGAGCTGGTTGCGCAGGAAGCCGAAGTCGTCCTCCTCGCGCATCACGCGCCGCGCCGCATCGATGCCCTCCTCCTTGACGATCTGCTCCCACAACGTGAACCCCAGATGGTAGGGGTTGATGTTGAGCGCGATCTGGCGCTCGCCGGCATAGGGGCGCACCACGTCCGAATGCGTCTTCATCGCGTTGAGGTAGATCTCGTCGGGCAGAAAATCCGCCTCGCGCAGGATGCGCGCGTGCCAGTACGAAGCCCACCCCTCGTTCATGATCTGGCAGTTGAAAATGGGCTGGAAGTAATACGATTCCTGGCGCACGGCAAGAAAGACGTCGCGCTCCCAGTCCTCCATCTCGGGCGCGTAGCGGGCGATGAACCACAGCAGGTCGGCTTCCGGGCGCGGCGGCACGCGCGGCGCCCGGTGGGCGGTACGCGGCGTCTGCGGTTTCGGCTCCTCGCCCGGCAGGCTCGAGAAACGCGGCGTGAACGCATCTCCCGGGGCGGACGTGGGTTTACGCTGGGGGTGCAAATCGTAGGGCGCGCGCTCGACCGGCTGGCGCGTGTCGATATGCTGCTCCAGCGCCAGCGCGGCGTCGAGCACCGCTTCCACTCGCTCCTGTCCCCACTCCTCGAGCGCCTGTTCGATGCGGCGCGCATGCGCCGCCGCCTGCTCCACGATGTGATAGCCGATCTGGCGCTGGCTGCCCGCCACCAGCAGATTGTTGTACGAAAAATCTGCATGGCCCAACACGTGGGCCGTCACCAGGATATTTTCGTCCAGCGTATTGCTGTTCACCAGATAGGCGCGATTGGGGTTGCCGGGAAACACCACCTCGAAGATATGGGAATGGCCCATGCGGTGCTGGACCATCTGGTAGATCCAGCGCACCCCGAACGACCAGTGCGGCATGCGCACGGGCAGCCCATAGACCGCGATCTCCATCATGAACGAAGGCGGCACCACTTCGAAATCCACCGGGTAATAGGACAGGCCGAGTTCGCGCGCCAGGTCCTCGATGCGCGCCACGTACTCGGTGAGCGTTTGCTGGGCGCTCATGCCGCCTCCTCCGCCTGGTCGGTGAGGAACGCCTTGATGGCGGGCCAGATGTCCGCCTGGCCGGCGATTGCGTAGCTGCCCGCCGCCGCGCCGGCCTCGATCAGGTGGTCGAACAGCAGCGCCACCTCGGTACGCGTGCGCAGCGGCCGGCGGCTGGAGATCTCCGCGTAGCCCAGGTAGTTCATGCGCGTGGCCAGGTCGAGCAGCGCATTGCCGGCGCGCTCCCGGTCTTCGACGAAGTTCTCGCCGTCGGTGGCATAGAAGAGATAGCTGTTGTAGCGCGCCGGGTCGAAGCGCTCGTTCAGTATCTGCGCGGCCTTGGTGAAGCCCGCCGACGAGCGCGTCCCGCCTTCGCCGTGCACGCGGAAAAACTCCTCCTCCTGGAACTCCCAGGCCTCCACGGTGTGCGCGATGAACACGGTGTCGATGCGGGTGAACTGGCGCCGTATGCCCTGCAGCGCCCAGAAGAAGAAGGTCTTCGCCAACCGGCGGCTGCGCTCGTCCATGCTCGAGGACACGTCCAGCAGGAAAAACACCACCGCATTGGTGGTCGGCCGCCGCCGGCGCACGAGCTGGCGAAATCGCAGGTCCTCGTTGCTGAACGGGACCGCGCCCTCGCCCTGCACCCTGCGGCGCTTGACCGCCTCCTTGACGGTGCGCCGGCGATCGAGACGCGAGCGCGCGCCGCGCTTGTCCCAGCCGCTGCGGATGAGCTCGTCCTCGTGCGTCTGGGTGCCCGGACGCGGCTTGAGGTTCGGCAGCTGCAGCTCCTCCCAGATCCAGTCCAGGATGTCGTCGACCTGGAATTCCAGCAACAGCTTGAGCCCGCCTTGGCCCTCGCCACCGGCGCCCGACCCGGCACGTCCCCGGCCCGGCTGGGCGTGGCGCAGCACATCGCCCGGCTCGGCCTTGCCCTGGCCCGCGCCCTGCTCCTCTTCCGGGTCGCGCAGCCGAAAGCGGTAGTGCTCCATAAAGCGCACGGGCACCTGCACCGTGCGGTTGCCCGGCCGCGACAGCACATCCGAGCCGGCCACCAGGTCGGGTAATGCATCACGCACGGCATTGCGCACTTTCTCGTTGTGACGCAGCCAGTCGCGCGTGCCCCTGGAGAAAAGGTCGTACCAGGGGTTTCCGGACTGGCCCGATGCATGGTCGGTCAACGGCATGTCAATGCGTCCCTCCCAGGGCCTATTCCTGAGACAATAGAGTGGTCACGTAATTCAGCGCCTCACGTGCGCTGTGGCGGTCGTAGCCGTATTCGTCGATGAGCCGCGACTCCACCGCGGCGATCTTCTGCTGAGCGCTCTCGTCGGGGCGCGTGACCGAAGTTACCAACCGAAGTACGTCGCGCCGCTCCTCGAAAAGATACTGCGCCACCGCTTCCTTGAGCCGGGAGTGGCTTTCCAGGGTGAACTTCTCGCCCGCCTTATAAGCCACCATGGCCTTGCGCACCACCTCCTGGCGGAAGCTCAGCTTGCCGGCGTCGGAGATGTTGATCTTGTCCTCCACCGAGCGCAGGAAACGCTCGTCGGGCTGGCGCTGCTCGCCGGTGATGGGATCGGTGACCTCGCGCTTGTCCAGCGACGCTTCCACTTCGTCCAGGTATTTGTCGAGCAGGTTCTGGCTCTCCTCCTCGAAGGAGACGAACAGCGCCTTGTGCACGTCCTCCTTGACCCACTGGTTGTAGAAGTCTTTGCGCGCGGTGACCAGGAAATCCACCCAGGCGCGCTTCTGCTTGGGCTCGATGCGTGCATCCGCCTCGATGGCGTTTTTGAGCGTGATCAACACCTCCATGCTGGTCAGGCTCTTGGTCTCGGCGCCGGCGATGGCGTTGGACAGGGCGTTGACCACGAAGCGCGGGCTCACGCCGGCCAGCCCTTCGTCGGGGGACTCGGCGCGGATGCGCTCCACATCGGCGCCGGTGAAGCCTTCCACGTCCTCCCGGGCGTAGAGCTTGACCTTCTTGGCGAGGTCCAACCCTTCGCGCTCGGAAGGCTTAAGGCGCGAGAGCACGGCAAACACGGCCGCCACTTCCAGTGCGTGCGGGTCCAGATGCACCTCGCGGAAGGTGGGCGCGGAGGCGATGAGCTTGCGGTAGATGCGCGCCTCGTCGTTGTAGGACAAGGTGTAGGGCACCTGGATGATGACCATGCGGTCGAGCAGTGCCTCGTTCTCGCTCTCCTGCAAGAACTTGCGGAATTCGGCCAGATTGGTGTGCGCGACGATGGTCTCGTCCAGGTAGATGAGCGGGAAACGCGAGACCTTGACGTTTTTCTCCTGGGTCAGGGTCAACAGCAGATAGAGGAACTCGCGCTTGACCTTGAGGATCTCGATCATCTCCAGCAGGCCGCGGCTCGCCGCATACACCGCGCCGGACCAGCTCCAGGCGCGCGGATCCCCCTCGTCGCCGTATTCGGCCACTTTCGACAGATCCACCGATCCGATCAGGTCGGCGATATCCGCCGTGGTCGGGTCATGCGGGGCATAGGTCCCCACGCCGACACGCGCCGCCTCGTTGATGAACAGCCGCTCCACCGGCATGCGCATGAAGTCACGGTCGAATTCCTCGTCCAGGCGCGCCTGGCAGTGAGGGCATAGCTGGCCCTCCGCCTCCACGCCGTAGGTGTCGCGGAACTGGCCACGCATGGTGTGCGGAATCAGGTGCAGCGGCGATTCATGTGCCGGGCAGCCCTTGACGGCGTACATGGCCCCTTCGTCGGTGTGGCTGTAGTCCTCCAGGCCGCGCTTGAGGAGGATGACCAACGAGGACTTGCCGCCCGACGGCGGGCCCAGGAGCAGGAGCAGGCGCCGGGCCACCTCCGAGCCGGCGCTGGCGGCCTTGAAATAATCGTAGATGCGGCGCAGGGCCGTATCCATGCCGAACAACTCGTGGGAGAACAGACGGAACTCGCCGTCCTCCTCTTGCTGGCCGCTATCGATCTCGCGGCGCCGCGCCCATTGCAGCATGTCCCAGATGTACTGGTGGCTGGTACGCGCGACGTGCGACGGCGCCTCGCTGACGACTTGCTCCAGGAAGTCGCCGAACGAACCCTCCCAGGCCTTGGCCTGTTGCGTCTTGGTGTATGAGGTAAGCGATTCCACGAATCGGCGTTGCTCTTCACCGTTGGACCTGCTGTTCGGATTCATCTCTCCTTCCTCGACCTCCAGATGCACGACCCCATGGCATGTTCGACAACGCCTGAATCGTTGGGTCGGTGATATGGAATAGAACTCGGGGACATCGGCAACTGCGTTCGCAGTATCCCCTTGTCTTCAAGTGTAGCGCCCGATGGCGCGAGCGGGGGTAGAAAAATTTGACGCCTCCGCCGGCACCTCGGGAGCAAACTTCATGCTCTGCCTTCAGCCCCGGCCTGAGTAGCAGTGCTGCCGTTGGCAGCATTTCTCTATACGCTAGACCTTGACCGGCGCATGTGGCAACCGCTAGCGAGGCTGGCTGGCGGCCGGGCAAAAAAAACCCCCGCAGGGGGTGCGGGGGCAAGGTGCGAGAAAGGCGCTTGGCCTTTCTGGAGGAGACACGGTGTACAGACCACGTTTAGGTTGGCGCCTATTTAGTGGTCTGCTTGATATTCGTTCCAAACCAACGATGTTGCAGTGCAGTGTACCCCTCTATCGAGGGCTTGTCAACAACACCTGCTCAAAATGGCTCGACCCCATAGGCCAGCAACCCGCAACGGTGCCCGATCGGCTAGCGGATGACAACGGGCCCGCCACGCACAGCAACCGGCAAGCATCTGACTGAACGACAGATTGTGGCCCACAGCGGCCAACGTGTTCGCGCCGGCGCCACTGTCGGCCAGGTGGCCGTGAGCGCCAAGGCCGTGCACGCTAACAGGTTTCGCCGCCCGCTTGCAATCACCCTGGCTGCGCCACACAATTTCCCGCAGGCCGGAGCTGCGCTTGTTCTGCGGCCCGAGGCGGCTCGCAAGCGCAACGCCGCCCGCCACCCCAACGCCACTAACGCCAAACATTCCGCTTCAGGAGTCCCCATGAGCACGCTCGGCACCGAACCGACGGGACACTTCAAGAAGGAACTGGGCTGGTTCTCGCTGCTGGCCATGAGTCTGGGCACGGTCATTGGCTCCGGCTGGCTGCTGCTGCCCAGCGTCGTGGCAGCCAACGCCGGGCCCGCAAGCCTGATATCCTGGATTATCGCCGGCGTCATCATGCTCATCGTCTGCATGGTGTACGCGGAACTGGGCGCGGCCTGGCCCGCCGCCGGTGCCGTCGCGCTGTACCCGCAACTGTCCCACGGCAGCTTCACCGGTCATATCGCGGGCTGGGCGGCATTCGTGTCCTACGTCATCATCCCGTCCGCCGAGGCCGTGGCGGTCACCCGGTATGCCGCGGCCTACGTGCCGGCCTTTACCGACGCCACCCAACACCTGACCGCCGTGGGGATGCTGTTTGCGATCGCCATCCTTGCGCTGCTGGGATTGCTCAATTACGTGGGCGTCAAGTACCTGGGCATTTTTCAAAACTGGGTCACCAGCCTTAAGTACGTCCCCATTGTGCTGTTCCTGGTCGGCGGCGGCATCTTTCTGTTCAAGCCCGAGAATTTTCACGCCTTCGGCGGTTTTGCGCCTTACGGCTATTCAGGCCTGTTCCTGGGCACGGCCAGCACCGTGTTCGCGTATGTGGGCTTTCGCCAGGCACTCGATTTCGGCGCCGAGGCCAAAAACCCGGGCCGGGACATGCCCATCGCCCTGTTCGGCACCATCATTCTGGCCATGGTGACGTATCTGCTCATCGCGCTGGTGTTCGCCGGCGGCATCGACTGGGGCAATCTGTCCCAGTACGGCGTCCAGCAGGGTGACTGGCATTCCCTGTCCAAGCTGCCGGCGCCGCTGTACAACGTGCTCATCGCCGGCGGCATGGGCGTGATCGGATTTCTGATCTTCATCGACGGCATCGTCTCGCCCAACGGACCCAACGCCACCAACGTGGGTTCCGTGCCGCGTGTGCTCTACACCATGGCCGAGAACAAGAGCATGCCCTCGATTTTCATGCGCCTGAACGAGCGCTTGGGCACGCCCGGTTGGGGCCTGTTCATCTGCTTTTTGATCGAGGTCGGATTCCTGCTGCTCTCGCAAGGCGGATACGGCGAGTTGATCTCCGCCATCAACGTCGCCTTTATGGTGGCTTACGCGATGGGGCCGGTTTCCAACGGCGGGCTGCGCCTGATTGCACCCGACGTCAAGCGCCCTTACCGCGTGCCGCTGGACAAGGTCGTCAACCCGCTGGCATTCGTCCTCGCCTCGCTGTTGCTGTTCTGGAGCAGTTGGCCGCTGACGGGCGAAACTCTGGCCATACTGTTCGTCGGCGTACTCATCTACATCGGCTACGGCATGGTCGGGCGCGTTGATCTCAAGACCGTGCGCTACGGCCTGTGGCTGATCGTCTACCTGCTGGTCATGGCCCTGCTTTCGTTCCTGGGTGACCGCCATTTCGGCGGTATCGGCGTGCTGCCGTTCGGCTGGGACATTCTGGTGGTCGCCGTGGTCTGTCTGTTCCTGTACTACTGGGGCGTGCGCCAGTGCCTGCAGTTCGACACCGACATGGGCTCGCGCGCGGAGCGTGACGCCGAGGCGCGCCAGCGCGCCGTCCAGCAGGCGCACGAGCAGCGCAGCCACTGACCCGGCCCGACCACCTTCGACGAGGGGAGTCACCAGCATGACCGAACACGCCCTGTGGCGACTGACCGCCGTGGATACGGTGGAACTGCTGCGCCGTGGCGAGGTCTCGCCCACCGAGTTGGTCGACGCGGCGGCGCGGCGCATCGAGGCAACGGAGCCGGCCATCAACGCCCTGCCCACCCTGTGCCTGGAGCGCGCCCGGGAGCGCGCGCGCGCCATCGAGCAGGGCGGCACCACGCGCGGCGGCGCGTGGCTGGGCGGATTGCCGATCGCAGTCAAGGACATCACGCCTGTGGCCGGCGTGCGCACCACCTACGGCTCGCCCATCTACGCGGATCACGTGCCCAAGCGCTCGGATGTGCTGGTGGAGCGGCTGGAGGCCAACGGCGCCGTGGTGGTGGGTAAATCGAATACGCCTGAATTCGCCGCCGGCGCGAGCACGTTTAACGAGGTCTTCGGCAAAACGCGCAACCCCTGGAACACGGGCAAATCGGTGGCCGGCTCGTCCGGCGGCTCCGCCGCCGCCCTCGCCGCCGGCGAGGTCTGGCTCGCCACCGGCTCCGACTTGGGGGGGAGCCTGCGCACGCCGGCTAGCTTCAATTCCGTGGTCGGACTGCGCCCGAGCCCGGGGCGGGTGCCGCACGGCCCCGTTGCCCAGCCTTTCGCCACGCTGTCCGTTGCCGGGCCCATGGCGCGCACGGTCGCCGACGCGGCGCTCATGCTCGACGCCTGCTGCGGCGAGCACCGCGAAGACCCGCTTTCCCTGGCGCAGCCCGCGCAATCCTTCCTGGCCGCGGCGCAGCGCGAACGCGCGCCGAGGCGCGTGGCCTTTAGCCCCGACCTGAACCTGACCCCTGTGGATCGCGACGTGGTGCGCCTGTGCGAACAGGCGGCGCAACGCTTCGCCGACCTCGGCGTTGCCGTCGAGCAGGCCGCCCCCGACTTCTCCGGGGCGCGGGAGACCTTTCAGACGCTGCGCGCCGCCTGGTTCGCCGGCGAACATCTGCAGCATCTGGCCGATCACCGCGAGCAGCTCAAGCCCGACGTCATATGGAACATCGAAAAGGGCCTGGCGCTGACGGCCGAGGACATCGGCCGCGCGGAGCGCGAACGCGCAGCGCTCTACCGCCGCGTGGTCGACTTTTTCGCCGACTACGATCTGCTGCTGTGCCCCACCGCCATCGTGCCGCCCTTCGACGTGGATGTGCGCTACGTCGACGAGGTGGAAGGCCAGCGCTTCGACAACTACGTGGACTGGATCGCCATCACCTTCGTCATCACCCTGACCAGCTGTCCGGCGCTTTCCCTGCCGGCCGGATTTACCCGCAACGGGCTGCCCGTGGGCTTGCAGTTGGTCGCACCGCCGCGGGCCGAAGCGAATCTGCTGGGCGCAGCCGCCCTGCTGGAGCGCACGCTGGACATCCGCAACCGGGTTCCCATCGATCCCATCGGGAGTGGCGCCGCCCAGAGCTGACGCGGCGGCGTCCGGGAGCGCCCTGCAGCCGACGACAGGGCCCCGGGACGCGCTGAATGGTGCAGTGCGATTAGCGCGCGTCAGACGCGCGATGGCATCATATGGGGTGCTCCTAATCCTACCCGAAGGGGGTTTCGTGGATCTTCAAGGTAAAACCGTCGCCATTACAGGCGCCGGTCGCGGGCTCGGCCGTGCGACCGCTTTGGCTTTGGCCGACAAGGGCGCGCAGCTGGCTCTGCTCGACCTGGATACCGGGTTGCTTGCGGAAACGGCCGGCGCATGCCGTGAGCGCGGCGTGCAGGTCGCAGAATATGAGGCCGATATCTCCCATGAGGAGACGGTCGAGTCCACCTTCGCCACCATCGCCGACGATTTCGGCGCCTTACACGGCTTGGTCAACAACGCCGGCATCACCCGCGACGGGCTGCTGGTGAAGGCGCGCGACGGCAAGGTGCAGAAGAAGCTGGCGCTCGATGACTGGCAGGCGGTCATCAACGTCAACCTGACCGGGGTTTTTCTGTGCGCACGCGAGGCAGCGGCACAGATGATCGAGACCGGCAGCGAAGGCGCCATCGTCAACATCTCGAGCATTTCGCGGCACGGCAATGTCGGCCAGAGCAATTACACGGCCGCCAAGGCGGGCGTCGCCGGCATGACCGTCACCTGGGCGCGCGAGCTGGCCCGCTACGGGGTGCGCGTGGCCGCCATCGCCCCCGGCTTTATCAACACGCCCATGGTGCAGAACATGAAGCCGGAAGTCCTGGAAAAGCTGGTGGGCTCCATCCCGCTGCGCCGGCTCGGTCAGGCCGAAGATATCGCCAAGGGCGTTATCTTCATCTTCGAGAACGACTACGTGAGCGGGCGTGTGGTGGAAATCGACGGCGGCCTGAGGCTGTAAGCCGGTGGGCCGACCGGGTTGGCGCCGTTGCAGGCCGCCAACCCGGCCGCGTCACCCGCGCCGATGCAATGATGGATCAGTGCGTCGAGCCCGGCTGAGGCGTGTAGCGCAGGTAAGGCTTGACTTTCTTGAAGCCCTTGGGGAAGTTCTTTTCAGCGTCCTCGTCGGAAACCGAAGGCGCGACGATGACGTCATCGCCCTCCTTCCAGTTCACCGGCGTGGCGACCTTGTACTTGTCGGTCAACTGCAGGGAGTCGATGACGCGCAACACCTCGTTGAAGTCGCGCCCGGTGCTCGGCGGATAAGTGAAGCTCAGGCGCAGCTTCTTGTTGGGGTCGATCACGAACACGGTGCGCACCGTCACCTTGGCGTCGGCCTGCGGGTGAATCATGCCGTACAGATCGGCCACCTTGTGATCCGGATCCGCCAGCAACGGGTAATTCAGGCCGTGGCCGGTGACTTCCTTGATATCCTGCGCCCAGCCTTTGTGCGAATCCAGCGGGTCCACGGACACACCGATCACTTTTACGTTGCGCTTGTCGAACTCGGGCTTGAGGCGTGCCACCTCGCCGAGCTCGGTGGTGCAGACCGGCGTGTAGTCGGCGGGATGGGAAAACAGCACCGCCCAGCTGTCACCGATCCATTGGTGGAAACTGATTTTGCCTTCGGTGGAATCCACCTCGAAGTCGGGCACGATGTCGCCTAATTGCAAAGCCATTTTGCGTACCTCTCGGTTGCTGTCCAAACAAACCTTCGGACGGGACGGGCGCTCCACTGAACCGACCGCACAGGGTCGCCGGCCGCCCCCTCGTGTCCGTTGTGGGCGCTTAAACTATCAACCCGGCACCGTAATAAAAAGGAATATTCCATCATATTTTTATGCCTTTACGGCATACCGCGCTCTGCGGAAAACGCTTTGTCAAGCATAGTTTGCCCGCTCGGACTGGTCGAGCCGCGGCCGCCCGGCGGTCGCAAACCCGTGCCCGCGGCTCAGGCAAAACGCCAGCCATTTGTTGAGAAGCAGGTTGCGCGCCCAGCGCCGTTCCAGGTGGGACCCGGATTCCAGGTCGAGTCCGTTGGGCCCCACGCCCGGCAGATGGGAACCGCAGCGCAGCGCTTCCGCCAGTCCGGCGTCGTGGTAGACGCGCACCCGCACGTCAGGATCGGGCGCCGTGCGGCGCCCGTCGTGGAACCAGTACGTGAGGTGAACGTCGGTGGTGTACTTGCAGCGGTCGAGCACGCGCAGGTGCAGATCGGTATCCAGGCGCGTGCGTGACACGGCTTCGTCGAAGGGGAAGTCGATCTCGGGCACCAGCCGCGCCAGGCGCTGGTAGCTGCTCTCATAGAGCGACATCAGGCCGCTGAAACTGCGCGGCCGTCCCAGTCGCAGTACGTTGTCGTGCATCGTCTTATCCATGGGCGATTACTATAGATGCCGGGACCCGCGTTTGCACCTCTTTGCCTGGCACCGAAGACTGGAGGAACCTGTCCGCATGCGTATCGCCGAGGTCGAAACCCGCCCGTTCCGCGACCAAAAGCCGGGAACCGCGGGCCTGCGTAAAAAGGTTCGCGTTTTTCAGCAGCCGCACTACCTGGAGAACTTCGCCCAGGCCATCTTCGAGTGCCTGGACGACGTCACCGGGCGCACCCTGATTGTGGGCGGCGACGGCCGCTATCACAACGACGTGGCCATACAGACGCTGATCCGCATGGCTGCCGCCCATGGTATCGGGCGTATCGTTGTCGGCCAAGGGGGATTGCTGTCGACGCCGGCGGCATCGCATCTGATTCGCTTGCGCGGCGCGATCGGCGGATTTGTGCTCACGGCGAGCCATAACCCGGCCGGGCCCGGGGGCGACTTCGGGGTCAAATTCAATGTTGCCAGCGGCGGGCAGGCCTCGGAACAGCTGACCAACGCCATCTTCGAGCGCACGACCCGGCTGTCGCGCTACCGCATCGCCCGCTTGCCGCCGCTGGACCTATCCCGCCGCCGCGAAGTCGACTTGGGCGGCTGCATCCTGGAGGTCATCGACCCGATTGCGGATTATGCCGCCCTGATGCAATCCCTGTTCGACTTCGAGGCCATACGTGCCCTGCTGCGGAGCCCGTTTCACATGCGCTTCGACGCCATGCACGGCGTCACCGGCCCTTACGCGCGGCGCATTCTGGTGGACATGCTCGACGCCCCGCCGCAGGCGCTGCTGCGTAGCGAGCCGCTCGCCGACTTCGGCGGCGGCCACCCGGACCCCAACCTGCGCTATGCCGACGATTTAGTGCGCTCCTGCTTCGCGCCGCAGGCACCGGACTTCGCCGCCGCCTCCGACGGCGACGGCGACCGCAACATGATTCTGGGCCGCGGCTTGTTCGTGTCCCCGGGCGACAGCCTGGCCGCGCTGGCACGCCTGGCCGACTGCACGCCCGGATACCGCCGTGGGCTCGCCGGCGTGGCGCGCTCCATGCCCACCAGCCGCGCCGTCGACCTGGTCGCGCAACGGCTCGGCATCCCCCGCTTCGAGACACCGACGGGCTGGCGTTTTTTCTGCAATCTGCTGGAGGCCGGGCGCATCACGCTGTGCGGCGAGGAGAGTTTTGGCACCAGTTCCGACCATACGCGGGAGAAGGACGGGCTGTGGGCGGTGCTGTTCTGGCTCAACGTGCTCGCCGTGCGCGGCATCGGCGTGGCCGAGCTGATGCGCGAGCACTGGCGCACGATGGGCCGCCATTATTACCGGCGCCACGATTACGAAGACCTGGACGAGGATCTGGCGCGCGAGCTGTTGGAGGCGCTGCGCGCGCGCCTGCCGCGGCTGCGGGGCGAGCGCTTCGGAGCGCTGCAGGTCACCGCCGCGGAGGACTTCGAGTATCACGATCCGGTGGATGGCAGCACGAGCGCACACCAGGGTCTGCGCATCGTGTTCGGCGACGAGGCGCGCATCGTCGTGCGCCTGTCGGGCACGGGAACCGGGGCCGCCACGCTGCGGCTCTATCTAGAACGCTACGAAGGCGACAGCGCGGAGCTCGAAGGCGACGTGGACGCCAAGCTGGCCGGTCTTTCGCGTGTGGCCGAGCGCATCACCGGCGTCCGGCGCCGAACGGGGCGCGATCAACCCTCCCTGGTGACGTGAACGCCGGCGCTCAGAAGAAACGCCGTTGAAGCCCCTTCTCCTGAATGATCAGCGTGGCGATTTCCTCCACCGAGATACTCGTGGTATCGGTGTAGGGAATCGCTTCGCGCCGGTACAGCGCTTCGGACTGGCGCACTTCATAGCCACACTGGGCCGGCGAGGCATAGCGGCTGGCGGGGCGGCGTTCGCTGCGCACCTGGTGCAGGCGCTCGGGGTCGATGGTCAGCCCGTAGAGCTTGCGCTCATGGCGCACCAAGGGCTCCGGGACGCGCGCACGCTCCAGGTCCTCGTCGGTCAGGGGATAGTTGGCGGCAAAAATGCCGTGGTGCATAGCCAGGTACAGACAGGTCGGCGTCTTGCCGCAACGTGAAGGGGCCATCAGGATGACGTCGGCGCGCTCGAAGCTGCGCGTGGTGATGCCGTCGTCGTGGCTCAACGCATAGTTCATGGCGTCGATGCGGATCTGGTAGCCGGCACGGTCGGTCATGCCGTGGGCGCGGCCGCTGGTGTGCGACGAGCGCACCTTGAGCTCCTGCTCCAACGGCCCGATGAAGGTGTCGAAAAAGTCCAGAAACAGCCCGCCGCTGGTGCGCAGCACGTCGCGTATCTCGTCACTGACCGTCGTACTGAATATAATTGGCCTTCGGCCGCTCTGGGATGCTTCCCGGTCAATCGCTTCGACCGCCTGCCGGGCCTTGTCGACGGAATTGATGAACGGAATCGTTTTTTGATTGAACTCGAACGAATCGAACTGCGTTAGTAGGCTATGACCGAGTGTTTCCGCGGTAATGCCGGTTCGATCGGAGATGAAGAAAACGGTCCTTTTTTCGCTCATTCAGGCATCCCGAGCTTATAGACTTGACGGCAGAGCACCCGCGCGTGCGCGGATACAACCGGGCCGTAGCGACGCAACAGTTTAGCAGCCAGCAACCGCATTCGGCATAGAGGGCAACATTTTGGACGGCAAGTATGTGATCTGGTTCGACCGGCTTGGCATGGACGACGTCGAGCGGGTGGGCGGCAAGAACGCCTCCCTAGGCGAGATGATCAGCCACCTCGCAGAGGCCGGCGTGCGCGTGCCCAACGGCTTCGCCACCACCGCGCAGGCTTACCGCGAGTTCCTGCGCCACGACGGGCTGGACCGGCGCATCGACGCGGCGCTGCAGGATCTGGCCGTGGATGACGTGGAGGCGCTGGCGCACGTCGGCGCGCAGCTGCGCCGCTGGGTGGTTGAGGCCCCATTCCCGCAACAGCTCGAAGCCGAGATCCGCGCCGCCTACGAGACCCTGAATGAGCAGGCCGGCGGCGGCGCCTCGTTCGCCGTGCGCTCCTCGGCCACCGCCGAAGACCTGCCGGATGCCTCCTTCGCCGGCCAGCAGGAGACGTTCCTCAACGTGCGCGGCATCGATCAGATCCTGCTCGCCATCAAGGACGTGTTCGCCTCTCTGTTCAACGACCGCGCCATCGCCTACCGCGTCCACCACGGCTTCGAACACCGCCAGGTGGCGCTGTCCGCGGGCGTACAGCGCATGGTGCGCTCCGACCGCGCGGCCAGCGGCGTCATGTTTACCATGGACACCGAATCGGGCTTTCGCGATGTGGTTTTCATCACCGCCGCCTACGGACTGGGCGAGGCCGTGGTGCAGGGCGCGGTCAACCCGGACGAGTTCTACGTCTACAAACCCAACCTGCGTGCCGCAAGGCCGGCCATCCTACGCCGCAGCCGGGGCGAAAAAGCCGTCAAAATGACCTACAGCCGCGAGCAGGGGCTGGGCAAGACGGTGGAGACAGTCCAGGTCGCGCCGGAGGAGCGCGAACGGCTCTGCCTCAACGACGAGGATGTGGAGGCGCTGGCGCGCCAGGCGCTGATCATCGAAGACCACTACGGCCGTCCCATGGACATCGAATGGGGCAAAGACGGCGTGGACGGGTTCGTCTACATCCTGCAGGCGCGCCCGGAGACGGTGCAGAGCCGTCACGACGGCAGCAGCCTCAAGCGCTACCGCATCAGCCGCGGGCACGCGCGCGTGCTCATCGAGGGCCGCGCCATCGGCCAGCGCGTGGGCGCAGGGACGGTACGCGTGGTGGACGACCACCGCGAGATGGCCAAAGTGCGCAAGGGCGACGTGCTGGTCACGGACATGACCGACCCGGACTGGGAGCCAGTCATGAAGCGCGCCGCCGCCATCGTCACCAACCGCGGCGGGCGCACCTGCCATGCCGCTATCATCGCGCGCGAGCTGGGCATTCCCGCGGTGGTCGGCTGCGGCGATGCCACCGACAGCCTGCGCGACGGCCAGGCAGTGACCGTGTCCTGCGCCGAGGGCGACACCGGCTACGTCTACGATGGGGTGCTGGAGTTCGACGTGGACGAGGTCTCTCTGGCGAACATGCCCGATATTCCGGTCAAGCTGATGATGAATGTGGGCAACCCGGACCGCGCTTTCGACTTCGCCGCCATCCCCAACCACGGCGTGGGCCTGGCGCGGCTCGAATTCATCATCAACCGCATGATCGGCGTCCACCCCAAGGCCCTGCTCGAGTTCGACCGCCTGGACGACGAGCTCAAGCACACCATACGCCGCCAGATGGCCGGCTATGAGGATCCGGTGGATTTCTACATCAAGCGCCTGGCGGAGGGCATCGCCACCATCGCCGCCGCCTTTGCACCGCAGCCGGTGATCGTGCGCCTGTCCGACTTCAAATCCAACGAGTACGCCAACCTCATCGGCGGGCGCCGATATGAGCCGCACGAGGAAAACCCCATGCTGGGCTTCCGCGGCGCCTCGCGCTACATCGACGAGGGCTTTCGCACCTGTTTCGACCTGGAGTGCCGCGCGCTACGCTACGTGCGCGAACAGATGGGGCTGACCAACGTCCAGGTGATGGTGCCGTTCGTGCGCACGCTGAGGGAAGCGGAACAGGTGACGGCGCTGCTGCAGGCAAACGGATTGGAGCGCGGCAAGGCGGGGCTGAAGCTGATCATGATGTGCGAGCTGCCGTCCAATGCCGTGCTGGCCGAGGAGTTCCTGCGCTACTTCGACGGCTTTTCCATCGGCTCCAACGACCTCACCCAGCTCACGCTGGGGCTGGACCGCGACTCCGGGGTGATCGCGGCGAGCTTCGACGAGCGCGACCCCGCGGTCAAGGCCATGTTGCATCTCGCCATCCAGGCCTGCCGCAAGCAGGGCAAGTACATCGGCATCTGCGGACAAGGGCCGTCCGATCACCCGGACCTCGCGCGCTGGCTGCTGGAGGAAGGCATCGAGAGCATGTCGCTCAACCCGGATACCCTGGTGCAGACCTGGTTGTTTCTCGCCGACCAGAGCGCCTGAGACGCGCTTGAAGGCGCGGTTACGATGCGGCCCGCGCAAGGGCCGCGGCGCCGCGCGCACGCCATGAGCGCGAGGCGCTCCGACCTGCGCCTCGGCGGGCTGTGCATGCTGGGGGCGGGTGCGTCGTTCGCGCTGATGGGCGCATTTATCAAGCTGGGCAGCGCCACGCTTCCCACCGATATGGTGGTGTTCCTGCGCAATGCCTTCAGTTTGCTGATCCTGGTGCCGATTCTGGCGCGCAGCGGCGGCATCGGGCAACTGCGCACCCAGCACCCGCTGCTGCTGCTCCTGCGCACCTGCCTGGGCTTGGCCGGGATGACGTGCTTCTACTACGCCATCCCGCGTCTGAACCTCTCGGAAGCGGTACTGCTGAACTACAGCCAGCCGCTGTTCATCCCGTTCATCGCCTGGGCCTGGCTGCAGGAGCGCCCCTCGCGCGCGGTCTATCCGGCGATCGTGATCGGATTCGCGGGCGTGGCCCTGATTCTCAAACCGGGCGCCGGCGTCGTCTCGCTGGCCGGCGTCGTCGGATTGTGCGCGGGCCTGTTCGCTGCCTTCGCCATGGTCACCATCCGGCGGCTTTCCGCGAGCGAGCCCACAACCCGCATCGTCATGTACTACAGCCTGTTGGCCACTCTGCTTTCCGGTGCATGGACGCTCGGAGACTGGCACATGCCGGGTGCCGCGGCCGCCGGCTGGATGCTGGGGGCGAGCGCGGTGGGCACCTCCGGGCAATTGCTGCTAACGCGCGCCTATTCGCTGGCATCGGCCGCCCGCGTGGGGCCGCTGATCTACAGCGCAGTGGTCTTTGCCGGCGTGCTGGGCTGGCTCATCTGGGGCGAGACGCCGGATCTGCTGAGCCTGGGCGGCACGGCTCTGGTCATCAGCGCCGGCGTGATCGCCATCGCTCAACGCCGGGCGCGGCGGGTGTCCGGCGCTACCGGCTGAGGTCTGTTCGAACTGTCATCCGTGCGCTTGCGGCGCCGGCGGAGGCCGAACCGCCTCCGTGCGCACGCCGGCCTCCTGCAGCAGTTGCCATAGCTGGCGATAGGCGCGTGCCGCCTCGCCCGGTGCGCCGCGCAGCCCGAGCTCGATGAAGCGCTCGCCGCCACCGTGCGGCAAGCTCGACAGCCGTACGCCCGGCACCGACGCAAGCACCGCCTCCATCGCCGGCACCAGATCGCTCTCCGCGGCATCGTAAGCGCGCATCAAAAACTCCTGCGGATGCTCCACCGGAAAGCGGTCCCGGTAGCGCTGCTCCAGCACCCATTCCACCATGGGCCACGCCATGTGCGGAAAGCCGGGCACAAAGTGGTGGTCATGCACGCTAAACCCCGGCACGCGGTTGACCGGATTGGGGATCAGCTCAGCGCCCTCGGGGAACTCCGCCATGTGAATGCGCTGAGGGTAGGTCGCGTCGCCGAAACGCGCCTCGAGCTCGGCGCGGGCCCCCGGATGCACGACCAACGCCTGCCCCAGCGCCCGCGCCGCGGCCTGGCGCGTGCGGTCGTCCGGGGTGGCGCCGATCCCGCCGAAGCTGAACACGACGTCCTCGCGCGCGAAAGTATGGCGCAGGGTCTCGCTGATGAGCGCTTCATCGTCGCCCAGGATCAGGCTCCAGGCCAGCACCAGCCCGCGCTCGCCGAGCACCTCGACCATGTGATCGAAGTGGCGGTCGCGGCGTTTGCCGGTGAGCAGCTCATCGCCGATGAGGATCAGACCGAAGGCCATTCCCGGCCCGCGTATACGCTGATCGGTAACCGAGCC
>Ga0102962_1000081_pt1 | contig 59355 bp, 53 predicted proteins | sample SalPonF2_C_D2_MG_FD_84519 | JGI IMG/M metagenome (GOLD analysis project Ga0102962, IMG submission 84519) | Salt pond soil microbial communities from South San Francisco under conditions of wetland restoration - Salt Pond MetaG SF2_C_D2_MG ...
AGCCGAGGAGGAGCATGACCACGAGTGCCGACACCCCCCCAGGATAGTCCAGCGCTTCATGAAGGACAACGCGCGGCGGCGCGCGGCCGCCCTCAGCCGCCCTCAGCCGTCTGCGGGTTCCTCCTGCAGGAGGTCACAGAGGAGGTCGTCGTCGACGTTCCCGCCGGAGATCACCAGCACGGTAGGGCCGTCCGCGAGGGTTGGCCCGTCGCCGGAGCCGGCCAGCAGGCGTTCGAGCGCGGCCAGCGTCAGCGCTCCGGTCGGCTCGACCACCAGGCGGGCGCGCCGCACGTACCACGCGGCAGCCCGGCGAATCTCCGCCTCACGCACCGTCTGCACGCCGGACAGGTGGCGGAGCAGGACGCGGAAGTTGAGCTCCCCGATGCTCTGCGTGCGCACGCCGTCGGCCAGCGTTCGGGTCACCTCTTCGGCGGGCCAGGCGATCCGTTCGCCCGTCAGCAGCGACGCGCGCGCGTCGGCCGCGAGCTCGGGTTCGACGCCGATCACGCGTGCGCCCGGCGCCCGCTGCGCCAGGGCCAGCGCTACCCCCGACGACAGGCCCCCTCCGCCGATCGGCACCAGCACGTTGGCGACCTCCGGCAGGTCGGCGGCGATCTCGAGACCGACCGTGCCCTGCCCGGCCACGATCCAGGGGTGGTCGTAGGGGGGCACCAGCGTCGCCCCGGAGGCCCGCGCGATCGCCTCGGCCGCCTCGTGCCGGGAGGCCTGCGTGTTCGCGCACCGCACCACCTCGGCTCCGAGCGCACGCGTGCCTTCGACCTTGACGCGGGGGGCGCCCTCGGGGATGACGATGGTCGCGCGCACCCCGAAGTGGCGCGCAGCGAACGCGACCCCCTGCGCATGGTTCCCGCTGGAGTGCGTCACGACTCCCCGCGCGCGGGCCTCCTCGGGCAGCGAGGCGAGGAAATTGAGCGCGCCCCGCAGCTTGAACGAGCCGGTGCGCTGAAGGCTCTCGGGCTTGGCGTACACGGCGCCGCCCCCCGGGCCCCGGGCGTCGAGCCGGAGCAGCGGCGTGCGCAGCGCGGCGCCCGCGATGTGGTTGGAGGCGCGCTCGAGATCGGCGAGGGTGGGGAAGGCGGGGGTCGCGGCGGGGCTCATCCCAACAGTCTGCCACGGTCGCGCGGCCGCGAGGCGCGCTTCGGGCGCCCGATCCGGGCGCGAGCGGGCTGCCGGACCCGCCGAGGGGTGGCCGTCGCGCCGCCACCGTGCATGGCCTTGACGAATCCCGCATAACTGCGTATAATGCTTCTACATTGAAAGAACGGCGGGCGCCCGAGCGGCGCCTTCTCTTTTGGCTCGAGCCCCCACCGTGACATCGGCGGGCGCGCCGCCGGCCCGGCTTCTCAGTCGTCGTGCTCGGCCAGGAACGCTTCGAGCGCGTCGCGCGATGGCAGCGCCGGGATGGCGCCCCGCCGGGTCGTGGTGAGGGCGGCGTAGGCGTTGGCGCGCCGCAGCGCCGCCTCCAGCGCGTCGCGCGTCTTCTCCAGTGCGTGGTTCTCGATCAGGCTGGCGAGCAGCGCGGCCGTGAAGGCGTCGCCCGCGCCGGTGGTGTCGACGGTGTCGACCCGGAAGCCGCCCACCTCGCCCTCGCCCTGGCGCGTCAGGTACCACGCGCCCGCGTCTCCGCGCGTGACCACCAGCAGCCGCAGCGCGTCGTGGCGCAGCGTCCGCGCCGCCGCCATGTCGCGGGCGCCGGTGAGGAACTCGAGCTCGTCCTCGCTGATCTTCACCACGTGTGCGCGGCGCCACACGCTCCGGATCCCCTCCCGGGCGGCATCGGGCGACGGCCACAACGGCAGGCGCAGATTGGCGTCGTACGACACCCACAGCCCGTGCTCCGCTGCCAGGTCGAGCGCCCGCAGCGTAGCGCTGCGCGAGGTCTCCTGGATGAGGCTGATGCTACCGATGTGCAGCACCGAGGCGCCTGCGATGTAGGCGTCGCTGACCTCGTCGGGACGGTAGCGCATGTCCGCGCTCGGGTGGCGGTAGAAGAGGAAGTCCCGTTCACCCGAGCTCGTCAGCGACACGAAGGCGAGCGCGGTGCGCGCCTGCGCGTCGAACACGACCTGTCCGATATCCACGCCGTTGTCGCTCAGGACGTCGGTCAGGAAGTGCCCGAAGGGGTCGTCTCCGACCTTCCCCATGAAGCCCGCGTCGATGCCCAGCCGCGCGAGGCCCACGGCCACGTTGGCGGGCGCCCCGCCGGGAGCCTTGACGAAGGCCCGCGCGTCGGCCAGCGACCGGCCGTTCTCCTCCGGCACGAAGTCGATGAGAAGCTCTCCCAGGGCGATGGCCTGCGGTGAAGCGGTCATGGCGCAAGGGTACCCCAGCCCGCCGGCGCCTCCCACTCCGACGGGAGGGGCGTCGTGTGGGAGGGGCCGTTCGGCAGGTCGCCGTGTTACAACGGAGGACGCATGAAGGAGGTCCCGCGCGCGGTGGAGGCGCCCCAGCCCACCGTGCCAACCGACCATGCCTAGGCACGATTGCGGCGCGCCGACGAGAGGCGCCGGAGTGAGGCCATGATGCACATCGAAGAGCACCTGAACAGCGCCAGCCTCGAGTACGTCGAAGAGCTGTACGAGCGCTATCTCCAGGATCCCGACGGCGTCCCCGAGCCGTGGCGCAGCACCTTCGCCGAGCTGCCGGCCAACGGTCTGGCGGACCGGCGGCGCCTGGGCCCCAGCTTCGTCGCGCGCAGCCTGTTCGACCCTCCCGGCACGGCCTCGGCGGTCCAGCTCGACCGCGCCGGCAGCGACGCCGCCACGCTGCAGCAACGGATCGAACGCCTGGTGCGCAACTACCGCGTACGCGGCCACCGCCTGGCCGACCTGAGCCCGCTGGCGCGCGACCCCTACGAGGCGCCGGAGCTCGACGCCGGTTACTACGGCTTCGGCGAAGCCGACATGGCCAGGCCGGTGCTGGAGAGCACCTTCCCGTCGGCCGGCACGCTGGGCGAGGTCATCGAGGCGTTGAAGGAGACCTACACGCGCAGCATCGGTGCGCAGTTCATGCACATCGACAGCCTCGAGGTGAGAAGGTGGCTCCAGGAGCGTATGGAGGCCAACCGGAACCGGTTGGCGCTGAGCCGCGAACGGCAGCTGCGCATCCTGACCAAGCTCACCGACGCCGTGATCTTCGAGGATTTCATCCAGAAGAAGTACGTCGGCGCCAAGAGCTTCTCGTTGGAGGGGGGCGAGACGTTGATCCCGCTGCTCGATCAGGCGATCGAGAAGGCGGGCAGCCAGGGTGTGCGCGAGATCGTGCTGGGCATGGCCCATCGGGGCCGCCTCAACGTCCTGGCGAACATCCTCGGCAAGAACCCCCGCACCATCTTCCGGGAGTTCGAGGACAAGGATCCGGAGATGCACCGCGGCCGCGGCGACGTCAAGTACCACCTCGGTTACAGCAACGACTGGACGACCGAGGCCGGGCAGACCATCCACCTTTCGCTGGCGTTCAACCCGTCCCACCTGGAGTACGTCGACCCCGTCGTCCTCGGACGCGTGCGGGCGAAGCAGGACCGGGTGGGCGATCGGCGACGCGAGACGGTGCTGCCGATCCTGGTGCACGGCGACGCCGCCTTCATCGGTGAAGGCGTGGTGCAGGAGAGCCTCAACCTGTCGGGCCTGGTGGGTTACCGGGTGGGCGGCGCGCTCCACATCATCGTCAACAACCAGGTCGGCTTCACGACAGGGCCGCGCCAGGGGCGCACCTCCACCTACGCCAGCGACATCGCCAAGATGCTGCAGAGCCCGATCTTCCACGTCAACGGCGAGGACCCCGAGGCCGTTGCGCAGGTGATCGAGCTCGCCATGGACTTCCGGCGCGAGTTCAAGCGCGACGTGGTGGTCGACATGTACTGCTACCGTCGCCAGGGGCACAACGAGTCCGACGAGCCGTCGTTCACGCAGCCGGTGATGTACGGCAAGATCAAGCGCCGGGCCAGCGTGCGCGACGGCTACCTCGATCGCCTGCTGACGCTCGACGAGGTCTCGCGGGAGGAAGCGGACCAGATCGCCGATGCCCGTCGCGAGCATCTCGAGCACGAGCTGTCGGTGGCGCGCAGCGAGGAGTTCAAGCCGCACTACTCGGCGTTCGAGGGCGTGTGGACGCCCTACTCAGGCGAGATCGACGCCGAGGTGGCCGAGCCGGACACGGGCGTGGACGAAGGCGAGCTGTCGGCGCTGTTGCGCTCGCTCACCGAGGTTCCCGAGGACTTCAAGCTCAACAGCAAGATCCGACGCGCGCTCCAGACGCGCGTCGCCATGGCCGACGGCGAGCAGCCGCTCGACTGGTCGGCCGCCGAGGCGCTGGCGTTCGGCACCCTCGTCCGGGAGGGCGTGAAGGTGCGTCTGACCGGTCAGGACAGCGAGCGCGGCACCTTCAGCCAGCGTCACTCGGTGTTCCACGATGCCGACGACGGCCACGAGTACGCACCGCTTCAGCACGTCGGCGACGCGCCCGAGCTGTTCGAGGTGCACAACAGCCCGCTGTCCGAGGCCGGCGTGCTCGGCTTCGAGTACGGCTACAGCCTCGACACGCCCGAGGCGCTGGTGCTGTGGGAGGCGCAGTTCGGCGACTTCGCGAACTCGGCCCAGGTGATCGTCGACCAGTTCATGGCATCGGCCGAGGACAAGTGGAAGCGCCTGTCCGGCCTGGTGATGCTCCTCCCGCACGGCATGGAGGGGCAAGGCCCCGAGCACTCCAGCGCGCGGCTCGAGCGTTACCTGCAGCTCTGTGCCGAGGACAACCTCCAGGTCGCCTACCCCACCACGCCGGCGCAGCTGTTCCACCTGCTGCGTCGCCAGGTGGTCCGCCCGCTGCGCAAGCCGTTGATCGTCATGACCCCCAAGAGCCTGTTGCGCCACCCCCGCGCGGTCTCCCCGCTGGCCGACCTCGCCAGCGGCCGATTCCGGCGCATTCTGCGCGACGACGTCGTCGCGCCCGGCAAGGTCTCGCGCGTGCTCATGGCGAGCGGCAAGATCGCCTACGAGCTCATGGCCGCGCGCGAGGAGCGGGAGCGCGACGACGTGGCGATCCTGCGCGTCGAGCAGCTCTATCCGTTGGCGGACGACACGGTGGCGGCCGCGCTCGAAGGCTATCCCGCGAACGCGCCCGTTCTGTGGGTCCAGGAGGAGCCCGAGAACATGGGAGCGTGGCGCTTCATGCGAGTACAGTGGGGCGACCGGCTGCTCGGACGTCCCTTCGTCGGCGTCACCCGGCCGGCTTCGGCGAGCCCCGCGACGGGCTCCGGTGCCGCCCACAAGTTGGAGCAGGCCGAGGTCATCCGAGCCGCTTTCGAGATCGACGTCCGGGGCTGAAGAGGCCCGGCACCGTGAGGAGCGATACGTCATGCCTGTAGACCTGAAGGTGCCCTCCGTGGGCGAGTCGATCACCGAGGTGTTCATCGGGAGCTGGCTCAAGCGCGAAGGCGAGGCCGTCGAGAAGGACGAGCCGCTCGTCGAGGTCGAGACCGACAAGGCGACGCTCGAGGTCCCCGCCTCCGTATCGGGCGTGCTCAGCGAGGTGCTCAAGCAGGAGGGAGACTCCGCCGAGGTGGGCGAGATCATCGCGCGCATCGAGGAGGGAGCGGCGCCGGCCGAAGGCGCCGGCGACGGGAAAGCCGCGCAGCCGCAGGACGAGGAGCCCGCGCAGGCGCCCGGCGGCGCGTCGACGCCGCCCTCCGAGCCGGCCCCGGCGGCCGGCGCCGAGGGCCCCGTGGTCATGCCGGCCGCGCAGCGGCTGCTCGACGAGCACGATCTGTCGGCGGGCGACGTTCCCGCCAGCGGCCCGGGCGGGCGCCTGTTGAAGGAGGACGTGCAGCGCTTCGTTGCCAAACGCGAGCGCAAGGCGGCCGAACCGGGCCGCGCGCCCGCGCCCGGCGTCGCCTCCCAGGGGGCGTACGAGCGGCTGGAGGAGTCCGTCCCGATGAGCCCGCTCCGCCGCCGCATCGCCGAACGGCTGGTGGACGCGCAACACACCGCCGCGTTGCTCACGACCTTCAACGAGGTGGACATGAGTGCGGTGATGGCGCTGCGCAAGGAGTACCGCGACGCGTTCGAGAAGCGCTACGACGTGCGCCTGGGCTTCATGTCGTTCTTCGTCAAGGCTGCGATCGACGCCCTCAAACGCTTCCCGCAGATCAATGCCGAGATCCGCGACGGGGCCGTCCTGTACAAGAACTACTACGACATCGGAGTGGCCGTTTCCAGCAAGAAGGGGCTGGTCGTGCCGGTGGTGCGTAACGCCGAGCGGCTCAGCTTCGCCGAGCTCGAGAGCACCATCGGCGACTTCGGCAAGCGCGCCGGCGAGAACAAGCTCACCCCCGAAGAGCTGCAGGGTGGCACCTTCACCATCAGCAACGGTGGGGTGTTCGGCTCGCTGATGTCCACCCCTATCGTCAACCCGCCCCAGTCCGGCGTGCTCGGCATGCACAGCATCCAGGAGCGGCCGGTGGCGGTTGCCGGACAGGTGGAGATCCGACCGATGATGTACCTGGCGCTCACCTACGACCATCGCATCGTCGACGGACGCGAGGCGGTCAGCTTCCTCAAGCGCATCAAGGAGGCCATCGAGAGCCCCGCGCGCATGTTGCTGGAGGTGTGAGGCATGCCCAAGCACGACATCGTCATCATCGGCGCGGGTCCGGGCGGTTACGTGGCCGCTCTGCGCGGCGCCCAGCTCGGCTTCGACGTTGCCGTGGTGGAGAAGGAGGAGGCGCTCGGCGGCACCTGCGTGCGCGTCGGCTGCATCCCCAGCAAGGCGCTGTTGGAGTCGAGTGAGCGCTACCTCGAGGCGCGGGAGCACCTCGCCGAGCACGGCGTGCGGGCTGGAGAGGTCACCCTCGATCTCGAGACCATGCTCGCGCGCAAGACCCGGGTCGTGCAGCAGAACACCGACGGGGTCGCGTTCCTGTTCAAGAAGAACAAGGTCACGCGCTACCGGGGAACCGGCGAGCTGGCGGGCGGCCGCAAGGTCACGGTCCACGGGGAAGACGGCGACCAGGTGCTCGAGGCGCAGCACATCGTGCTCGCCACGGGCTCCGTGCCCTCGGCGCTGACCGGGGTGGACTTCGACGGCGGCGCGGTGGTGAGTAGCACCGAAGCGCTCGACTTCCCGTCGGTGCCCAAGCGCCTCGTCGTCATCGGGGCGGGCTACATCGGGCTCGAGTTGGGCTCGGTGTGGTCGCGCCTCGGCGCCGAGGTGACGGTGCTGGAGTACTTCGACCGCATCCTGCCGGGCATGGACCTGGAGACCGCGAAAGAAGCGCTCAAGGTGTTCAAGCGCCAGGGCCTGGCCTTCCGGCTCGGCGCGCGGGTGAGCGGCGCGAAGGTCTCGGGCCGGGGCGGCAGCCGCAAGGTCACCGTCGAGATCGAAGGGGGCGAGGCGGTCGAGGCGGAGCGCGTGCTGGTGGCGGTCGGGCGCAGGCCCGCCACGCAGGGGCTCGGCCTCGAGAACGCCGGCGTCGAGCTCGACGAGCGGGGGCGCGTGCGCGTCGAAGATGGCTTCCGCAGCTCGGCCGAGGGCATCTACGCCATCGGCGACCTCATCGAGGGCCCCATGCTCGCGCACAAGGCCGAGGAGGACGGCGTGGCGCTCATGGAGCGTCTCGCCGGCGGACCCGGCCACGTCGACTACGATCTGGTGCCGGGCGTCGTCTACACGGATCCCGAGATCGCCACGGTGGGACGCAGCGAGGAGCGCCTCGAGGAGGACGGGGTGCCCTACCGCAAGGGGGTGTTCCCCTTCACGGCGAACGGCCGCGCCCGCGCCCTGGGCAAGACCGAGGGCCGCGTCAAGATCCTCGCCCACGAGGAGACCGACCGTGTCCTGGGCGTGCACATCCTGGGCGCGCGCGCCGGCGACCTCATCGCCGAGGCGGTGGCGGCGATGACCTACGGCGCCAGCGCCGAGGACCTGGCGCGCACCGTGCACGCGCACCCGACGCTCTCGGAGATCGTGAAGGAAGCGGCGTTGGCCGTCGACGGGCGGGCGCTGCACATCTGAGGGCACACGCCGAGCCGAGGGCGCCGCGCGGGGGGCGCCGAGACTGCAACACAGCGACCCGAGTCGCTGCTGGACGGGGGCTATACTCGGCCCAATGACCGTTGCAGGCATCCGCGACCTCCTCATCAACGACCCCGCCCTGGAGCCCATCGCCGACAAGGTGCTCGAGGAACGCCGCCTCTCGATGGAGGACGGCATGACGCTCTTCGACACCCGCGACGTTCCGGCGGTCGCGCGGCTGGCCGACCTGGTGCGCCAGCGTCGCGTCGGGGACAAGGCTTACTTCGTGCACTCGTTGCGCCTGTCCCAGACCAACGTCTGCTACGTCGGTTGTACCTTCTGCGGTTTCCAGCGCAGGTTCGACGAGGAAGGCGTGTGGGACATGGAGCTGGAAGACGTATGGGAGTACGTCGACCGGCACTACCACCCCGACCTCACCGAGATCCACATCACCGCCGGCCACCACCCGAAGCGGCCCTGGCAGTACTACCTCGACCTGGTGCGCGGTCTCACGGAGCGCTACCCTGGGATCCAGGTGAAGGCCTGGACGGCGGCGGAGATCCACCACTTCACGCGGATCAGCCGGCCGCGCCTCAGCTACCGGGAGGTGCTCTCGGAGCTGAAGGAAGCGGGCCTGGTGGCCATGCCCGGCGGCGGCGCCGAGATCTTCGCCGAGCCCGTGCGCAAGCGCATCGCGCGGGCCAAGGTCACCGCCGACGGCTGGCTGGAGGTGCACCGGACCGCCCACGAGCTCGGCATCCCCACCAACGCCACCATGCTCTACGGTCACGTCGAGACCCGCGAGGACCGGCTGGACCACATGATCCGGCTGCGCGAGCTGCAGGACGATGCTCCCGGCTTCTACTCCTTCGTGCCGCTGGCGTTCCAGCCGGACAACAACCCGCTCGCACGCGAGCTCGGCACGCGCTTCACGACCGGCCTGGACGACCTCCGTAACCTGGCGGTGTCGCGCCTGATGCTCGACAACGTGCCGCACATCAAGGGCTACTGGATCATGATCACCCCGGAGCTCACCCAGGTGACGCTGTCGGCGGGCGTGAGCGACATCGACGGCACCATCAAGGACGAGCGCATCGCGCACGCCTCGGGCGCGGTGACCGAGGCCGGGATGACCGCGGAGGAACTCGTGCAGCTGGTGAAGGATGCCGGCCGCGTGCCCGTTCGTCGCGATGCCCTGTACAACGAGCTCGAGGTCTACGCGTGAGGCGACCTCGGCCCGGGGCGACGCCGGAGCGGTGGTCGTGAGCCGCGGTTCCGAGAAGGCCAAGGCGTCCGCGGAGGCGCCGCCGAGCCGCGCCGAACGCCTCGGCATCGTGTCGTACACCAACGTGGCGCCGCTGCACTGGGGGCTGACCCCCTGGCGCACGCCGCGGGGGCGCGCCGCGTTCGTGCGGGGCGTCCCGACCGAGCTCAACGCCGCGCTGATGGACGGCGCCATCGACCTGACGCTCATCTCGTCGATCGAGTTCGTGCGCAACCGTGACCGCCTCCGCGCCTTGCCGGACTTCTCGATCGCCACGCTGGGACCGGTGTACAGCGTGATGCTGTTCCACTGGCGCCCCTGGCAGGAGCTGCAGGGCGCGCGCATCGCGGTCACCACCCACTCCGCCACGAGCGTGGAGCTCCTGAGGGTGCTGCTCGAGGCCGACGGCCTGGAGGCCGAGCTGGTGCCCGTGGCACCCGATCTGGACGCCATGCTCGCGGAGTGCGACGCAGCGCTGCTCATCGGCGACGCCGCGTTGCGCGAGGCGGTGGCGCGCCGCGAGCTGGCCGGGCGCCGCCCCTTCGTGACCGATCTGGGCGAGGCCTGGTACCGGCACACGCGGTTGCCGTTCACGTTCGCGGTGTGGGCGTCGCTCGACGACCGGCCACCGTCCGCGATGCTGGTCGCCCGCTTCCGGGCGGCGCGCGAGGCCGGGCTCGGCCGCTTGTCGGAGGTCGCGGCCGTCGAGGCCGAGCGGCTGGGGCTGTCGCATGAGGTGGTGCAGCGCTACCTGGCCAACTTCCGCTACTACCTCGAACTGCCCGACCGCGACGGTCTCCTGGCCTTCGCGCGCGCCAGCGACCCCGCCTTCGAGGACGCGCAGCTACGGTTCTGGGACCTCTGAGCCGGACCCGCACGTGAACGTCTGGCCCGGTCGACCGCACCCGCTGGGCGCGACCTACGACGGCGAAGGCGTCAACTTCGCGCTCTACAGCGAGCACGCCGTGGGCGTGAAGCTGTGTCTGTTCGACACCGCCTACGACCCCGAACCCAGCCATACCCTGGAGCTCGGCGATCGGACCGGCCCGGTGTTCCACGGCTACGTGCCGGGCCTCAGGCCGGGCCAGCGTTACGGCTACCGCGTCTTCGGTCCCTACGAGCCCCGGCGCGGGCACCGGTTCAACCCCGCCAAGGTGCTGCTCGATCCCTACGCGCGTGCCATCGGCCGCCCGCTGCGCCTGCACGAGCGGCTCTTCGGGTACGCGCCCGGCGGCGCCGGCGGCGGGCGGGAGCGGCCCGACGACCGCGACGACGCCGCTTACGCGCCGCTCGGTGCCGTGGTCGACGACACCTTCGACTGGGGTGAGGAACGCCGGCCGACGGTGCCGTTCGAGGACACCGTCGTCTACGAGACTCACGTCCGCGGCATGACGATGCGGCACCCGGGCGTCGAGGAGGAGCTGCGGGGTACCTACGAGGGGCTGGCCTCCGACGCCGTGCTCGAGCACCTGCTGTCGCTGGGCGTCACCACCGTGCAGCTCTTGCCCGTGCACGCCATCGCCGAAGAGGACAGGCTGGCCCGTCAGGACCTGGCGAACTACTGGGGGTACCACCCGCTCGCCTTCTTCGCCCCCGAGCCGCGCTACGCGCGCGCCGGGCCGGTGCATGCGGTGGGCGAGTTCAAGAGCATGGTCCGCCGGCTCCACCAGGCCGGGCTCGAGGTGATCGTCGACGTGGTGTACAACCACACCGGCGAGGGGAACCATCGCGGGCCCACGCTGAGCTTCCGGGGTATCGACAATCGCAGCTACTACAAATTGAACCCCGGCCGCCCAGAGCTCTACCGGGACTACACGGGCACCGGCAACACCCTCGACCCCGGCAACCCCTACGTGCTGCAGCTCATCATGGACAGCCTGCGGACCTGGGTGCAGCACATGCACGTCGACGGCTTCCGTTTCGACCTGGCGTCGGCCCTGGCGCGCGAGCTGTACGACGTGGACATGCTGTCGGCGTTCTTCAAGGTGATCCAGCAAGATCCCGTGCTCTCGGGCGTCAAGCTCATCGCCGAGCCCTGGGACGTCGGGCCGGGCGGCTACCAGGTCGGCAACTTCCCGTGGCACTGGTGCGAGTGGAACGGGCGCTACCGCGACGGCGTGCGGAGCTACTGGCGGGGCGACGCGGGGCGCGCCGGCGAGCTGGCGACGCGCGTCAGCGGCTCGGCCGATCTCTACGGCCGCGGCAAACGCCGACCCTACGCCTCGGTCAACTTCATCACCGCGCACGACGGCTTCACCCTCGGGGATCTGGTCAGCTACGCGCACAAGCACAACGAGGCCAACGGTGAGGACAACCGCGACGGCAGCGACCACAACCTCAGCAGCAACGGCGGGGTGGAGGGGCCGACGCAGGATGCCGCCGTGCTGGAGCGGCGCGACCGTCGCCGGCGCAGCCTCGTCGCCACGCTGCTGCTGTCGCAAGGCATCCCCATGCTGCTCGGTGGCGACGAGCTGGGCCGGACGCAGCGCGGCAACAACAACGCCTACTGCCAGGACAACGAGCTGAGCTGGTTCGACTGGGAGCTCGGGCCGCGCGACCGCGCCTTCCTGGCCTTCGTGCAGCAGGCGTTGCGGCTACGGCGCGAGCACGCCGTGTTCCGCCGCAGGACGTTCCTGGACGGCAGCGTGGACGCCGCGTCGGGCTGCAAGGACGTGACCTGGGTCCACGCAAGCGGGCGCGAGATGGACGTGGAGGACTGGCAGCAGGCCGACGACGACGCCTTCGGCATGCTGCTGTGCGGCGCAGCCGTGCACGAGCGCGATCGCCGGGGCCGGCCGAGACGCGACTGCTCGTTCCTGGTGCTGTTCCACGGCCGCGGCGAGGGCTGCTTCGTGCTGCCGCGGGCCGCCGAGGGGGACGGCTGGGTGCACGTCCTCGACACGGTGCGCCCGGACGCCGCCGGCGGGCGCCGGCCGGCCGGCAGCTCGGTGAGGCTGACGCCGGACGGCCTGAGCGTGTACCGGGCCTGCCTCGCCGCCGGGTCCGCCGGGGATGCGGGTGACGAGCTCAATCCTCCAGCCGGATCCAGGCCGTGACCCGGCGCGACGCCGCGCTCAGGCCCTCGTAGTCCGACGCCGACAGCGCCACCACCGCGCTCTCCAACAGGCGGCGCACCTCACGGTCGGCGACGCGCTCGAGCTCGGGCTCGGAGGTGCTCGCCTGCATGCGACGCAGCGTCAGCGCCAGGTGGCGCGCCACCATCGGGTCGGCCGCGCCGTGGGCGCGCAGCTCGCCGAAGAGGTGCTCCACCAGCTCGCCGATCTCGGGCCGAGGCACGATCAGCCTCAGCGCCCCCTCGGCATCGCTCAGGAAGGTCGACGGTAGGCGGCGGCGCGCCAGCAGGTTGACCGACTCGGCCATGCGGTCGATGCACGAGATCGCCGTGAAGGGGTCATTGATCCCCGGCGACAGCGCCCGCACGGCGACCTCCAGGAGCTGATCGAACAGGAAGTAGGGGTCCTGCTGCGGGGTGCGCACGGCCCCCAGCACGTACGATCCCTCGATCCTGCCTGCCAGCGCCTCGCTCGCCTTCTCCGGGAAGACGTCGGCCAGCGGTCCGTCGAGCATGAGGAAGCTGCCGGGCGGATGGTGCAGACGGACCACCGCGTCGTGTTCCTGGGCCAGCGCCACCAGGCCGGCGAGGTCGATCGCCTGGACGTAGCCCGCCCGCTGCGCGCGCAGCGTGACCGCCTCGGCCGCGAAGCCCTCGGGCAGCTCCGGGGGCGGCCCCTCCGGCGCCGCGCCGTCGCTTGCGCTCGCTTCGTCTCTTGCGGCCTCCGCGGCCGCCTCGGGGAACGCCAGGATCTGCTGCGTGAGGGCGCGACCCACCCGGGCCAGGACGTAACTCACCTGGATGCTCTCGGCGGTGTGGTGGATGAAGTAGATCAGCACGCCGAGGCTAACCAGCGTCAGCGCCAGGGCCACCGCCACCGACAGGTGCGGCACGAAGGCGGCGGCGCCTGCCGCGACGTCGGCGCTGCGCACCGTGCGCAGCACCATGAGGCAGTACAGGAACGTGGCGACGAAAGCGCCCAGCACCAGCTGGTTTCCGCGGTCGCGCATGAAGTTGCCGACCAGGCGCGGCCCGAACTGCTGCGAGGCCAGCGATAGCCCGACCAGCGTCATGGAGAACACCACGCCGGCGACCGTGATGAGCGAGCCGGCCACGGTGCTGAGCAGGGCGCGCGCGCCGTCCGGGCGGTTCATCCCGCCCAGGGCCGAGAGCAGCGGAAGGCGGGTGGAGCCCAGCGACTGGTCCAGCGTGAGCGTGACGACCGACAGCAGCAGCGCGCCGACCGCCATCAGGCTGGGAAGGAACCAGTAGCTCGAGCGCAAGCGATCGAGCCAGCCGAGCAGACGTGTGGGCACGCTCCCCCTCCCGTGACCGGACCGAGGCCGGGGCGCCGGACCGGCGCCCCCTCATGCTAGCAGCGGCGCACGCGCGCGCCGCTGCCGTCGCGCTGCCGGTCCGGCCGGGCCCGGCTTACAGGACGTAGCGGCTGAGGTCCTCGCTGTCGACGATGCCGTCGAGCTTGCGCCGTACGTAACCCTCGTCGATGGTGACGGTGCCGAGATCCGTGCCGAAGGAGACGTCCTCCAGCACGGTTTCCAGGATGGTATGCAGGCGTCGCGCACCGATGTCCTCGAGGTCGCGGTTGACGCGCTCGGCGTACTCGGCGATCGCGACGATGCCCGACTCGTCGAAACGGATGTGGGTACCGTCGACGGCCAGCAGCTCGATGTACTGCTTGGTGAGGGCGTGGCGCGGCTGCGTGAGGATGCGCTGGAAATCGCCCGCACCGAGCTCCTCGAGCTCTACGCGGATGGGGAAGCGCCCCTGCAACTCGGGGATCAGGTCGCTGGGCTTGGAGACGTTGAAGGCCCCGGCGGCGATGAAGAGCATGTGGTCGGTCTTGACGGGCCCCTGCCGGGTGTTGACCTGGGTGCCCTCCACGACCGGCAGCAGGTCGCGCTGGACGCCCTCGCCGCTGACGTCGCCGCCGCTCGTGCCCTCGGAGCCGGCGATCTTGTCGATCTCGTCGATGAAGACGATGCCCATGTTCTCGGCGCGGTAGATCGCTTCGCGCCCGACGGCGTCGTGATCGATGAGGCGGTCCGCTTCCTCGTCCGCCAGGATACGGCGGGCGTCGCGGACCTGCACGGAGCGCTTGACGCGGCGCTGAGGCATGAGGTTCGACAGCATGTCCTGCAGGTTGAGCCCCATCTCCTCCATGCCCGGCATCATCACGCCGGCCGACTTCTCGTCCTTCACCTCGATCTCGACGGTGCGTTCGTCGAGATCGCCGGCGTCGAGCAACGCGCGCATGCGCTCCCGTCCCTCGGTCGTGCCGCCGGGTAGAAGAGCGTCCAGGAGGCGCTCCTTGGCCGCAGCCCGGGCGCTTCCCCGCACCTCCTCCTTCTTCTCGGCCTCCACCATGGCGGTGGCCGAGCGCACCAGGTCGCGCACGATGCCTTCCACGTCGCGCCCCACGTACCCCACTTCGGTGAACTTGGTGGCCTCGACCTTCAGGAACGGGGCCTTCGCCAGGCGGGCCAGGCGGCGCGCGATCTCGGTCTTGCCGACGCCCGTGGGGCCGATCATGAGGATGTTCTTGGGGGTGATTTCGGCCTGCAGCTCCTCCGGCAGGCGCCGCCGCCGGTAGTGGTTGCGCAGCGCCACGGCGACCGAGCGCTTGGCCTTGCTCTGGCCGATGATGTGGCGGTCGAGCTCCTCGACGATCTGCAGAGGGGTGAGCTCGGCAGCGCGCGCGAGCAGCGTGTCGGCGCTCATGCCGGTGCCTCGGCGTCGCCGTCGTCGCCGCGGTCTTCGCCGTCGTCGGGCTCACCGCCGGTGACCAGCACCGTGGCGTTCCCCGAGGTGTAGATGTCGATCTCCGCGGCGATCGCCAGCGCCTTGCGCGCGATCTGCTCGGCGCTGAGATCGGTCTCGCGGAGCAGGGCGGTGGCCGCCGCCTGCGCGTAGGGCCCGCCCGAGCCCACCGCGGCGACCGGGTCGTCCGGCGCGATCACGTCGCCGACGCCCGAGAGGGTGAGGATCTGTTCGTCGTCGGCTACGATCAGCATCGCCTCCAGGTTGCGCAGGGCGCGGTCGGTGCGCCACTCCTTGACGGTGTCGACGGCGGCCTTGAGGAGGTTGCCCTTGGCCGAGGAGAGGTAGCCCTCGAACTTGTCGAGCAGGGTGAAGGCGTCGCTGACGGCGCCGGCGAAGCCGGTGAGGACGTGGCCGTCCGCGAGGGTGCGCACCTTGACGGCGCCGCGCTTCACCACGGTGTCCCCGAGGGTGACCTGGCCGTCCCCCGCGATGGCGGTCATGCCGTCTCTGTGGACGGCCACGATGGTCGTGCCATGCATGCGGTTCATACGCCCCGCAGCGTAGCAGAGCGCCGGGGGCGGCCCGGTATCCGTTGCGTGCGGCCGTCGAGGCGGCTCACCGCACGGTCAGGGGGCGCCTCGCGAGAACGCCGATCTCGGTGCGATCGCTCTGGTAGCGGATCTCGTAGTCGCCGGGATCGGGCGGCACGTCGAGTGTCGAGGGCGAGCCGTCCGAGGTGTAGGTGTACGGCCCGTAGTCGCCGTCGGCCGCGCCCTTGGGCACGATGGTGAGGTAGTCCTGCGGGCCGTCGGGACCGGTCCATCGGACCTCGATCCGGCTACCGGCGTCCGCGCTGGCAGGAGCATCGAGCGTGACCGGGATGGATGGGCCCACGGTGACGGGCGCGCGCGCCAGCACCTGGGTGGGATCGTTGTCGCTCTGGTAGCGGATCTCGTACGCTCCGGGGTCGGTGGGCGCCAGGAGCGAGAAGGTCCCGTGCGTCTGGTCGACATAGGCGTAGGCCTGATAGTCGCCGTCGGGCGCGCCCTTGGGCACGATGGTGATGTAGTCCTGGCCGTGCGCGGGCCCGCTGACCTCGACGTCGAACGTCGAGCCGGCGTGGATGTCGGGTGCCGGCGTCAGGGAGATGGCGGCCGCCACCACCGTGATCGGGAAGGAGGCGTAGACCTTCCCCTTGGCGTCACTCCGGTCGGTGGAGTAGCGCAGCTCGTAGGCGCCGGGCGAAAGCGGCGCCGTGAGCGTGAGGGGGCTGCCCTTCGACGTGTACTGGTAGGAGGCGTAGGCGCCCTCCGGCGCGTCCGTGGGCACGATGGTGATGTAGTCCTTGACGGCGTCGGGCCCCGTCCAGCTCACCTCGAAGTCGGCGCCGGCGATCACCTCTCCGAGAGCCTCGAGCGTGATCGGCTTGGGGGGCAGCACCTCGAAGCGGGTGCGCGCCAGGACGGTGCCCGGATCGTCGTCGGACTGGTAGCGCAGCTCGTAGGTGCCGGGGTCCGACGGGGCGGTGAAGCCGAGCTCCTTGCCGTCGCGGGTGTAGACGTACGACCCGTAGCTGCCCGCCGCGGCGTCCGGCGCGACGAGGGTAACGTAGTCCTTGGGGCCGTTGGGGCCGGTCCAGGCCACGCGGAAGGCGCTGCCGGCAAAGACCGCGTCGTCGACCACCCTGATCGTGGCGGGGCTGGGGGTCACCGTCAGGGTGCGGCGGGCCGCCACGGTCCCGACGCTGAGGTAGCGCAGCTCGAGCGCGCCGGTCTCCAGGGGCGCGACGGCGGTGACATGGTCGATGCCCTCGACGTAGCCCAGCAGCCGCCCCGGCGTGTCGTCCGGAGCGCCCGGCTGCGTGACGACGATGGCGTCGCCGGCGACGGGTGTGCCGTTCCAGCCGACGCTGTAGCCGGTGCCGGCGGCCACGGTGTCGGGGGCCTCGAGCGTCACCTGCGCCGGCGTGGGTTCGGTGGCCGGGGCGGCGGGCGCGACCTGAGCGACCGCTCCCGAGAGGGCGTCGGCGAGCGAGGCGGCGTCGTCGGCGTTGACGAAGCTCGCCAGGTCCGAGAAGGTCTTGGCCGCCTTGGCCGGGAGGTCGAAGCCGATGACGCGCAGCGAGATCGCCGGCTGCATGCCCTTGAGCTTCGCCACGGCCGCGGACAGGTCCCCTCCGCACGACTCGACCCCGTCCGTGACGAGCACGATAATGCGCTGCCCGGGGCCGGCGCTGAAGTCGCCGGCCGCGGCCAGCAGAGAGCCGACGATCGGCGTGGCGCCGCGTGCCTTGACGGCGTCGACGGTCGCCTGAAGCCCGGCCTTGTCCACGCCCGACAGCGGCACGAAGAGGCGGGTGTCGTCGCAGGCGCCGGCCGCGAGCGCGTCCACGGTGGAGCCGTAGATCCGCAACCCGACATCGAGCCCGCTGTCCGGGAGGCCGCGCACGAAGCTGCCGAGCGCGTCCTTGGCCGCGTCGATGCGGTAGCGGCCGTCGGCGACCCGGTTCCACATGGACCCCGAGGCGTCGAGGATGAGCTCGACCTGGGTCGGAGCTTGAGCCGAGGCGAAGGCGAAGAGCAGAGCCGCCACAACGATGCCGATGATGCGCCGCATACGTGCCTCCCGGACGGACCGTCCTTCCCGTGAGTCTACGCGCGCGCGGGCGTCCGCGCGACGTCGGGCGCCCGCCGCTCGGGGGCCGCGGGAGGCTGGGGTAGCATGGCGGCATGCTAGCGTACGCCTTCGGTGGAGGCTGGATCGAGCTGGTCGTCGGCCCCATGTTCAGCGGCAAGTCAGAGGAACTCATCCGGCGCGTCAACCGTGCGCTCATCGCCAGGCAGCGCGTCCAGGTGTTCAAGCCCGCCATCGACGATCGCTACGTGCCGGAGGCGGTCGCCTCGCACGACGGTCGGTCGCTGGAGGCCGTCCCGGTCGATGACACGGCCGACCTTCGGCGCCTGCTGGCCGACGACACGCAGGTGGTGGCGGTGGACGAGGGGCAGTTCTTCGACCCGGCGCTGGTCGACCTGGCGCTCGAGCTCGCCGACGCCGGCAAGCGTGTGATCGTCGCAGGGCTCGACCTCGATTTCCGCGCCGAGCCGTTCGGCCCCATGCCGGCGCTGCTGGCGCAGGCCGAGGTGGTGGAGAAGCTGACGGCGATCTGCTCGTGCGGCCGCGCCGCCACGCGCACGCAGCGCCTGATCGGCGGGCGCCCCGCCCACTACGACGACCCGGTCATCCTGGTGGGCGCGTCGGAACGCTACGAGCCGCGTTGCCGCAGCTGCCACGTCGTTCTCAAGGAAGCGCGCGACACCCCGCTGTTCGACCTGGCCTCGTAGCGCTCAGGGCTGGATGCGGCTGCCGTCGCGGGGGAAGGCGCGCGCGAAACGGACGTTGGGGATCCCCAGCAGCAGAGCGGTGAGGCGCTCAGCGCCCGCCGCGAAGCCGCCGTGCGGCGGCATGCCGTGACGGAAGACGTCCAGGTAGCCGCGGAAGGCCTCCGGATCCATGTGTCGCTTCTCGAGCTCGCCGAGCAGCATGTCGTAGTCGTGCACGCGCTGCCCGCCGGAGGTGATCTCCACGCCGCGGAACAGCAGGTCGACGCCGCGCGTCAGCTCGCTGCCGTGCTCGGGGTAGGTGTAGAAGGGTCGCGCCGCCTGCGGGAACTTGGTGACGAACACGAAGTCGCTGCCGTGCGCCTCGCGCGCCCACCGGCCCAGCAGGCGCTCCGCCTCGGGGTCGAGGTCCTTGCCTCCGGTGACGTGTCCGTAGCGCTCGGCGACGAGCTCGCGGGCCTCGAGCAGGGGGACGCGCGGGATGGCCGGGCTCAGCGGCGGCGCCTCCGCCTCCATGAGCTCGAGCTGAGGCGCGCAGCGCTGCGCCACGCGCTCCATCATCGCCTTGAACAGCCCCTCCTGCAGGTCCATCACCTCCTCCTCGTCGCGGATGAAGCCGAACTCCACGTCGAGCGACAGGTACTCCGCCAGGTGCCGGGTGGTGTGGCTGGGCTCGGCGCGGAAGACGGGGGCGACCTCGTAGACGCGTTCGTACACCGCGACCATGATCTGCTTGTAGAGCTGCGGCGACTGCGCGAGGTACGCGCGCTTGCCGTAGTAGTCGACCTCGAACAGGTTGGCGCCGCTCTCGGCGCCCGCCGCCACCAGCTTGGGCGTGAACACCTCGGTGAAATCACGGGCGTCGAGATAGGCGCGGAAGGCGCTCACGAGCTCCGCCTGCACCTTCAGCGCCGCCTGCGCCTTGAGACCGCGGACGGTCATGTGGCGGTACTCCAGGAGGGTCTCCGGGTTGGCTTGCCACTCCTCTTTGGAGATCTCCACCGGGGGCGGGGTGAGGGCGCGGCTCACGACCTCCAGGTCGCGCGCCTGCACCTCCACGCCGCCGGGCGCGCGGTCGTTGGCGACCACGGTGCCACGTACGCGCACGCAGCTCTCGTGCAACGGGAGCTCGGCGTGCTCGAACACGCACTGCGCCAGGCCGCTCCGGTCGCGCAGCAGGAGGAACTGGATGCCGCCCAGGTCGCGGCGGTTGTGGACCCAGCCCTGAAGGGTCACGCTCTCGCCCACGTGGTCCGGCAACGCGCGTGTCAGCGTCCGCTCGTCGGTCAAGGTCTCCATCGTACGCTCCTCCAAGAAAAACACCCCGAGGGGTACCTCGGGGTGTCCAAAGGGCCGAATCGCGGCCTACGCCCCGAGCCACCTCGCGGGGAAATTGTCGTCAAGCAGGGGGTTCCGGGGCGAGAACATCTTGGGCGGTAATCTAGCAGGCGCTCGCGGGCGTGTCAACGGCGCGGCCGGCCCGAGCCGCCGGTGCGGTGCGGACCTGCGGCGTCGGCCCCGTCCTGGTCGCGCAACAGGGCGCGCAGCAAGGCCACGTGCTCGCGGTCCCGGGGCCGTTCGAGGCGCTCCTTGAAGGCGAGCAGCGCATGCAGGTCGACGCAGGGCCAGCCGCCTACCCGCTCGGCGCCGTCGATCAGGGCGTCGACGTCGTCGCCCAGCCAGCCGCCCCAGATCTCGACCTCGGGCTCGGGCCGCACCACCGGGTCGCGCAGCCCGCGCGCCGGCGCCGCCATCGTGCAGGCGGCGCGCCAGGCGGCGCCTCGTGCGAGCACGTCGAGATCGTTCGCGCGATCGATCAGCCCGCGCAGCAACAACGCACCGCTGCCGTGCACGACATACTCCCCGGCGGGGAGGGCCAGCGCAGCGAGCCTCGCGACGGCCTCCGCCCGCGTCATCGCCATCGCATCACCCGTCGGGCAGCGCGGCCGCCGCGAACACCGCCCGCACCAGGGGAGCGAGCGTGCTGGTGGCCGCGAACTCGTCGGGCGTCAGCCAGGCGTGGGCGTCGTGCTCGGCGGTGCGCACCACCTCGCCGGACTCGGCGTCGGCGCGGTAGACCACCACCACCATGGGCTCGCCGGCGCGCTGCGCCTGGTAGGCGGTGACGGGGCGGGAGCGCACCCGCACCCTCAGGCCACACTCCTCTGCGATCTCGCGCGCCACCGCGTCGGCGGGGTCCTCGGCCAGACGCAGGCGTCCCGACAGGGTCTCCCACAGCCCGGGCCCGGCGTCGCGCGTGGCGGAGCGCCGCATGGCCAGCACCCGGCCGTCGCGAAAGACCGCGGCCGCCACCGCGACCACGTAGTGCTCGGTCACCTCACCGTCGCTGCGTTGCCTCATGGCTGCCTCCTCTCCCTCGCCGCGCTGCCCCCAGGCTAGCCCCTCGGGGCGCCCTGTGAAACGTGCGCCGCGCCGCTTGACGGTCCCGCACCGACCTCCTAGACTTCCTCGAACCGCTCTCCCGCGGGGACGGCGAGCGGGCGTTCCACGGGGACGCTCCCCGGGAAGGACCGATCATGGTCAAGAAGCAGTTCGTGAAGACGCGCAACGTGGCGAAGGTGACGTTCGAGGTCGACGCCACCGTCGCGGCCGACGAAGTCCAGCTCATCGCCGATTTCAACGAGTGGCGCCCAGTCGCCTTCGGCCGCCTCAAGGACGGACGCTGGAAGCTGGTGCAGGAGATCACACCCGGCCGTAGCTACCAGTACCGCTACCGTCTCGTGAAGAACGGCGCGGTCCGCTACCACAACGAAGAGGGTGCCGACGGGTTCGTCGGCAACACGCTCGGGAGCGAGAACGCCCTCCTGAACGTCTGAACGCTCGCGTGGCGCGGGCGCAGCCAAGGCGGACAGGCGCCGGCGGGCAGCCGCCCGCGCCCTGCCGGTTCAGACGTCGACGGGCTCGGCCGCTTCCACCTCGATGTGATCCAGGGCGCGCAGCACGTCCTGGAGCAGGTCGTCCCCGTCCTCGATGCCGAGCGAGAGGCGTACCAGACCGTCGCTGATGCCCTGCCGGGCGCGCACCTCCGGGTCCAGCAGCTGGTGCGTGGTGCTGGCCGGATGGGTCGCCAGCGACTCGACGTCGCCCAGCGAGACGGCCTGCGCGAAGAGGGTGAGCTCGTCCAGGAAGCGCTCTGCAGCGAGCGCCCCGCCGTGCAGCTCGAGCGCCAGCATGCCGCCGAAGCGCTCCATCTGGCGGGCGGCCAGCGTGTGGCCGGGGTGATCCTCGAAGCCGGGGAAGTGCACGCCGGCCACCGCCGGATGGCCACGAACGCCGCGTGCGACCGTCTCCGCGTTGTCGCAGTGGCGCTCCATGCGTACCGCCAGCGTCTTGCAGCCGCGGAGCAGCAGGTAGCTCTCGAACGCGCCGAGGACCGAGCCCACATGGCGCAGGCCGTGGCTGCGCAGCTCCGCCGTCAGCGTCGCCGGGCCCGCCACCACCCCGGCGACGAGATCGCCGTGGCCGCCGAGGTACTTGGTGGCGGAGTGGACCACCACGTCGATGCCGTGCTCGATCGGGCGCGTCAGGTAGGGCGTGCTGAACGTGTTGTCGGCCACGGTGAGGATGCCCTTGCCCCGGGCCATGGCGGAGACGTGGCCGAGATCGTGGATCCCCAGGGTGGGGTTGGTGGGCGTCTCGAGGTAGATCATGCGCGTCGCGGGGCCGATGGCCTCGGCGAGCTCGGCATCGGCCACGTACCTGTGGCGCACGCCGTAGGGTTCCAATACGTCGCGCAACAGGCCTTCGGTGCCGCCGTAGAGCGGGCCCAGCGCGAGCACCTCGTCCCCGGGCCGCAGCACCGTGAGCAGCAGCGCGCTGATGGCCCCCATGCCGGAGGCGAACGCCACGGCGTCCTCGGTACCCTCGAGCGAAGCGAGCTTCTCCTCGAACGCGCGCGTGGTGGGATTGCCGATGCGGCTGTACACGTAGCCTTCGGCTTCGCCCGCGAACAACGCCGCGCCGTGGGCGTAGGTGCCGTAGCTGAAGGTGGACGTCTGATAGATGGGGGTCGCGTGGGCGCCGGTCTCGGGGTCGGGGTGCTGGCCCTGGTGGACCGCGCGCGTCGCGAAGCGATGACGCCGTTCACTGCTCATGGATGCGCTCCTTGCCACCATTGAACCAGATGGGACGCGACCGGCGCGGCGTTGTCCGGCGCCTGGCGACACCGCTTTGCGGCACCGGCCGGGCTCGCGCCTCTCTAGGCCGTCAGCGTTCTTCGAGCCAGAGGGTCTGCCGGGGCTCGAGCGCAAGCGCCTCGGACGGCTCGAGGGACCGCCCCGCCAATAGGTCGCGCCCGCGCCGCGGCCGGGCCGCAGCGGGCACGGCGACGCGCCGGTCCGACAGGTTGTGCAGGCACCACACGCTCCGGCCCTCCGCTTCGCGCCGCACGCCGAACACGCCTCCTTCGGCGGGGAGCACCTCCTGCGAGGCTCGGGGCGCGAAGGAGGGGTGAGCGCGCCGGACCTCGAGCAGCGCGGAAAGGGCCGCCAGTATGCGGGAACGCCGACCCGCGGGGTCGGCGAGCTCGGCCTCGAGAGCGCGAGAATCGAGCTTCGCACGGTTGATGCTGCGCGCCCGCCCCGTGCGCGCGACCTCGTCGGACGCACCGCGCGAGCCGAGCAGGCTGTGGGCGTACAGCGCGGGAACGCCGGCCAGCGCGAGCATGACGGCGTGGGCGGTGGCGAAGCGTTCGACGCTCGCTTCGAGCGCTTCGCCCGGAACCGTGAGGGCGTCGTAGAGGTTGACGTTGAGCTCGTAGGGCCGCTCCCCGCTCGCCGTCGTGCGGCTCGACACGCGCCCCCCGCGCTCCCGCACCGTGGCGACCATCGCGTCCAGCGCGCCGTCGTCGAGGATCCCTTCCACGGCGCGGAGGCCGATGCCGTCGTGCGAGGCGAGGAAGTTGAAGAAGCAGGTCGCATCCGAAGGGGTCACGAGCCCGGCCGCCCAGCTCCGCAACGTCGCGGCGTCCCCGGACAGCACGCTGTGCAGCACGAGCGGGGGCAGCGCGAAGTTGTAGACCATCTGCGCCTCGTCGCGGCCGTCGCCGAAGTAGCCGACGTTCTCGCGGTGAGGGACGTTGGTCTCGGTCAGCACCACCACCCAGGGTGCGGCGGCCTCCAGCAGCCCGCGCAGCACCTTGAGCACGGTGTGCGTCTGCGGCAGGCTGGCGCACGTCGTGCCCGGCTCCTTCCACAGGTAGGTGACGGCGTCGAGGCGGAGCAGCTCCGCGCCGCGCGCCGCGTAGTGCAGCAGCACCCGGGCGACCTCGAGGAGTACCTCCGGCGTGTGGTAGTCGAGGTCCACCTGATCGGCGCTGAAGGTCGTCCAGAGGTCGTGCCGCCGTCCGTTCGCGCCCGAGAAGGCGGTGGCCAGAGGCGTCGTGCGTGGGCGCACCACCGTGCTCAGGTCCATGTCCGGCGTGATTTCCAGGAAGAAGCCGGCGAATCGTGGATCGCCGGCCAGGAAGCCCTGCAGGTAGGCGCTCCGGGCCGACACGTGGTTGATGACGGCGTCGAACATCAGCCGGTGGCTGCCCGCCAGCGCGGCGATATCCTCCCAGCCGCCGTGCTCCGGATCGACGGCGTCGTAGTCCACCACGCTGAATCCGTCGTCGGACGACGAGGGGTAGAACGGCAGCAGATGCACGCCGGAGACGGTGCGTGCGAGCGGCCCGCGCAGCAACCGAGCCAGGCTGCGCAGCGGGGCCTCTCCGGCGCCGCGTATCTGGTCGGGGTAGGCGATGAGGAACACGTCATCCTCGCTCAGCCGTTCTTCGGGCGGCGTCGCCGGGCGCGGGTGGGCGGCGCGGAAGGCGCTGGCTTCGCCCTCGAGCCCCGCGGCCAGGGCGGCCCCGCGCTCCTCGCCGTAGAGCGCACGAAGGTGGCGGTGCACGGCCCGCGGAAGCGTCACGGCGCTCACGCTGCCACTCCCAGTCGGTCCAGCGCCTCATCGACCACGCGCCGGAGCGTGCCGAGCCCGAAGTGGCGGCGCGCGAGCGCCAGGTTGTGCTCGGTCATGGCCCGGTTGTCGTCGGGGCTCTCGAGCAGGTCCCGCACCCGGTGGACCGCGTCGGCGGTGACCGCGCCGTCGATCTCCACGAAGTGGAAGCCCTTGGGCGCGATGTCCGTGACGTAGACCGGGAAGCGGTTGACCAGGGCCGGCCGGCGGAACGCCACGGTCTCCAGCAGCGCATTGCCGAAGCCCTCGTAGAGGCTCGGGTAGGTGACGAAGTCGGCGTGCAGGTAGGCGTCGCTCAGGGCGTAGCGCTTGCGTCCGTCGGGGCCGGTGCCGCGCGCGTCGCCGATTCGGTCGCCCAGCGTGCGCATTTCGACGCCGCGCTTGCGCGCGTAGCCGTGCAGGCGCTCGAGGTAGGCGTGCCCCTCGTCGCCCGCGCCGTGGCTGATCAGCAGCACGTTGCGTCGATCGTCGAGCTCCGCCAGCAGGTCGACCGCCAGCTCGATGCCCTTGCGCGGCACCACCCGCGTCGGCTGCAGGAAGAGCCGCTGCCCCGGCGCCAGGCCGGCTGCCTCACGGAAATCGGCGCCGTAGGTGTCGACGCTGCGGGGGCAGGCGTCGAAGTCCATGACGTTGGGAAGGACGAGGGCGTCGATGCCGCGCCTCGCGTGCAGCTCCCGCTGCGCCGGACCGTTGATGCTGAGGTGCACGACGCGCTCGCCGTGGTACGGGAAGTAGCGCTCGAGGAACGCCGGCACCCGGCACCTGGTGAAGCGCTCGCGCTCCCAGGCGTAGTCGTGCTCGTGCGACAGCACGGGGAGGCCCGTGCCTTCGGCCAGCAGGGCGAGGGCGCGGGCGAGGGGGAGCTGCATGGGGATGGCCCACGCGTTCTGCACGACCAGCAGGTCGGGCCGTACGTCACGCGCCGCTTCCAGGAGCCGCTCCTCGAGCATGCGGGCACGCTCCTCCAGGCGCTCGGCGAGGTCCGTGCCGGGCGGGCGCCCGCCGAACGCGCGCTCGCCCAGCTCCACGGCGACGGCGTCGCGGAAGTGCATCTCCGGGATGCAGAGCGCGCCGGGACGCGCGACCTCGCCGGCGCAGTCGATCGTCTCGAATCCGCGCTCGGCCAGGGCCCCTGCGACCTTTTCGGCCTCCAGGCTGACGCCGTCGGTTCCCGACAGCCGGGTTGCCAGCGTCAACGCGCGTCGCACGGCTCTTTCCTCACCGCCTCAGGGGGAGCGGCTCGAGCATCTCCAGCGCCAGCGCCGCGCTCCACGAGAAGTCGCTGGCGCCGGCAGGGCTGCCGTCGCGGGGGTCGTAGTACTCGAAGAATCCCGAACGGCGCATCAGGGCCAGGCTGTCGCGGCGCAGATGCTCGGCCAGCTCGCGGTAACCGTAGCGCTCGAGCCCCTCCATCACCATCCAGTTGATCAGGATCCAGACCGGTCCGCGCCAGTAGCGTCGCGGCTCGAAGAAGTAGTTGTTCTTGGCCTGCGAGGGCACCAGGAAGCGGCTGCGCGCGTCCGGGTAGTACTCGTCGGGGTTCTCCAGGTGCGCGCCGATGAGCACCTCCGCCTGCGCGCGATCGGCGAGTCCGGCGTAGAGCGCGAGGAAGGTGGCGACGCCGTTCTCGCGCACCAGCTGATGATGGCGCGCATCGTAGGCGAAATACAGTCCCTCCTCGTCGTCCCAGAGCTTGGCGTTGTACGCCCGCCGCAACCGCACCCGCCAGCGCTCGATCTCGACGGTGGGCTCGCCGAGAGCCTCGGCGAGCGCAATGAGGTCCTCGTGCGCCTGGTACACGACGGCGTTGAAGAGCGTGTCCTGCACCAGGAACGGGGAGCGCACGTACATCGTCTCCGGGTCGTACCCCCAGCGCCGGAACTGGTCGATCAGATACACGAAGCGCTCGTAATCGGCGTGCCGGGGCCGCTCCTCGGCGGCTACATGGTCGCTGTCGCGGCGCTGATAGGCGGGCATCTGCGAGGTGGACGGCGTCACCTGCATCAGCGGCTGGACGAAGCGCGCGGCGTTGTCGGTGCCCGACTCCCAGGGGTGCACGATCGCGACCAGGCCCGTGCCCTCGGGATCGCGCGCCCGGTGCAGCCAGCGATGCCAGCGCAGCAGCTTGGGGAACACCTCGCGCACGAACGCCAGCGACGCCTCGCGGTCGTCGGCGCGCTGGTGCATGCGTCGCACGCAGCTCGCCAGCAGCGGCGGCTGGATCAACCCCGAGGTCCGGATGTGGGGGGGCGCCGCCACGCTCTGCTCGATCTGCCAGAAGTCCGGCCCCGGGAAGTAGTCCGACGAGCCGTTGTGGTACACGACGTGGGGGATCATGCCGTCCAGCCACTGCCCCCGCAGCAACGACCGGACCTCCTTGCGGGCGCGTTCGACGTCGAAATGGCCCAGCCCCATCGCGACCAGGGCGGCATCCCAGTTCCACTGGTGCGGATACTGGTGGAGCCCGGGTTTGACGAAGTCGCCGACATCGTTGGTGGTGAGAGTGAGGCGAGCGCGTTCCAGGAACCCCTGGAGCTCCTCATCGTCCGGGAAGGGCCCGTCCAGCGTGGTCGGCTCCTCCACGCCGGTACTCTACACCAGCCGCACGGCGCATGCGGTCGGCCGCCCTATCCCTTGACGCCGCCGGCGGTGAGGCCGCCGATCAGGTAGCGCTCGAACCAGAAGAACAGCAGCATGATCGGCACCGTCACGATGACGGCGCCGGCCATGAGGAACTGGCGAGGCACCTCCTGCGAGTTCAAGCTCACCATGCCGCGCGAGAGCGTGAAGATGGCGGGGGAGTCCAGGAACATGAAAGCGAACAGGAACTCGTTCCAGGCGATCATGAACACGTACAGCCCGACCGAGGCCAGGGCGGGCAGCGAGAGCGGCAGCGTGATGCGCCCGATCACCTCCAGGCGGCTGCAGCCGTCGATGAGACCGGCTTCCTCCAGGTCCCGGGGGAGTGTCTCGAAGTAGCTGCGCAGCATGTAGAGGGCCACGGGCAGCGTGGTCGCCGGGTAGACGATGAGCAGGCCCGGCAGCGTGTCGCGCAGCCCGAGCTGCGTGAACACCGCGTACAGGGGGATCACCAGCACGATCGCGGGGAACATGTAGATCAGCAGGATCGAGCGCGACAGCAGCTCGCGCCCTGGGAAGCGGAGCCGCGTCACGGCGTAGGCGCCGAGCACCGACAGGGCGAGCGTCACGGCCACCGTGACGAGGGCGACGAAGGTGCTGTTGAGGATGAAGCGCCCGAAGTGGAAGGTGGTCAACACCTCGCGGTAGCCGACCAGCAGCGTGCCCAGGGGCTGGTGCAGGTCGACGCCGAGGAAGGTCGGGCGGGCCAGCATCTCGGCCCGGCTCTTCAGCGAGGACGCCACCATGAAGTAGAACGGGAAGGCCACCACCGTGCCGAAGAACGTGAAACCGACGGCGCGGAGCGCGCGCAGGAGCAGGATCTCGAGCTCGGTGCGGCGCAGCCGGCCGAGCTTGATCTCGCGCAGCCCGTAGCGCGTGAGGTGCGACGCCAGCAGCGCCGTCAGGAGAGTGGCGGCCACACTCCACACCGCATCGGAGCCGGAGCCCGACAGCGGGCGCCCTCGGCTGAGGGCGAGCCACAGGGCTCCCGCGCCGAGCCCGGCGGCGGCCACGGCGGCCCAGCCGGTGTCGCGCTCGCCCCGCCACAGCGCCAGGACGATCCCGACGCAGGCCCCTTCCAGCAGCGCCCACCCCAGCGGGTAGGCGACGTCGCGGCCGCCGAGGACCGTGGCGGCGAGCGCCCACAGCCCCACGATCAGCGCGCTCGACAGCGCGCCGAGCACGGCGGCCACGATCGTGCCGAGCACGCCGCGCGAGGGCGGCGCCGGTCCGTCGCGGCTCATGCCTCGCCCTCCGGCGCGAAGCGGAAGTACAGCAGCATGAAGGCTGCCAGGATCACGAACAGCGCCACCGCCACGGCCGCGCCGGCTCCGAGATCCGCCAGCGCGAAGGCCTGGTCGTAGACCTGCACGGTGAGCGTCTTGGTGCCGGCGGCGCCGCCGGTGAGCAGGAAGATATCGTCGAACTTGTTGAACGTCCAGATGAAGCGCAACAGGAAGAGCGTGGACAGGATGCCCACGAGCTGCGGCAGCGTGACGTACCAGAATTGCTGCAGCGGGCTCGCGCCGTCCACCTCGGCGGCCTCGTACATGTCGCGCGGGATGGCCTGGAAGCGCGCCAGGATGAACAGGAACGCGAAGGGGAAGTAGCGCCAGGCCTCGAAGGCGATCACCGACGAGAGCGCGAGCGGAAGCGCCAGGTGCAGTCCGAAGAGGTCGACGTCGAAGCTGCGCTGGCTGAGGAAGGCAATCGACTGGCCCAGAACGCCGAACCGCTGCCCCAGGGCGTTGACCGCTCCCGACAGCGGGTCCAGCAGGAATCCCCAGGTGAACGCGACGGCGATCACCGGGGCGACGTAGGGGAAGAGGAACAGCCCACGCAACGCACCCTTGCCCGCGAACGAGACGTTGAGGAGCTGCGCCGCGAAGAGGCCGAGCAGGATGGAACCCACGGTGCCGAAGACGGTGTAGGCCAGCGTGACCCACAGAGCGGGCCAGAACTCCGCCCCGGAGAGGATCCTGTGGAAGTTCGCGAGGGTGAAGCGCAGGTTGGTCAGGACGTTGGGCGCGCGTCCGCGCATGGCGGCGGCGGCGCCGGTGGGTTGGGGTGCGCCGGCGTCGAAGTAGGCGGCGGTGGCCCGGAAGTCGAGGTCGAGGTTGACGCGCTGGCCCCCCTCCCAGGTGCCGAGGCCGCACTGGAGGCGCGGCGGCTCGAACGCGCACCTGGGGTCGAGGCCCACCGCCTCCAGCCCGGCCGGCAGGGAATCGAACAGCGTCACCTCGGTCACGGCGACGGTCTGTGAGCTGTTGCGCATCTGGTAGCGCAGCGTGAGCGCGTCGCCCGGCGCCGCGGGGCTGTCGAGCACACGGACACGCACGAGCGGCCGGGGAGGCCTCAGGTCGGCCAGCTTCACCGCCTTGAAGCTGATCCAGACGTTGGCGACGACCGGGAAGAGCACGATCGCGAAGACGATCAGGAAGGTCGGCGCCAGCATCCAGAAGGCCAGACGCGCCTCGCGCGCCGCCAGCGTGCTTCTCCGCGGTGCCCTCATGCGGCCTCCGGGCGCGGTCGGGGACGGGAGGGTCCCGTCCCCGACGGAGTCATGTCGCTACTCGAGCGCTGCGACGCGTTGCTGGAGGAGGTCGGCGGTCTCCTCGGCGGTGCGGTCGCCGTCGAGGAAGCTCCGCACCAGCTCGGCCATCACGCGTGTGCCGTAGAGGCGGCCGATCATGGCGCCCTGGCCCTTGGAGTAGGCCCAGCGGCTGCCGGTATCGAGCCCCTCGACGATGTTCGCGATGACGTCGGGCGCGTAGAACTGCGACAGCGGCGCCTTGCGATCGACGCCCACCGGGAGCTTCGCCCAGCCGTCGACGTACATCGTGGGCTGGGCGCTGGTGCCGCGCCGCACCGGGAAGAATCCCTCGGGTGCGAAGGACAGCCAGTCGAGATAGCCGTCGGAGAGGAGGTACCCGACGAACTGTTGCGCCTTGGCGGTGTCGGCGTCGACGGTGATGCCCAGGTAGGTGACGCTGGCCCAGCCCGCCCCACCGGGGTTGCTGGGTCCCGAGACGCGCGTGACGAAGCCGGTGTTGTGGGCGAGCTGCGGGCTCGTCGGGTCGTCGAAGGCCGTCACCGGCACGTCGTTGCGCAGCCCGGCGAGCTCGTCGAGCACGAACGGCGACCACATCATCATGGCGGCGCGGCCCGCGAGGTAGAGCTCGCGGGATTGCTGCCAGTAGAGGTTGCCCGCGGGACTGGCGTCGGCGAGCTTCTTGTAGAAGTTCAGCACCTCGACGGTCTTGGCCTTGTCGAGGCTCACCTTGCCGTCGGAACCGATGAGCGTCACCCCGTTGGCGAGGAAGAACTCCTCCAGCACCTGCATCATGTAGTCGTTGTTGACGTCGGTCGCGGCGACGAATCCGAACATGTCGGGCGGGTTGCCGAGCGTCTCGACCGCCTTCTGCATGGCGGCGAAGGTGGTCGGGGGCTGGAGCCCGTTGGCATCGAAGAGGTCCTTGCGGTAGACGATGAGCTGCGTCCAGCCGCTGATGGGGACCAGCGCCGTGTCGCCCTGGTAGGCCACCAGGTCGAGTGCGCCGGCGGCGAAGGTGTCCCGGCCGAGCTGGTCGACCACCTCGTTGGCGGCGGCGGTGTCGAAGACGCCGGCGTCGGCCCAGCCGATCGTCTGGCTGAGCGGCGTGAGGATGACGTCGGGCAGCTCCCCGGCCGAGAATGCGGCGGTCACGCGCGGGCCCAGGTCGCTCTCCTCGACCGGTACGAGCTGCACGCTGGTCCCGGTCCTGGCCTGGAAGTCGGCGACGATCTGCTGCTGCTTGGCCATGCGCTCGGGCTGGACCTCGGTGGTCCAGAAGACCAGTTGCGCCGAGGCGGCGCCTGCGAGGAGCAGCGCGAGCAAGCTCACGAGCGTCAGGAACGAACGTCTCATCGATCCCTCCTAAGGTGTGAACGTTCGAGTCTGGATGGTTCGGCTGGGTCCGGGGCCCTCCTTCCTCGAGCGACGTCAACGATGCCCACGACGGGCCATACATCGCCACTGCCTCGCCGAGTGTCGGTGCGGTCCCGCAGGTGGGTGTCGGAGGGGGAGAGGTCGGTGCGGCGGGGTGCCGCCGTGTCGAGGGAGAGGCAGGGTTCCGCGAAGGGTCTTGCCCGAGTATCGTCCGAGCGCCGGCGACGCGTCAGTGACGCAAGTCCCGGAGCGGCGGGCTACGGCGTCGCGTCGGCGTCCTCGGCGTTCCCGAGGTGCCGCGCCAACACCCGCATGGCGGCGAGCGCGCGGGGGAAGCCGGCGAACATCGCGACCTGCAGGACGGTCTCGCGCACCTCCGCCACGCTGGCCCCGCAGCGGAGCGCGCCCCGCAGGTGGGTGGGGAGCTCCCGTTCGGCTCCGAGTGCGCTCAGCAGCGCCACCGCCAGCAGCTCGCGGGTGCGCAGGTCGAGCTGCGGACGCTCGAACACCTCGCCGTACGCCACCCGCATGATGAGCGCGGCCAGATCCGGGTCGGCCTCGACCAGCCTGGCCTCGATGGCCGCGGCGTCCTCGCCCCAGATTCGGGACCGCGCCGAGGTGTCGTGCTCGTCGTCGCTCATGCCGATGCCTCCTCGCCCCACTCGACGATGACGGCGACCGTGCCCGAGCGCACCCTCACGGTGGCGCCGTCCTCCGCCCGGTTCGAAAGTCCCAGCCCCACGCCGAACGGGAGCGCGGCGTCCTCGAGCGGGAAGCGGGCGCCGCTGAGGTCGACGCGCGCCTCGCCGTGGAGGCTGAGCAGGCTGAAAAGCGTGCCGCCCGGGAGCGCCAGGGCGGCCTCGTCGCCCGCCACCAGCAGTCGCGCCTCGTGTGCGCCGCCGTACAGGTGGACGCGCACGCCCTCCCCGCGCAGGCGGGCGGCGATCAGGAGCGCCGCGAGCGTCTGGTCGAGGCGGCCGTCGAAGACGCCACCGAGGATCAGCTCGGTGGCGCCGCGCTCGGTTGCCGCGGCGATGGCGAGCTCCAGGTCGAGCTCGTCCTTGTCCCTGGGGTGCTCGAGCCGCGGAACGTCGGGGTGGCGGCGCAGCAGCGCGGGCGTGGCGCTGTCGAAATCGCCCACCCACAGGTCGACATCGACACCCAGCGCCTCCGCCAGCGCCATGCCGGCGTCGGCGGCCACCACCAGCTCGGCGCGGCGCAGGGCGCGCCGGAGGCGCGCGTCGGCGTACACCGGGCCGCCGGCGAGGACGGCCGCTACCCGTCCGCCGCTCATCGCTCCTCCAGCCTCACCCAGGCCGCCCGCGGCACCCGCACCCGAAGGCCCGCGCCTTCGCGGGGCGGCTCGTGCAGCTCCCGCGCGAACCCTTCCCAGGCGAGCGCCAGCGACCATGCGGGCACGTCGAGCTCGAGCTGCCAGCGCAGCCCGTCGCGGCGGGTCCGACGCACCGTTGCGTCGGTCACGGCCGCCTCGGCGCCAGCACCGCCGCCGGCGGGGTCGGGTGCGTCCGGCGGCAGCAACGTCACCATGTCGGCGCGCAGCAGGACCGGGTCGCCGTCGCCGGTGGGAGCGTCCGGGACCGCTGCCAGCGCGGCCGCGTCGAAGAGATTGCGGTGGCCCAGGAAGCGCGCCGACCAGGCGCTGCGGGGGCGTTCGAGGACCTCCTCGCGCGTGCCGACCTGGGTGATGCGTCCGTCGCGCATGATGGCGACCCGACCGGCGACGGCGAAGGCCTCGGACTGGTCGTGGGTGACGTAGATGGCGCGTACGGGAAGGCGCGCCAGTAGATTTCGCAGCTCGTCCTTGAGGGCCTCCCGCAGGCTCTGATCGAGGTTCGACAGGGGCTCGTCGAGCAGCAGCACTTCCGGACGGGGCGCCAGCGCGCGCGCCAGTGCGACGCGCTGCTGCTGGCCTCCGGAGAGCTGTTGCACGCGACGGCCCTCGAGGCCGGTCAGGCCGACCAGCTCGAGCAGCTCCGCCACGCGCGCGTGTTGGTCCGGCTTGCTCCAGCGCAGCTCCACCAGGCCGAACGCCACGTTGCGCTCGACGTTCAGGTGAGGGAACAGAGCGTAGTCCTGGAACACCATGCCGAAGCGGCGGCGCTGCGGCGGCAGCGCCGTGATGTCCTCGTCGTCGAGAACGATGCGGCCCGCATCCGGCGGCTCGAGGCCCGCCACCAGCCGCAGCAGCGTGCTCTTGCCGCAACCGCTCGGCCCCAGCAGCGCCAGCGTCTCGCGCGCCCCCAGCTCCAGGGTCACCCCGTCCACGGCGCGCGTGGCGCCGTAGTGCTTGCGGAGCTCGTTCAGACGGAGGCTCATGGAACGCGAAGCATCATACCGTCGTGGCGTGCGCCGCCCGGCAGGCCCATCTCAGAACTCGCTCCGCCCGCGCCGCTGCAGAAGCACCATCACCGCTCCCGTGACCAGCATGAGCACCAGCGCCAGCGCCAGGGCGGCGCCGTAGTGCTGAGGGCCGGGCCGCCCCAGACGGTTGAAGATCGCGACCGGCAGGGTGGCGTACTGTGGGCGCACCAGCAGCAGGGTGGCGCCGAACTCGCCCATCGACACGGCGAACGCGAAGCTTGCCGCGGTGAGCAGGGCGGGACCGAGCTGGGGCAGCTCGACACGCCGGAGGATGCGGCCCGGGCCCGCTCCGAGGGTGGCGGCAGCGGCGGCGAGGGCCGGGTCGAGGCCGCGCAGCGCCGGCAACAGCGCGCGCGCGACGAAGGGGAACGCGATCAGCGCGTGCGCGATGGGGATGCCCCAAGGGTGGGTCACCAGCAACGGGAAGGCCAGTAGGTACCCGAACCCGAGGGTGACCGGGCTGGTGGCGAGCGGCAGCAGGCTGAGCTGGTCGAGCACGCGCCAGCGTCCCCGTGCGACGGCGTAGGCGAAGGCGAAGCCGACGACGAGAGCCAGCACGGTGCTGGCGGTGGCGAACGCGAGCGAGTTGCGCAGCGCGGTGCCGAGCGTGGCGAACCCCAGCACGCCGCTGGCGCGCGCCGCGCCTGCCAGGTTGTCGAGCGACGGGAACGCCCCGTTCGCGCCCTCGAGTGCCTGCACGGCAAGGGCGAGGAGGGGCGTGAGGATGAGTCCGGCGGCCACCGTCAGGTTCAGGCCGAGCAGCCAGCGGCCGCGGCCGTGCGCTCGGGGCAGCGTCTCGGCCCGCGCGGGGAGGGCCACCGCCATGCGCGCCTGCATCCGCGTGTAGAGCAGCGTGATGGCGCCCACCACGACGAGCTGCGTCACCACCAGCACGGCGGCGGGTCCGAGCTCGAGCAGGTGCGCGGTCAGCTGGTAGATCTCCACCTCGAGCGTGGCGAGGCCCGGGGACGGCGCCAGGATGAGGATCACGCCGAAGCTCGTGAAGCAGAACAGGAACACCAGCGTGGATGCCGCCAGCAGCGCCGGCAGGGCGAGCGGCAGGCTGACGCGCAGGGTGCCGCGCCACGCGCCGGCGCCCAGCGTGCTCGCCGCGTCGAGCAGCCGCGGCGCCGCGCCCTCGAGGAAGCCGCCCACCATGCGCACGACGATGGCGTAGTTGTAGAACACGTGGGCGAGCAGCACCAGCGCCAGCGTGCCGCGCAGGTCGAGGCCTGTGAGGCCGCGCGGCCCGAACAGCGCCAGGAAGCCGATGCCGGCGACCACGGTCGGCATCACGAAGGGGATGGTGAAGGCGGCCGTCCACAGGCGCTTGCCGGGGAAGGCGTAGCGCGCGAACAGCAGCGCGCCCGGCAGGCCGAGCGCCACGGTGAGCGCGGTCGACAGCAGCGCCTGACCGGTGGTGAAGCCCAGGCGCTGCCAGTAGAACGGGTTCGACGCCACCTCTGCCAGCGCTCGTCCGTCTCCCACGCTGCGGGCCAGGATGACCGCGAGCGGCAGCAGGAAGAACACCGCCAGGAAGGCCGAGGCGGCGACGCCGAAGGTGGTGCTGACCCAGCTCGCCCGCATGGCAGGCAGTCTAGCGCCGAGCGCCAGGGCGGGGCGGCGGCGCCCCAAGGCTCCCGGCGGCGCCGGGGCGGGGCGGCGGGGCGCTCGGCGCCGGCCGGTGGAGCCCGGCCTGGACGGGGTTCTCGCCACCATGGTTCATGGGCCCTAGACAAGCCTGCCCCCGGTCGGGTACAACTCTCGCGTGGAGCCGACGCCCGGCGAATCGGGCGTTAGGCATGCGAGGAGGCAGGCCATGCTCCGCTGGCTTCGAAGGATACGCCTGCGCCCGAAGGCTCGTCCTGCGCGCGCGGTCGCTCGGTCCATCCGGCACGAACGTGCGGTGCTCGAGCGCTGGGCCAGGCGCACAACGAACGATTCCTACAAGCTTCGTTGACCCGACGTCCGGCTGGCGCCTGACGCGGGAGTCCGGGGGCGTCCGACGGGACGCCCCCGGACCGCTGCGGGGCGCCGCAGCGCCGCGCGAGCATGACGGCGGGCGCGCCGTCAGCGCACCGCCGCCGGAGCGCGGCCCTGCTGCACGACGGCCGTCCACTGCCGGATCCAGCGCTTCTCGCCGCCGGCGATGGCGTCGGGGCTGAGCGTGGCGGTCTGCTGGGCCGTCGGCACCGGCCCGTACGCCTGGAACTCGGCCGGCACCGAGGCCCCCTCGATCACCGGGTAGACGAACATGTTGAGCGGCATGTCCTCCTGGAAGCGCTTGGAGAGCATGAAGTCGATGAACGCCTTCGCCGCCTTGAGGTGCTTCGTGCCCTTGAGGATGCCGGCCGCCTCGATCTGCAGCCAGGCGCAGCCGTCGCAGGTCACGTTGGCCGTGGGGCTGGTCGCCGGCGTCGACTTCGCGAACATCACCTCGGCCGGCGGGCTGGTGGTGTAGCTGACCACGATCGGGCGGTCGCCGCCGTAGGGGCTGAAGGAGCTGTTGTAGGCCTCCTCCCAGCCGTTGGTGACCTGCACCCCGTTGTCTCGCAGCTTCGCCCAGTAGTCCAGCCAGTCGCCCGGGTGGCCCTCACCGAAGCGGGCGATGGTCATGAGCATGAAGGCGAGGCCGGGGCTCGAGGTCGCCGGGTTCTCGACCACCAGCAGGTCCTTGTACGCGGGCAGCGTGAGGTCGGCGAGCGAGCTGGGGGCGGCGGCGCCCGCCTTCGTCAATGCATCCTTGGCGACGTTGAGGTCCACGTAGGCTGCATCGACCGGGGTGACGAGGTGCTCGGGGTCGAAGCGATAGGCCGTCTTCACGGTGTCGAGCGCGGGGCTCCGATAGGGTTCGAAGATGCCGGCGTTCCTGGCCCGGACCAGGAGGCTGTTGTCGACGCCGTAGAGCACGTCGGCGATCGGATGGTCCTTGGTGAGGATGGCGCGGTTGACCACCTCGCCGGCGTCGCCTCCCTGGACGAACGTGACATGGATGCCGGTCTGGTCGGTGAACGCCTGGATCACGTCCTTCGAGACGGCGAACGAGCTGTGCGTCAGGACGGTGAGCGTCTCGGCCAGGGCGGCGCCGGATGGCGCCAGCATGATCGCGAGCGCCGCGAGAAGCAAGACACGGAATCTGACTCTCATGAGGAGGTCCCTTCCGTCACCAGCAGGGATCGTGGAGCAGGGTTTTGGGGAGTTCGACGCTGTCACGCTTCCTCCGCCCGCATGATCGGGATCAGGTTCAAGGGTCTATCTCAGCCCCGCGGGGCACCCCTGGTGACCTCTCGAACCTAGCGCTCCCCGGCGCGGTTGTCAATGCCGGTGTCCTAGACTGGTGTTCGAGGCGCGCTCGGCGTGCTTCTTCGGAACAGGGGTGAAGCACATGCGTACCAGGCGACTGGGGAAGACGGGGTTCGAGATCGGCGAGGTAGGGCTGGGCACCTGGGCCCTCGGGGGGAGCTGGGGCGACGTGCCCGAGGAGGACGCGCTGGCCACGCTGCGAGAGGCGCTCGATGGCGGCGTGACCTTCCTGGACACCGCCGACGTCTACGGCGACGGTCGCAGCGAGCGGCTGATCCGCACGGTGCTCGCCGAGCGCGACCGCGGTGACGTCGTGGTGGCGACCAAGGCCGGTCGCCGTCTCGACCCGCACGTCGCGTCGGGCTACGACCACGAACACCTGGCGCGCTTCGTGGAGCGCAGCCTGGAGAATCTGGGGGTCGAGAGCCTCGACCTGTTGCAGCTCCACTGCCCACCCACCGATGTCTACCGCGCGGATCGCGCCTTCGACGCGCTGGAACGCATGAAGTCCGAGGGGCTGCTCCGCCACTACGGCGTGAGCGTCGAGACCGTCGAGGAGGCCGAGCTCGCGCTCGAGCGCGAAGGGGTGGAGACGGTCCAGATCATCTTCAACATGTTCCGTTTCAAGCCGGCGGACGCCTTCTTCGCCCATGCGCGTGCGCGGAACGTCGGGATCATCGTGAGGGTGCCGCTCGCGAGTGGCTTGCTGTCGGGCACGATGACCCGCGAACGCACGTTCGAGGCCGACGATCACCGCGCCTTCAACCGCCACGGCGAGGCGTTCGACGTGGGCGAGACCTTCTCGGGCGTCGACTTCGAGACCGGCCTCGAGGCGGCGACCGAGCTGCAGGCGCTGGTCCCGGAGGGGTCGACGCTGGCGCAGCTCGCGCTGCGCTGGATCCTCATGCACCCCGCCGTATCGGTGGTGATCCCCGGGGCCCGCCGTCCCCGGCAGGCACGCGACAACGCTGCCGCCTCCGACCTCCCCGCCCTCACGCCGCAGGCCATGCAGCGGGTGCGGGAGGTGTACGACGCCCATATCCGGGCGCAGGTGCACGAACGTTGGTGAGCCGGGGAAGCGTCCGGTGAGGCGGGCCGCGTGCCGCTGAGCGACGCCGAGGTGGTGGCGCGTTGCCCGCTCTTCGCGCAGCTGCCGGACGAGGACGTGATGGCCCTGGCCGGTGTCGGCGTGCGCCGCCCCGTTGCCGCCGGCGAGACCCTCTTCCTGGCGGGCGAGCGGGCGCGGGGGCTTCCGCTGGTGGTGCGCGGTCGCGTCAAGATCTACGTGCTCTCCCCGGCCAGCGGGCGGGAGGTCGTGCTGACGATCGAGCGGCCCTTCGGCGCCGTGGCCGAGCTGGTCGCCTTCGACGGTGGCCCCTACCCGGCGAGCGCCGAGGCGACCGAGGACGGGGAGCTGCTGTGGCTCGACCAGGAGGGGCTCCAGGCGCTGGTGCGGTCCCGTCCCGTGCTGGCCGTACACCTGGTGCGCACCCTCGGGCGCCGCCTCCGGCGGCTGGTGGGACTCATCGAGAGGATCTCCTTCCAGGAGGTCATCCAGCGCCTGGCGGTGGACCTGCTGGAGGCCGCCGAGCAGGGCGTCCCCTTCGCTCTCGACACCAACGCAGCCATCGCCGCGCGCCTGGGCACGGTGGCCGAGCTCGTGAGCCGGAACCTGTCGCGGTTGCATCAGAGCGGGATGCTCGAGCTGCAGGGGCGAACGGTGCTGTCCTTGGACCGCGGCGCGCTCGGCGATCTTGCCGCGCGCGCCGGGCGCTGACGCCCCGACCCGCACGTGGCGGGCGGTATCGCTCAGCTGAAGCCGAGTGCGTGGCGGGCTGCGTCGCTCATCGCTGCGGGCGTCCAGGGAGGATCCCAGACCACCGTCACGGTGACCGCGTCCACGCCCTCGACGCGCGCCAGGCGTCCTTCGACGGCGGCGGCGATGCTGCCGTGCAGAGGGCAGCCGGGCGTGGTCAGGGTCATCTCGACCGCCACCGCCTCGCCGGCGATCTGCACGGCGTAGACCAGGCCCAGGCTGAGGATGTCGAGCGCGAGCTCGGGGTCGAGAACCTCGCCGAGCGCGGCGAGGACGGCGTCGGGGTCCGGGGTGGGTGCGAGGGTGTGGAGGGTCGGGGTCATGCCTGCTCCTTGGGGGCGAGGGGGGCGGCGGTGCGCCCGGCATGCGCGCCGTGGCGGCCGAAGAGGATGGCGACGGTCTGGACGAGCTGCGCCCACGCCCCGATCGCCAGCAGCACGCCGGCCACGGCCGCAAAGGGCTCGGAGCGGAGGCTGGCGGCCAGTGCGGCGGCGGCGGCGCCGGCGGCCAGGCCGAAGGTCGTGAGCGGCTCGAAGCCCGGCAGCAGCATGTCGCGCAGCAGCGGAGCCCCGCCGCCGGCGCCGCGGGCCGCGTAGCGCGTCTGCCACGTCAGGAACGAGGCGATCTTGGCCTGCATGCCGCTGGCGGCGAGCACCACGAAGCCGAGCAGCAGGGCGATGCCGGCGCCGCCGGGGCGACCGGCGAGGACGAGGGCGCCCGCCAGCGGGAGGAAGGCGTGCGCCAGCAGGTAGCGTTGAACGGGCGGCTCGAGCCTGCGACGGATGCGCACGCGGAGCAGCGCCGCCACCTCCCAGAGCTGGAGCGCCCCCGCCGCTGCCAGGAGTCCGGTGGCGGCGCCGTGCAGCGGCAGGCGCGCAAGTGCGGTCAGCAGCTCGGCGACCACCGCGGCGTGCACGAGCCCGGTGAGGATGCGCAGGCGGTAGGCGCGCGTCTCCTTGGCCAGCGCGAACATCGCCAGCAGCCGCTGACCGGCCGCGGCGATGCCGAGCAGGAAGGCGCCGTACAGGCCCACGGTGAGGTGGAGGCTCACGGGGTAGCCCAGCGCCCTGGCGAGGGCGGGCAGGTGCGGGGTGGCGGCGAGGAGGAAGCCGAGCGCGACGGTCAGCGCAAGGTACGCCGTGGCGGTGACCAGGCCCCGGGCGGCGGCGTCGCGGCGCGACGCGCCGGCCAGGGTGCGCAGGGCCTGGAGGGCGGTCGCCGCCAGCGCGAGCGTCACCAGCGTGCCCCCCACGGCCAGGAGATGGGGCTCGAAGCCGAGCGCGAACCCGCCCACCACGGCGGCCGAGCCCGCTACCAGCGCCGGCAGCGCGAAGGAGCCCAGCCGCGGCCAGGCGAGTCGGGTCACGAGCAGCACGGGCAGGAGCTGCTGCAGGGTGCCGGCGAAGAGCAGCGCGACGTACAGAAGCGTGACGACGTGGGTCAGCGCCAGGAAGGCGGGCGTCGGTGCCGCGGATGCGAGCAGCGCCGGATGCAACGCCAGCGCGGAGGCGCCGGCCGCCAGGGCCAGCGTCCCCAGCAACAGCGCGGCCAGGGGCAATGCCGTGGGCGGGTCGCCGGGTCCGGCCGCCTGCGGGATCAACGCGGCCGCCCCTTGACGATCCGCACGCGAGCACTGCCGTCGGGGAGCTCCTCCACGCTGTAGCGGGCGCCCTGCTCCTCGAGCTGGGGCAGCAGGTAGACGGGGACGCGGTCGTTGTGGATGGTGAGGACGTCGCCGTCCTGCATGTTCTCGAGCGCCTCGAGGGTGCGGACCATCGGCATGGGCGGCTCGAGGCCGCGGTTGTCGAGCGATCGCTCAGGCATGGACATGCGCTCAGCGTAGGCGCGGCCGGGCCGGCTCCGCCTTGACCTGGGTGGAGGCCTTGACCCAGGTCATGGCGAGGCGGTGCGCCGCCGGGCGATGCTTCCGCTCGTGATGCCCGAGACCGTTCGCTCCACCGTCATCGCTCCTCCCGCTCGAGCCGGCGACCGCGCGTGCCGCGTCCCGGGCCGGCTGGGAGCCCCGTTCCCGCGGGGGTGGGAGGCGCTGTGCCTCTGAGTCGGCCACTCGAAGGGCGCCGGTTCTCCGAGGCGGGGCCCGTGCCGCGCCCCCTGAGCGTCGGGGAGGGCCTGGCCGCCATGCTGCTGTGCCTGCAGCACGGCCAGGTCTTGCAGGCGCCCGACGGCGACGACGCCGAGACGGTCTTCACCGTGCTCGATGGCGCCGGTTTCGTACTGGACGGCGACGAACGCTTCGAGGTTGCGGCCGGGGACGTCGTGCACGTGCTGCCCGGCCGGAGCAAGGCGCTCGAGGCCGCCGCGGGGACGTTCACGGTGCTCGGCGTGCGGCGCCTGGCGGCCGGCCGGCATGGCTAGCTCCGAGCGCCTCGGTCTCCGCCGTCCGGTCGCCATGACGCTCGACCGGGAGGTCTGTATCGAGTGCGGCGCATGTGACGATTTCGTACCGGGGTTGCTCGAGCGAGCGGAACGCATCGCGATCACCCCGGCAAGCCTGGAGGCGATGGCCTGTTGCCCGGTCGGCGCCATCCACTGGTTGGAAGGAGAGGACCCCCATGACGACCTCCGCGACAACACTTGACGTGCGCACCATCGCGCCTCGCGAACGCCATCCGCTCATCTTCGAGACCTTCGACGCACTCGATCCCGGCGCAGCCTTCGAGCTGATCAACGATCACGACCCGAAGCCGCTGTACTACCAGTTCCAGGCCGAGCGCGCCGGAGCCGTCGACTGGACCTATCTGGAGGAGGGCCCGGAGCGCTGGCGGGTGCGGATCGCCCGCACGGCATGAGCGCTCCGGAGACGGAGCTCGCGGGTTACGAGCTCCTCGAGCGGGCCTCCGGCGCCGACCTGCCCGAGGCCGGCGTCCTGAGTCGCACGCTGGCCAAGGGCGACGGCGTCCGGGTCACCTGGTTCGGCTTCGCCGCCGGCGAGGAGCTGACCGAGCACACCTCCAGCCGCCCGGCGCTGTTGCACTTCCTCCGCGGCCGCGCGCGGCTCACCCTGGGGGCGGACACGATCGAGGTCGGGTCCGGCGATCACCTGCGCATGGAGGCCGGCCTGCGCCACAGCGTGGCCGCGCTCGAGCCGCTCGAGTTCGTGCTCACCCTGCTGCCGGCGAGGCCGGCGGCGTAACGGGAGGAGCCATGGCCACGACCCGCCCCAGGGTGCGCTGGCGCACCCTGGCGCTCCCCAACGAGCACGGCGCCTGGGCCTTCCTGCTGGAGCCCGCTCTGCTGGGGCTCGGTGTGGCGCCGAGCCTGGCCGGCGTGGCGCTGGTGGGTGCGGGGCTCGGGGCGTTGCTGAGTCAGCACCCGCTGGGGCTCGCCCTGGCCGACCTGCGTCGCTCCCGGCGCTTCCCGCGTACGCTCCCGGCGCTCGCCCTGGCCGTAGGCTACGGTGTTCTGGCGGCGCTGTTCGTGGCCACGGCGTTCCTCCTCGGCGCGCGCCCGGCGGCCCTGGCGCCGCTGGCCTTGGTGCTGCCGATCGCGCTGGTGCAGCTCGCCTTCGACGCCCGCAACCGCGGGCGCGACGCGCGCGCGGAGCTGGCGGGAGCACTGGCCCTGGGGGCCCTGGCCGCGGCCGTGGTGCTGGCCGCCGGAGGGCCGTGGAGCACGGCGCTGGCGCTGTGGCTGGTGGCCGCGGGCCGCAACGTGCCCTCCGTGCTCTACGTGCGGGCCCGTCTGCGGTTGCAACGGGGCGGCGCCGCGGCGCGCCTGCCGGTGCTCGCGGCGCACGCGGCGGCCTGGTTGGCGGTGGCGGGCGCATGCCTCGCCGGTGCCCTTCCCTGGCTCGCGCTGTTGCCGTTCGCGGTGCTCCTGGCTCGTGCGGCCGCCGGCATGCGGCCCTCGGCTCCGGTGCTGGCCGCCAGGACCGTCGGGATGCTGGAGATGGCGTTCGGCTTGACGACGGTGGCCGCGGTCCTGCTGGGCGTATGGGCCGGCCTGTGAGCCGGAGTGTCGGCGTTCGCCGGCGAAGCAGGGTGGTCGCGCGTCCCGGAAAAAGGGCGTGAGCCGCTACGAGGTCGGGCTCCTGCGCGGCGCCGTGCTCTACCTCCTCGCCACCGCGGCCTTCGGCGTGCTGTTCACGCTGCGCCCCGGCCTGGTGGGCCTGTTCGGGCCCACGCACGCCCACCTGGGGCTCGTCGGCTTCTTCCTGTCGACGGTCATGGGGGTGGCGTTCTGGATGATGCCCCGGCCCGGCGGGATCCGCCAGGAGGGCTGGGAGGCGGCGTGCTTCTACCTGCTGAACGCCGGGCTGGTGCTGCGCGTGGTGGCGGAGCCCTGGTGGCGCGCCACGCTGGCCGCAGGACCGCACGACCTCTTCGTGATTTCCGGCGCGCTCACGCTCGCGGCGGTGGTGGCTTTCGCCTGGGCCATGCGTCGACGCATCGTGACCAAGGACGTGGTGCGCGCCCGCAGCCGTGGCCGGCGCGACGCGCGCTGACCCTGACGGCGGGTGCCGCGTTCGGCGAGGGTGACGTCAGCTCTCGGTCTCTACGACGCGCGTCCCGGCGAGCCTGTCGCCCCAGCGGCGTCCTGCCTCGTCGGTGATGGTCAGGAAGCCCTCGACCAGGAGCAGGACGAGCCCTGCCACCCAGGCCACGGGGATCAACAGCCAACCCAGGATCGGGATGAGCACCAGCACGACGGCCAGCGACGTGACCACCAGCGGCCAGTTGCGGGCCGCGGAGACGCGGAACGTGACCGGCGAGCCGTCGTCGCACAGGGGCCTAAGGCGCATGATGCGCTTGCCGAGCGAGCGATGGTCCATGAACTCGTAGTCGAAACCGTCGCGGAACAGGATGTAGAGGGCGGCCAGGATGCCGCCGATCCAGGGGATGCGGCTGACGATGGCCGCGATCACGCCGTCGATCAAGAACGCCAGGAATCGCTTGACCAGGTCGGCCTTGGGCGTCTCGCCCTCGGCGACGCCTCGAGCGTCGCCGAGGCGCGGCGCTTCCGAGGCGGGATCGGGCGCCACCCCTGCGGAAGGATCCTGGTGACTGCTCGGATCGCTCATGACCAACTCCCTTCGCTCCCAAGGCGCCGGCCGCCGCGCGGCACCGCTCGGGCGCCGCTCGCCGCGACGCGGCCCCTCCAGTGTAGAGGTGCTGGCGGTGGAACCGGCGTGCGATGCGCCATCTCCACGACCCCGGAGCGCTGACGGGGCGGGCGTCCCTCCGGGATCGCCCGGACCGCGCGGTAAGGTGGCTCCGGAGGCGCTCGAGCGCGACCCGCAGGTTCCGCGGCCCGAGCGAGAACGCATGACGCAGACGCACGCTTTCTACGTAGTGCCCACCGGCCCCGGCGTAGGGTTGACGTCGGTCTGCCTGGGGTTGGTCCGAGCCCTCGACCGCGAGGGTCTGCGGGTTGCCTTCTTCAAACCCATCCGACAACCCGGCTCCGACGACGGACCGGAGCGCTCGACCCATTTCGTCCGTCGCACGACCACCCTGGAGCCTGCCGAGCCGATGCCTTTCCGCGAGGCGGAGGCGCTGCTGACGGCGAGCAAACGGCCGGAGCTGCTGCAGGCGCTCGTGGGCCGCTACCAGGGGTCCGCGGGCGACGCCGACGTAGTGATCATCGAAGGGCTGGTGGCGACGGCCGACCAACCCGGGCTCGATACCCTCAACGCCGACATCGCGCAGGCGCTCGACGCCGAAGTGCTCCTCGTGGGGGCGCCGGGCCGCAGCAGCCTGGAGGAGTTCAACGACCGGCTCGACCTGGTCGCCGGCCAGTACGGCGGCGTACGCAGCCCCAAGGTACTCGGAGCGATCGTGAACAAGCTCAACGCTCCGCAGCAGGAGGTGGTGGCGAGCACCCGCACCGAGCTCCGTCCCCCTGCCCAGCTGCTCACCGCGGAGCGCATCGTCGAAGCGTGCTCGGTGTTCCGCCACGAAGGGTTCCATCTCTACGGCACGGTCCCCTGGCACCAGTCGATGGTCTCGCCGCGCACCATGGACGTCGCGGCGCACCTGGGGGCTCGGTCGCTGCTCGAGGGGGACATCGCGCGCCGGCGTGTCGTGGACGTGTCGATGGTGGCCCGCACGGTGGCCAACATGACGCACCGGTTGCGCCCCGACGCCCTCCTGGTGACCCCCGGCGACCGGGACGATATCATCCTCGCCGCCTGCATGGCCGCCCTGAACGGAGTTCCCCTGGCGGGGTTGGTGCTCACGGGCGGGATCCGTCCCAACGAGCACATCATGAAGCTGTGCGAGAAGGCGGTCGCCACGGGGCTGCCGTTGCTCCTCGTCGACAGCGACTCCTACGTCACGGCGGCGCGCGCCGCGGCCATGAACCTGGAGGTGCCGATCGACGACCTCGAGCGGATCGAGCGCGTCATGGACACCGTCGCCAGCTTCCTCGACACCGAGCGCCTGCGCGCCCGCATCGCCACGGACCGCGAGCCACGGCTGTCGCCGCCAGCGTTCATGTACCGCCTGGTGGAACGGGCCCGCGGGGCGTCGAAACGCATCGTGCTGCCCGAAGGGGAGGAGCCGCGCACCGTGAAGGCGGCCGCGACCTGTGCCGAGCGGCGGATCGCGCACTGCGTGCTCATCGGGGACCCGGCGGAGGTGCGGCGGGTGGCCGAGGCGCAGGGGGTGAAGCTGGCCGAGGGGATCGAGGTCCTCAAGCCCACCGACGACGTCCGCGAACGCTACGTCGACGCCATGGTCGAGCTGCGTCGCCACAAGGGCCTCACCGCCGACGGCGCGCGCGAGCAGCTGCGGGACAACGTGGTGCTGGGCACCATGATGCTGGCGCGGGGCGAGGTGGACGGTCTGGTTTCTGGCGCCCTGCACACCACCGCCAACACCGTGCGGCCGGCGCTCCAGCTCATCAAGACGCGCGAGGACGCGCGGCTGGTGTCCTCGATCTTCTTCATGTGCCTCCCCGAGCAGGTGCTCATCTACGGCGACTGCGCCGTGAACCCCGACCCCACCGCGGAGGAGCTGGCCGACATCGCCGTGCAATCGGCGGAGTCGGCGCTGGCGTTCGGGATCCCACCGCGCGTGGCGATGATCAGCTATTCGACGGGCACGTCGGGGGGCGGCAGCGAGGTGGAGAAGGTCCGCGAGGCCACCCGTATCGCCCGGGAGCGCCGGCCCGAGCTGGTGCTCGACGGGCCGCTACAGTACGACGCCGCGACCGTGGAGAGCGTGGGCCGCAGCAAGGCGCCCGACAGCGCGGTGGCAGGCCGCGCCACCGTGCTCATCTTCCCGGACCTGAACACCGGCAACGCCACGTACAAGGCCGTTCAGCGCAGCGCCAACGTGGTCTCGATCGGGCCCATGCTGCAGGGCCTGCGGCGCCCGGTGAACGACCTGTCCCGGGGCGCGTTGGTGGACGACATCATCTACACGGTGGCCCTCACCGCCATCCAGGCCGAGCAGGCGGAGCGGCTGGAGCGCGAGACGGTACCGGGGGCCGCGGGTTGACGCCGGGCGGGTCGCGAAGCCCGGCACGCCCCCGGTCGGCCGGCGTCAGGCGCGCTCTTGCATGGAAAGGTAGCGCTTGACGTAGAGCAGCCAGAGGCCCTGCAGCCAGCCGTAGCGCTCGGCCAGCTCGCGGGCGCTTCCGCGCGCCAGCGTCAGCCCCGGGGTGTAGAGCCGGCTGATGGCGGGGAGGGCTCCGGTGTCGGTCCACGGCGTGCGTTCGTAGCGCCCGAGGCCGCGCAGCAGCACGAACTCGGCCGACCAGGGCCCGAGCCCCGGGAGCGCCAGCAGGCGGGCGCGCGCTTCCTGGTAGGGCGCGGCCTCCCACCAGCCCGGTGCGATGCCCGCGAAGCCTCGAGCCAGCGGTACCAGGCGGTCGACCTTGCGGGTGTTGTTGGTGGCTGCGAGCAACGCCGGTCGACTCGCGTCGTCCACGGACCCGACCGGCGGGAACAGGTCGAACGTCTCGCCGAACGCCTCCAGGCGCTCCCCCAGCAGACGCGCCAGCCGCTCCATGCTGGCCTGCGCGAAGCCACGCGGCGTGCGCTGGCGCACCACCGCCCAGCAGGCCGCTTCGTAGGGGGTCGCGAAGCGCGGGGGATGGTAGCCGCGCAGCCTGCGCGCCACGGGTGTGAAGGTCGGGTCGTCGACCTCCCCGAGGGGCGCGACCTCGAGGTCGAGCGCCAGCGTCCAACGGAGTGCGGAGGCCAGCGCCGTGCGCCGGGCCTCGTCGACCTGCCGCTCGAGGGTGACCTCGAGCCGGGGTGCGTCCACGCTGCCCAGGGAGCGCACGCTCGCCACGCAGGGTTCGTTCACCTGGCCTGGGCCTCCGGACGGGCGCAGGGCCAGCAAGAGCCGGTCGCTCGCCACGCGGCGGCTCGCGCGCGCACCGGGGAACGCGCCCAGGGCCGCGAGCGTGTGCTCGAAAGCGTACGGCGGTCGGGGGGCGAGGGTGAACACCATGCGAGGGCCCTCAGAAGCGGTCGATGACGCTCAGGCCCCGTTGAGCGAAGTCGCCCATGGCCGCGAGCTCCGCGCCTGCCTCGGCCAGCGCCACGCGCTTCCCGATCAGCCGTCCGACCTGCAGGCCACCGTGCGCCACGAAGGCGAGAAGGTCCGGATAGCGGCTGGCCGCCATCCCGTGCACGCCGGTCACCACCAGCTCGCGCTTGATGACCTCGAGCATCGGCATCGGGGGGACGGCGTCCTCGGCCAGGAGCAGCCCGACCTGGACGTGCCGGCCCCTGCGGCGCAGGCTGCGTACCCCCTGCGCGGCCGTGGCGGGGGAGCCCACGGCGTCGATCGACACGTGCGCGCCTCCGTCCGTGCGCTCCCGCACGGCCGATGCCGCATCGGCCTCGCGCGCGCTCACCAGGACGTCGGCCCCGAGCTCGCGCGCCGTCGCCAGGCGCGCTTCGTCCAGGTCGACCGCGACCACCCGCGCCCCGAGAGCAGCGCCGATCATCACGGCACTGAGACCGACGCCACCGCAGCCGATCACCACCAGCGTCTCTCCGGCGGCGAGGCGCGCGGCGTCGACCAGCGCCGCGAACGAAGTCATGAAGCGGCAGCCCAGGCTGGCGGCCTCGTCGAACCCGAGGGCTTCGGGGAGGCGCACGATGTTGACGTCGGCGTGGGGAACGAAAACGTACTCGGCGAACGAGCCGGGTCCGTCGAAGCCGGGCTGGTACTCGTGATGGCAGAGGTTCTGATGGCCCGCCCGGCAGGACTCGCATCGCCCGCAACCGCAGCAGAAGGGGGCGGTCACGCGCTCCCCGGTGCGGACGCGGCGCACCTCCGGTCCGACCGCGACGACCTCGCCGGCGAACTCGTGGCCGGGCACGTGGGGCGGCGCCACCGAGGTGTCGTGCCCCATCCAGGCGTGCCAGTCGCTGCGGCAGACCCCGCTGGCGCGGACGCGGACCACCGCACCGTCGGCGCCGGGATCGGGATCGGCGTGCTCGACGATACGCAACGGGCCCCGGTAGGCGTCGAACTGAGCTGCTCGCATGCCGTCTCCTCGTGCCGGTGTGGGGCGCGAGGTGCGGCCCTCGCGCTGCCGGGATCGGCCCCAGCCTACCGCGTGCGGGCTGCCCGCCCGGACCGTCGCCCATCGCGACGTCGCGGGTCCGGCGTCGATCCGGCGCTCGGCTCCGGTCAGCCCGGCGCAGCACCCTCCCGCCCGCCCCCAAGGTCGACGGTCGTTCCCACGCCGTCGCGCTCGGCGCGCTGGAGCACGTGCCAGGCCGCGGCCAGGTCCTCGATTGCCAGGCCCAGCGACTTGAAGAGCGTGATCTCCTGGTGTGAGGTGCGTCCCCGCGCTTCGCCGATCACGATCTCGCCCAGCTCGACGACGGCGTGATCCTCCGCCAGGACGCCCTCCTGCAGCGGGACGCGGTAGTCGGCCGACTCGTGCTGCAGCGACTCCCGCCGGTCGGCGACGATGCGCGCCCCTGCCACCGCCGCGCTGTCGAGCTCGCGCGCGTCGGGCTGTGACGCGCCGACGGCATTGACGTGGGTGCCGGGCGCCAGCCACGCACCCTCGAGGACGGGCTCCCGGGCGGCCGTGACGGTGCACACCACGTCCGCTCCGAGGACGGCGTCGCGGGCCGAGGGGCACACGGTGACGTCGCGTGCGTGCGCTCCTCGCGCCCAGTCCGCGAAGGCCTCGGCGTGGGAGCTCGAGCGGCTCCACACACGCACCCGGGTGAAGGGGCGCACCAGGGCGAGGGCCTCGAGGTGTGTCCTCGCCTGCACCCCGCTGCCGAGAAGGGCGAGGGTGCCAGCGTCCGGGCGGGCCAGGCGGTCCGTCGCCACCGCCGACACGGCCGCGGTGCGGATGGCGGTGATGGACGAGGCATCCAGGACGCCCAGCAAGCGGCCGTCGGAAGCGTCGAACAACAGGACGGCGCCTTGATGGGAGTCCCGACCGCGGCCGTGGTTGTCGGGGAAGATGGTGATCACCTTGGCGCCGATCGCCGGCAACGTCGCCGACAGGGCGGGCATCAAGGCGAAGGCGTCGTGCGTGTCGCGGACGCGCAGCACGGTGCGCAGCGGGAGGTCGACCTCGCCGCGCGACAGCGATGCCAGCGTCGACGCCATGAGCGGGATGCAGGCGCTCATGGGGAGCAGCTGCGTGACCTGCGACTGGCTGAGGACGCGCATGGCCACCTCCGTAGCCGGTCGGTGCGGTACCCGTGGGCGGGCCCGCCGAGGATGGCGGGGGCGCACGGAGGGGCGCGCCCGTTCGCGCCCTTCGCCTTCCGAGGAACGGCTCCAGCCAAGCACGGCCGGCCGCCGCCGGTCAAGCGCCCCGCCGGCCGGCGGGGCGGGGCGGCGTCCGGCCGCCAGCGCCCAGGCTGGGCGCCCGCCGTATACTGTGCGCGCTGTGAAGGTCTCCGACGCCACCCTGCAGAAGCTCTCCTTCGACCGCGTGCGGGCTGCGCTGGCGGAGCGGGCGGCCACCCGTCTCGGGGCCGAGCGCGCGCTGGCCGTGGCGCCCGCGCTCGACGACGACGCGCTCGACGCCGCGCTCACGCGGGTGGACGAGGTGGTGGCCGGCGGCGACCTGGCGCTCGGCGGGATCGAGGACGTGCGGCCGTTCCTGGAGAGGGTGCGCGAGGGCAACCTGCTCGACGGCCGGGAGATCCTGTCGGTGGCGTACACCTTGGACGCGGCGTCCACCTTGCGCCGGGCCGTCGTGAGCAGCGACCGCCCCGCCCTGGCGGCGCTGGCCGCGCGCATCGGGAGCTTCGACGGCGTGTTGCGGATCGTGCGCGAGCAGCTCGATCCCGACGGCAACGTGCGCGACGACGCCACTCCCAAGCTGGCCGACGTGCGGCGCCGTCTCAACCCTCTGCGGGGACGCATCCGCGACCGCCTCACGCGCCTGCTCGAGACGCACGCCGGCAGCGTGCAGGAGCCGATCGTCACGCTGCGGCGCGACCGCTACGTCATCCCCATCCGGGCGAGCGCGCAGTCGAGCGTGCCCGGCATTGCCGTGGACCGCAGCGACTCCGGCGCCACCGTGTTCATCGAGCCGGCCTCGGTCGTGCCGATGAACAACGAGCTGGCCCTGTTGGAGATGGAGGAACGGGACGAGGTGCGCCGTATCCTGCTGGCGCTGGGCCAGCGTCTGGCGACCGAGCCGGCGGTGGACGAGAGCCTCGAGGTCATCGCGGAGCTCGATCTTGCCAACGCCAGCGCGCGCCTGGCCCGCGACTGGCGGCTCGCCCGCCCCGAGATCGACGAGGCCGGCGCCGTGGTGCTCCAGGACGCCCGCCACCCTCTCATCGAAGGATGCGTGCCCAACACGCTCGAGCTGTCCTCGGAACACCGCCTGCTGGTGGTGACCGGTCCGAACGCGGGGGGCAAGACGGTGCTCCTCAAGACCCTCGGTCTGGCGGCGGTGATGGCGGCCAGTGGGTTGTTCGTGGCGGCCGGAGCGCCCGCGGCCGGGTCGCGCGAGGGGCGTCGTCGCTTGCCGCGGCTCCCGCGTGTCGACGCCCTGTTGAGCGACATCGGCGACGAACAGAGCATCGAAGCGAGCCTGAGCACCTACGCCGGGCACCTGCACAATCTCAAGGCCATCGTGGAGGGCGCCGACGAGCGCACGCTCGTGCTCATCGACGAACTCGGCTCCGGCACCGATCCCGAGGAGGGCGCCGCCCTGTCGCAGGCGATCCTGGAAGGCGTGTTGGAACGGGGCGCGCGGGGCCTCGTCACGACCCACCTGGCTCCGCTCAAGGTGTTCGCGTCCGAGACCGACGGGGTCCGCAATGCCGCCATGCGGTTCGACGTGGAGGGTCTGCAGCCGACCTACGAGCTGGTGATCGGGCAACCGGGCCGCTCCTACGCGCTATCGATCGCCGGCCGCCTGGGCCTGGGCGAGGGGCTGCTGGCCCGCGCGGCGGAGCTGCTCGGACCCTCCGGCGAACGGCTCGAGGCGCTGCTGGAGACCCTCGAGGGGCAGCGCGCCGAGCTGCAGCAGGAGCTGGACGAGGCGCGCGCCGCCGGCGAGCGTGCACGCGGCGAGGCCGGGGTGCTGCGCGGCGAGATCGATCGATTGCGGGAGCGCGAGGAGGCGCTCCTGGCGCAAGCCGCGGAGCGGGCCGACAGCTTGCTGCAGGACACTCTGCAGCAGGCGGCCCGCCTCAAGCGCACCGCCACCACCGATCCCGAGCAGCGTTCGCGTGCGCTGGAGGAGATCCAGCAGCTCCGCCGCGAGGCCCGCAACCGGGCGGAGCCGCGGATGCCGAGGGAGGCGCCCGGAGGGTTGAAGCCGGGGGCGCAGGTGCGCGTGGCGTCGTACAACGCCGAGGGCCCGATCCTGGAGGACCGCGGCGACACCGTGCTGGTCCAGCTCGGATTGTTGAAGGTCGAGGTGCCGCGTCGCGACGTGACGCCGGCTGCGCCCGTCGCCGGCGACGGTACGCGGGCGAGGCGGACGGGCGCGTCGCCGGAAGCGCTGGACGGCGTGGCGGCGCCCGCGGGCGGGCGCTTCGACGCGGAGCTGAACATCCGTGGCGAGCGCGTCGAGGCGGGTCTGGAGAAGGTGCGCGACTTCGTCACCGAAGCGCACGCCATGAAGGTGGGCGCGGTGAGGATCCTGCACGGCAAGGGCACGGGCGCGCTTCGCGATGCCGTGCGCAGCTACCTGAAGGGGGACAAGCGCGTCGAGCGCTTCGAGGACGCCGTACCCTACGAGGGCGGCCACGGCGTCACCGTGGCGTACCTGCGGCCGTAGCGGCGCGGCGGACGCAGCGTGCCATACTGGCGGCCATGTTTCCCGTGATCGTCTTCGACCTGGACGGCACCCTGGTCGATTCCCTGCCCGACATCCTGAGCAGCTTCCTGCACGCCTTCGAGCGCGAAGGGTTGCCGGCCCCGCACGAGGACGCGGTGCGCAAGACGCTCGGTCAGCCGCTGGAAGCCATGTACGCTGCCTTCGCTCCGGAAGGGCGCGTGGACGCCCTGTGCCGCAGCTACCGCGCGCACTACGCCGAGCACCTGGCCGACCGCAGCCGGCCGTTCCCCGGCGTTCCGGACCTGCTGGCCCTCTTGCGCGAGCGTGGCTACCTGCGCACCGTGGCGAGTACCAAGCGCACGCTGACGGCCCGTCGGCTGGTGGAGGCCACCGGACTGGGCCCCCTCCTGGACCATGTCGAGGGGTCCGACGCCGCTCCCTACAAGCCTGCGCCCGACGTGGTGTTGCGGTCGGTGGCGGCGGTCGGGGGGCGCGGCGTCTGGATGGTGGGCGACACGGCCGGGGACATCCGTGCCGGGCGGGCGGCGGGACTGAAGACCTACGGTGTCACGTGGGGTACGCAGGGCGCCCTGGAGCTGGCCTCCGCCGCGCCGGATCGCCTGGAGCCCGATCTGACCGCGCTGGCGGCGCTGCTCTAGAGCGGCCGGGAAGGCGCGTACGTCGGCGCTTCACACGGGCTTCGAACGCGGCTCGGTAGCATGAGCCATGGACAACCTGGAAAAACAGTACGTCATCGATGCCCTCGCGGAGGACTCGTGGCGGATGTTCCGGATCATGGGCGAGTTCGTCCAGGGATTCGAGGAGATGGCGGACGTCGGCAAGGCGGTGACGATCTTCGGCTCGGCGCGCATGGACGAGGCGACCGAGACCTACGGCAAGGCCCGCGAGCTTGCGGCCGACCTGGCCCGCTCGGGGTACGCCATCATCACCGGCGGCGGCCCCGGCATCATGGAGGCAGGGAATCAGGGCGCCATCGAGGCGGAGGGGCGCAGCATCGGGCTCAACGTCGACCTTCCGCACGAACAGCAACCCAACGCCTTCCAGACCGACAGCCTCAAGTTCAAGTACTTCTTCGTGCGCAAGGTCATGCTGGTGAAGTACTCGACCGCCTTCGTGGTGTTCCCGGGAGGGTTCGGCACCATCGACGAGCTGTTCGAGGCGCTCACGCTCATCCAGACGCGCAAGATCAAGCCGTTCCCGGTGTACCTCATCGGGGTGGAGTTCTGGCGCGGGCTGCTGCAATGGTTGCAAGGCACGTTGCTGCGCATGGGCACCATCGGGGAGGGCGATCTCCACCTGTTCAAGGTGGTCGACGACGTCAGCACGATCGCCGACGAGATCGACGACTACTACCGCAGCGAGCATCACGGGGGCTTCAACCTCCCCTGGTGAGAACGCCGCGGCGGGAGCGCGGGCGTCAACAATCGTGTTGGCGGGGCCGTCAGGAGACTTGACAACAGGACGCTCAGATTTCTATACTCTGAAGCGCAGGGAGCGTCCGGGTCGACCGGGCGCTGCCTCGTGCGAGACCGATGTTGCGAGGAGGAGACACCATGGCACTGGTTCGGAATGCTCGTACCCTTCCCGTGCGGCGCTACGCGCTCGATCCCTTCGAAGAGTTCGACCGCATGCTGGGTGAGTTCACGGCGCCGTTGCAGGGCCGCAGCGAATGGATGGGGTACCCCCTCGACCTCTACGAGACCGACACCGATCTGGTCCTGGAGATGGCGGTGCCCGGCGTCAAGACCGAGGATCTCGACATCAGCATCGAGGGCCGTCAGCTGAGCGTGCGCGGGCGCCTGCCCGAGTCCGAGGAGGACAGCCGCCGCTACTGGCTGCAGAGCATCCCGCGGGGCGACGTCAGCCGCACGGTGAAGCTGCCCGCGGCCGTCGAGGTGGACAAGATCCAGGCGCACGTGGTCGACGGCATGCTCACGCTGACGATGCCGAAGCTCGCGGAGGCCAAGGTCCACAAGATCGCCATCCGTTAGAGCGGCGCGGGAATCTCTGCGCTCCATCGCTGAGCGCGGCGAGGCGCCCCGGATCTCCGGGGCGCCTCGCCATGCAGGGGCGGTTGCGGGCGTGAGGGCGCGTCCGCAGGCGTCACGCCGGAGGTATGGTGTGCATCCATGGCGGCGTGGCGACGGGAGTTCCGCGAGCTGACCGTGCTGGCTGCGCCGTTGGTCCTGGCGCAACTCGCGCAGAACGGTATGAGCGTGGTGGACACGCTCATGGTGGGCAGGCTCGGCCCGCGCGAGCTGGCCGGCATCGCGCTCGGGGGGGCCACCTTCTCCTTCGTGTTCATCCTGTGCATGGGCGTGCTGTTCGCCGTCGGGCCGATGGTGGCCCAGGCGCATGGCGCGAGGCGCCCGGAGGAGGCCGCGCGGGCCGCGCGCCAGGGCCTGTGGATGGCGCTGGCGCTGTCCGTGGTCGGCGTCGCGGTCTTCGTGCGCGCCGGGCCGCTGCTCATCCTGGCGGGACAGGACCCCGTCACCGCCGGCGCCAGCGCCGCCTATCTGCGGGCGATGGCGTGGGGCTTCCCGTTCGCGCTCGGCTTCACCTCCCTGCGGGGTTTCCTGGAGGGGCACGGGGACACCCGCCCCATCCTGGTCGTCGCGGCCATCGGGGTGCTCCTCAACGTGGCGGCCAACGATGTCCTGATGTTCGGCCGGCTGGGGTTCCCCGCCCTCGGGCTGGTCGGCACCGGCTACGCCACCTCGGTGGTGTACGCGGTGATGACGCTGGTCATCGCGGCGTACATCCGCGGCCGCTACCGGCCCTACCGGGTGTTCGTGGGGATGCGGCAGCCCGACCTGGCCACGCTGAGGGAACTGGTGCGTGTGGGCTGGCCCATCAGCCTCACGCTCGGCTTCGAGGTGGGCCTCTTCTGGCTCACGGCGCTGCTGATGGGCCGCTTCGGAGAGGCGGCCCTTGCCGGTCACCAGATCGCGCTGCAGAGCGCCTCGACCACCTTCATGGTGCCGCTCGGCGTGAGCATCGCCGCCGGGGTCCGCGTCGGCCAGGCGGCCGGCCGCGGCGACGCCAACGGCATCGTGCGTGGCGGCCTGAGCGGCATGGCCCTGAGCGCACTGGTGATGGCGTGCGCCGCGGCGCTCTTCTGGGGTGCGCCCGACGCGGTGATCGGACTGTACATGCCGGTGGCGGCCCCGGCCAACGCCGAGGTGGTGGCCTTCGCGCGCCACTTCCTGGCGATCGCGGCGATCTTCCAGGTGTTCGACGGCACCCAGGTGGCCGCATCGGGGGCGTTGCGTGGGCTGAAGGACACGCGGGCGCCCATGCTGTTGACCGCGGTCGCGTACTGGGTGGTCGGTCTGCCGGTCGGGGTGGGGCTGGCCTTCGGCGCCGGCGTGGGCTCCTCGGGGTTGTGGTACGGCCTCGTCGCCGGCCTGGCGACGGCCGCCGTGCTGTTGGCGACGCGCTTCTCCCGTCTCCTGCGGAGCCGCTATGGCCGGGCGCAGCGGTCGGAGGCCGCGGAGCTACGGTAGAGTGGCCTCTCAGCCGCCTCGGAGGCGCGTCCTGCCGCTGTCGACGAGCGGAACCGTGAGCATGCGATTGCCTGGACTCGAACGCTACCTGAGGGACCCGCAACTACCGCGGCCCCACGCCGCCGCCGTGCTGCGGGGCGTGTTCGCTGCGATGTTCCTGGGGCAGATGGTGGTGGCGCTGCTGCTCGGGTCGATCGTGCGGCTCGTCGGCGACCTGCATACCCGTCCGAGCCCCTTGCTCGGGTGGGTGCTGGTGCTGCTCGCGGCGCTCGAGCTCCCGCTGGGCGCGGTGCTGGCCAGCATCGCGGGCCGCGGCGACGACCGGCGCCGGGGGTTGTCGGCCACGCTCCTCGGCGCCGTGATCCTGTCTACGCCGGCATGGTTCGCGGCACTCGCACTGGCCACCGGCCAACGCGGCGCGCCGGTGCTGGTGCTGTGGGGGCTGTTGGCGCTGTACTACGCCTTCGGGGTGGCGGGTGCCGGCCGGCTGGCCGCGCGCGCCGTCCGGGCGCCGCCTACGCCGCGCGGCTGAGCGGATTGCGGGAGAACCCCGCTCGCCCGCCTAGCCTTCGCCGGAAGCGCTCTCCCGCTCGCTCTGGTCGAACCACTCCTGCCAGTCCCAGGAGCTCTTGAGGACCTCCGCGAGCTGGAAGGTCTCCGTGCTCGTGATGTCGGGGCATCGGCGGGGGAGTTCGTCGGACACGAACGTGTGCAGCCCCTTGACGCTGCTGTGCAGTGTCTGGATCACGATATCCGCCTGCCCGAACGAGGTGCCCACGAAGCGCACGTAGGGGATCCTGGCGAGGTCCGCCGCGGTCCGGGCGACGGTTCCCGGGCGCACGCGGACCAGGATGATGGCGGCGGCCTCCACCCCGAGCTGCAGCGGGTCGCCCACGGCGGTGATGTGGATGAGCCGGCGCTCCTGGAGCCGTGCGACGCGGGAGCGAACGGTGCTCTCGGCCACGTGCAGGTCCCGGGCGATGTCGCGGAACGGCCGGCGCCCGTCGTCCTCCAGGGCGACGATGATCGCCTTGTCCAGCTCGTCGAGATGCATGCAGCCTCCCTGCGCGACGTTGCCCACCTTCGGCAACGCATTCAGCATAACGACGTCCATCCAGGTTGACAATGCGTAATAATCTAGCTTTACTTGTATCACCATGCGCAATGGAGCCCCGACGTTCGCGCGGCGGGGGTGGTGAGGCGAGGCGAGGCATGGTCGCCAACCAGGCTTCGGGAGGGAGGGCGGTACGCCCCGAGAGTCACGCCAGGTGTGAAGAGGACACGCGTTCGGAGGGCCGCGCAGGTGCGGCCAAGGCAAACAGGACAAGGAGCGAGTCGTGGGCCACAAACGAAAGGACGCCGACGCGGACGAGCGCGAGGCGCTCGCGCGCGAGATCGACGAAGCCAAGCAGTACGACCCCGAGGATCCGCTGTTCGGGCTGACCGTGGAGGAACTGAGCGGGCCGCGGTTGAGCCGGCGAGCCGTCCTCCGCCTGATGGCGGCGGCCGGCGTCCTGTCCGCCCTGCGGTTCACCCCCGGCCTGGAGTCCGTCGCCTACGCGCAAGGAGCGGGCGGCGGTCACCTGAAGGCCGGCTGGGCAGGCGTCGGGGAGATCCGCACGCTCGACCCCGCCCAGATCAACCAGGTGCTCGAGTTCCAGATCGCTTCCAACGTGCTCGGCGGCCTGACCCACATCAACCCGAAGCTGGTAGCCGAGGGTGATCTGGCCGAGGACTGGACGGTGTCGTCCGACGGTTTGCACTACACGTTCAAGCTCCGTCAGGGCGTGACCTTCCACAACGGCGACCCCTTCACCGCCGACGACGTGATCTACACCTACAACCGCTCCAAGGACCCCAACCAGTCCATCCAGGCGAGCGTGCTCGAGGGTGTCGACAGCGTCGACAAGGTCGACGACTACACGGTGCGCTTCAACCTCAAGGCGCCGCAGGCGTCGTTCCTGGTGAAGGTGCTGGAGCGTTCCAGCGGCCGCGCCATGGCGATCGTCAACCAGCGTGCCATCAAGGAGATGGGGGAGTCCGATTACGGGCTCATGCCGGTCGGTACCGGCCCCTTCAAGGTGACCGGCCACCAGCTGGGGCAGGGCGTCGAGCTCGCCAAGTTCGACAACTACTACGACCCCTCGCGGCCGAAGCTGGACCGCGTGACCATCACACCGATCGTCGAGCCGGAACCGCTGGCGGCAGCCATCGAGGCGGGCGACATCCACATCATCGGGGGCAACCCTCCCGCGGCCGAGCTGATCGACCGCTTCGTGGCGAACCCCGACCTGGTCGTGAGCCAGATCCCGGGCCCCGGCTTCCAGTCGCTGTGGTTGAACCCGTGGCGCGACTACATGAAGGTCACCGACTTCAACAAGCCGTTCGCTGAGCTGGCGAAGGAGAAGGGCTTCATGGTCCGCCTCGCGATCGCCAAGGCGTTCGACCGGGCCGACTTCATCAAACGCGCCCTGTTCGGCCGCGGCGTGCCCGCCTTCGGCACCATCAACCCGGCCATGGGTTACTTCTACGACGACGCCATCGACGGCACCAGCGAGCAGCGCTTCGACGTGGCGGCGGCGCAGAAGCTGATGGCCGACGCCGGCTACCCCGGCGGCAAGGGCTTCCCGACGTTGAAGCTCTCCCTCACGCCTGCCGGACGTCGTGAGGGTCAGATCATCGCCGACATCCTCAAGCGCAACCTCGGGATCACCGTGGAGCTCGACGCCAAGGACTTCCCGGTGCTCATCGACGAGTTCGACGCCAACAACTACGACCTGCTGCGGATCGGCTCGGGCGGCGACTACGACCCGGACGACGGCCTGGTCGACTGGATGTTGACCACCTCGAAGTTCAACGGTCCCAAACGCGACAAGGCCACCGAGTCCTTCGGCTACTTCTCGGACAAGCAGGTCGATGCGCTCACGGCGCAGGAGCGGACGGAGCCCGACCTCGCCAAGCGCAAGGCGCTGGTCCAGCAGGCGAACAAGATCACCTCCGACAAGGTGGCGTCCGCCTTCCTGTACCACCCGCTCGACATCCTGGTCTATCGCAAGGACATCGTCTACCCGGCCGAGAGCCGCATCCCCGGCCTGGTGGACCTGGACCGCGTCACCTTCGCGTAGACGCGGCGCAGCCGGCGCTTCGTCGCCGGGCCCCGACGGGGTCCGGCGACGGTTGGCGCCGCCTCGCACGACGCTCTTTCGATCGGCCCCCTGCCGGGGCCCGAGGTAGGAGTAACGTGACGACCTATCTTCTGAAACGGATCGTGGCCGCCATCGTGGTGATGTGGGCGGTGGCGACCCTGGTGTTCTTCATGCTGCGGGCGGTGCCGGGCGACCCGCTGCAGGCCATGCTCTTCGACATCGGCGACCCTCATGCCGCCGACGTGCTGCGCCACAAGTACGGTCTCGACAAGCCCGTTTACGTGCAGTACGGCCTGTGGATGTGGAACGTCGTCCACGGGGACCTCGGCGCCTCGATCTACGGCAGCCGGGTGCCGGTCACGCAGATCATCTCGGAAGCGTTGCCGCGGACCATGTCGCTGGCTCTGCTCGCCTTCGTCATCGCGATGGCCATCGCGGTTCCCGCCGGCATCATCTCGGCGGTGCGCAAGAACTCGCCGCTCGACCACGGCTTCACGTTCCTGGCGTTCCTGGGCCTGTCGATGCCCGACTTCTGGCTCGGCATCGTGTTGATCATCGTGTTCGCGGTGCACCTCCGGTGGCTCCCGGCCATCGGCTACGCCCCCTTGAGCGACGGTTTCATCCCCTGGTTCCGCCACCTGATCCTGCCGGCGACCGCCATCGGAACCGCCTTCTCCGCCATCCTGGCGCGCATGATCCGCTCGTCCATGCTCGAGGTGATGAAGATGGACTTCATCACCGTGGCGCGCTCCAAGGGGCTGGTCGAGGACCGGGTGGTGCTGAAGCACGCTTTCCGCAATGCGCTCATCCCCGTGGTCACCGTGGTCGGCATCGCCTTCGCGCTGTTGATGGCGGGCGCGGTGGTGGTCGAGAACGTCTTCGCCATCAAGGGGCTGGGACGCGTGCTGATCCAGGGCATCCTCAACCGCGACTACCCGGTGGTG